>Ga0207683_10000144_pt1 | contig 59196 bp, 47 predicted proteins | sample KBSM73metaG_FD_184333 | JGI IMG/M metagenome (GOLD analysis project Ga0207683, IMG submission 184333) | Miscanthus rhizosphere microbial communities from Kellogg Biological Station, Michigan, USA - KBS M7-3 metaG (SPAdes) (version 2) | ecosystem: Host-associated > Plants > Roots > Rhizosphere >...
TGGCCTTGCAGCGGCGAAAGTTTTGCCAGGCCTGTCTGGATTGGAGCGAGCGCCGCCATCATCTCGGCGGCGCCGTCGGCGCAGCGTTGCTCGGCCGGATGATCGAGCTCGGCTGGATCAGGCGCGGGAAGGGCTCGCGGGTTGTCTTGGTTGCCGCGCATGGCCGTCTGGCGTTACAGCATTGGATCGGCCCGCTCACGGCGGAACCTAGCGAGCGGGGCGCGTCTCCACCACCGCGCAATCAACTGCAGCAACGAACGCCGGTGACGCGCGCGTCCGGCGCCTAGCCGGGCTTCCGATTCAGCCGTTCGATGAATCGCCCGAGCTCGATGACCATGCGCTCGTGGGTGCCTGTGCCTATGCGCTGTATGCCGTCGGTCGCGTCGATGCGAAACGCCACCTGCTTGCCTGTGACCCGCGTCACCTCCGCCTCGGCGGAGACGGTGTGCCCGGCAGGAGTGGCCGCCAGGTGCTGAACGTCGACCCGTGTTCCGACCGCGCTTTCGCCGGCATCGAGGTAGGGCTTGATGGCGTTGAGCGCCGCGTTTTCCATCATCATGATCATCACCGGCGTCGCCAGCACCGGGGGCAGCGTCGCGTCCTTGAAGCGGTTGGCCAGGTGCTCGGTGCTGACGACCAGCGAAAACGAACTCTTGGCCCCGACGGGTATCGGCCGCATGGTTTACCTCCTCGATCGTAGAATGACGCAGAAAAGCGACCCAAGCCGATGTCCGACCTGTTGTTTCACATGATAGCCGGCGCTCCCGATCCGGTCGCGCCGTTCAGTCACGCCGTCGAAGCCGATGGCTGGGTGTTCGTGACCGGGCAGATGCCATTCGAGGGCAGGTCGAACACATCGCCCTATCCGGCGACGATCGAAGAGCAGACTCATCAGGTGATAAAGAACCTCGTTACCGTGCTCGAAGGCTGCGGGCTGGGCCTTGCCGATGTCGCAGCAGCACGCGTCTATCTGCTGCACTTCGACGACGACTACGCGCGAATGAACGAGGTCTACGCCGGATACTTTCCCGAGGGCCGGCGGCCAGCGCGCACCTGCATCGGCGTCACAGGTCTCGCGCGCGGCGCCCGCATCGAAATCGACATGATCGCGCGCCGCAGCAGCTGAAGTCCCTGCACGGGCCCGGCCGAGCCGCGGCCGTCAACGGCCGGCCATCCGCCGTTGTCTGGCGCGGCGGGAGATGACCGGGGCGAATTTGCCGCCGACCGTGCGATCGATCGTATCGACGAATTCGATGTCGATGTGCACACCGCTGCCGAGTACCTTTGCAAGCTTGTCGACGACGCGCTGCCGCGTCGCCTGCGCATCGCACGCTGGCGCAGTCAGCAGCGCGACGCGGAAATGCGTGTCGGTCAATTGCTCCACCTGGTATTCCCAGATCGATCGCTCTTCGTTGAACGAGCTGCGGATCGCCTGCGGATGAACGATCCTGCCCGATGCGAATTCGAGCAGATCGTCGGTCCGTCCCTCGGGGTACGACAGCAGCGGCAGCGATCGCCCGCATCCACAGCGATCGGGCAGCAGGGTGACGATGTCGCCGAGCCGGTAATTTAGCAGCACCATGCCGCGGTTGACGAGGTTGGAAACGATGACTTCGCCGCTCCGGCCGCGCGGCAGATCGCGGTCCGCGCCATCGACGACCCGCAGCGGATACAGATCGATATTCAGATGCAGTCCGCGATGCCGCTCGCATTCGAAGCCGATCTTGAAGGCCTCGACCGCCTGGTAGGTCGTGAAAACCGGAATGCCGAAACGCTGCTCGATCATCGCGCGCACCGGCGCCGACAGGTTGTCCGCCGTGTAGCTGACGAGGGCCGGACGATGGAACGATGCGCCGGTGCGGTCCAGATGCCCGAACAGGATCGCCAGATGCGAGCCGTAGCTGTGCAAGACATGCGGCTTGAATGCATTGATGTGTTGCACGGTCGTCTCGGGCGGATCGAGCAGCGAGGCATACTGGCGCTCGATGCCCACGCCGCGCGGATAAAGCCCTCGTTCCCGGCAGTACTGCTGGACCTTCAAGGTCGTGCTGTGCGGCGGCGCTATCGTCAGTTCGCGGTAGGCGGCCGCACGGCCGATGATCGCGGTCCAGATGCTGCGCTCGCGCTCGCCGTGCGCGGCGTTTTCGAACACGCCGCGCGGGTCGTGCAGAACCAGGCGCGGCGCGCCACAGCTGCCGCCGCTGGTGATGCGGAGCAGATCGCCGCGCGGCACCGCGTCCGAGCAGAAGTATTCGGGGTCGCGCTGGATCGCTTCACGCTCGAGCACCGGAAGGCGCGCCAGGTCGCCGGCGTCGCGAAAGTCGGCCGGATCGAGTCCGAGCCGGCGAAACGTCTCGCGATAATACGGAACGGTCCGGCAGGCATACGCCGCCATTCGCCGCACCCGTTCGGCCTGGCGGCGCTGCACGACAGCCAGCGGCAGAAAGGGAAACGCCGACTGGCCGCGCAGATGCCAGGCGAAATGGGCCGCCCAGCGGAGCCGGCTCAGCGGCACGACGGAATCCAGGACCGCCGCAGGCAGTCAAGCCGACGCGGTTTCACGCTCCTCGAGGTATTCGTCGTCGACATTGATGTCCCAGATATTCTGCTTGTCGATGCGACCGGAAGCAATGTTGTCGATCGCCGCTTTCGCGGTGAGCATCGAATGATCCTGATTGTTGTAGCGATGCATGCCGTTGCGGCCGACCAGGAAAAGATTCTCGATCGTGTCGACATGCGCCCGGATGACGGCGAACTCCGCGTAGGCGCCGAAATACGCGGGGTAGGCCCTGGGCACACGCACGACGGTAGCCTTGACTACGTCATTGCCATCGATCAGGTCGATCTGCTGCAGCTCGCGGATGGCGAGCGCCTCGAGCTTTGCGTCGGACAGCGACCAGAGCTCGTCATCCCGGTTGCAGAAATATTCGACGCCCAGCGCGATCAGCGCCGGATCGGCGACCATCGCGGGACTCCAGTTGTTGAAGATCTGAAGCCGGCCGGCGCGGACGTCGGGCTCCTGGATGTAGATCCAGTTGTCGGGAGGGAAAGCGGCATCGCTTCCCGTGGCCGCCCAGCTGCGGCTTTTCATGCGGGTCAGCAGCAGACCCACGGTGATGAAATCGCGGTAGGGCAGCTCGCTTGCCACTCGGCGCACCTCCGGCGGCGGCACCGGATCGAGGCATGCGACCAGGTCCTGGACGGCCATGCTGGAAATGACGTAGTCCGCCGGCAGACTGCCGAGCGCTCCGGTTATGACATCTCGCACGCCGACCCCGGCGACCCGATTGCCCGCGAGCCGGATCCGCTCGATGCGCTGCGACAAGCGAATCTCGCCGCCACCGGCCCGAACCTGGCGCGCAACTTCCTCCCATAACTGGCCCGGACCGAGCTTCGGGTAGAGAAAGTGTTCGACCAGGCTGGTGCGCGTCCGGCGCGACGGGAGCGCCGATCGCGGCGACGCGCGCGACAGCGCATGCCGCGCCGCGGCGACCAGAGACAGTCCCTTGATGCGTTGCGCTCCCCATTCGGCGCTGATCCGGTCGCAGGAGACACCCCAGACCTTTTCGGTGTACGACTTGAAAAAGGTGCGATACAGCTCGACGCCGAAGCGGTTGATCAGGAAGTCCTCGAGGTTGCGCTCGGGGCGGCGCGGAAAAAGCGTGGCCCAGGCGTAGCTGCCCGCAGCCTTGGCAAAGCGCCACGCGCCCAGGTTGGCGATCGTGCGCAAGTTGAGCTTGACCGGATAGTCGAAGAATTTGCGCCGGAAATAGATTCGCGACAAACGGTGGCGCACGAGCATCACCAGATCGCCGCGCGTCGCCGCACCGCCGGCGGCGGCGACGGGCACGGTGCGGCGCCGGTTGCGGTAGCCGACGCTGATCGGTTCGCCCGCGGGGTGCGATTCACGGTCCAACGGCAGGATTTCCTGCCACCATTTCATCACCCAATCGGACTTCGAAAAAAAGCGATGGCCACCAAGGTCGATACGATACCCGCCGCAATCGATCGTGCGCGAGATGCCGCCGACAGCATCACCGGCCTCGATGACGATCGGGCGGACCGTCGTATGTCTGATGAGCTCCAATGCGGCGGTGAGTCCCGCCGGGCCGCCGCCGATAATGACAGCGGTCTGTTGCGTGTCCCCCATGGGTGCGCATTGTAGGCGATGCGGCCTCATCCGCAGCGTGCCGCCCCGGATGTGGCAATCGATCGCCGCGGATGCTAGTGTCCGCTTGATGACTGATCGCATCGATGCGGCCGCGCCCGCCGCGCTGGCGCAGGCGTGGATTGCCGGCGTAGGCTTGCTTGTCGCCGGCATTGCGATGGCGGTTCTGCTGGTCGCCATCGCCCATTCGGGCGGCAATTGGCGCGACGGGCCACCGGCGATCACCGTCGATGGCGGCGCGTTCGTGCTGGTCCGCGGCAGCGGTCACCGGGACGGGCGAGAATTCGTGCTCGAGGCTACCGACAGCGAGCGGCTGGCAGTGCTTTCGGCTCGCGTCGCGCCGTTTGACGCCGACGGTCATCCGCGTGTCGACTTCAATCTGCATTCGACCGACGCGCTGCCGGTCGAGCTCGTCTTCGTCTGGCGCACTGAAGAGCGGCCGAACCGGAACTTTTCCAAGCGGTTGACCTGGACCGGCACGCACATCGCACCACTGGAGCTGGGTCCCGATGACGGATGGACCGGCTCGATCACCGGCATCGCGCTTGCCGCTCGCGGCGCGGTGCCGCGGCCTCTGGTGCTGGAGTCGTTTTCAGTGCCGTCGGTGTCGGTGGCCGCGGTGATCGGCGACATCGCCGTTCAGTGGACCACGTTCATTCCGATCGTCGCTGCCTCGGTCACCCTGCCTTTCGACGATGAGCGCAGCCATTACGCGACACTGCTCGCGACTGTCGTCGCGGGCGGTCTTTTCGCGGCGGCTCTCTACTGGCTCGTGACGCGGCGCGCCTTGCCGCGCGATCCGCGCATCTACGGGGCGATCGTCGTCGCCGGCTGGCTGATTCTGGACATGCGCTTTCAGGTCAACCTCTGGCGACAGCTGACGCGAACCGCCGCGACATTTGCCGGCAAGACCGGCGAAGAGAAGCGCCTGGCCTCCGACGATCGCGAGTTGTACATGCTGATGAAAGAGGTGGGCGCTGCCCTGCCTGCGCTGCCGGCGCGAGTCCATTTCATCGCCGACGATCAGGCACTGCGGACGCGCGGATCGTATTTCCTGTATCCGCAGAACGTGTATCACAGCGATGGCAAGCTCCCGCGCAAGCCGATGCCTGAGGAATTGCGCAGCGGCGACTATGTCCTGCTCTTCCTGACCAGCGATCTCGCCTACGACAGCGCGTCGCAAGCGCTGGTCTGGCGCGACGGTCGGCGCAGGCCGGCGGAACAGGTTCTGACGCGACCGCCGGGTCTCGTTCTGGTCCGCGTGCGGTGATGCGCCGAACACCCGGCGAAGCAGGGGGAGCATGCACGATCTGATCGGCCTCGCCGCGAGTGTCGCACTGCCGTGGCTCGCCGGCGGCTGCTGCGTGCTGGCGCTGCAACGCCGTGCGGAACAGCGCGACCTGGCCCTCGCCGCCGGCTACGGTTACCTGTTTGGGGCGCTGGCGACGTCGCTGGCGATGCGCGCACTCGACGCAATCGAGGTGCGATGGACGCCGCCGCTGATCGCGCTCCAACTGGTCTCACTCGCTGCCGTCGCCTGCAGTCTTGCCCGCCTGCGGTCGCTGCCGCCGCTGCGCGACCGATGGCTTGCGTCACGCAGCCGCGTCGCGGCCCTGTCGCGGCCGCAACGCCTGCTTTTCTTCGCCTGCCTGGCGCTGATCGTCGTCCGCCTGTTCGGCCTGGGCCTCGAGCTGGCGTGGCGTCCGCTGCTGCCTTGGGACGCCTGGGCGCAATGGGCGACCAAGGCGCGGGTCTGGTACCAATACGGAAGCATGGCCCCATTCGTCGACCCCGCCAGGTGGCTGGAATCGGGGAGCGCTATGCAGTTCGTCGACGCGCATCCCGAGTACCCCGGGACGGTTCCACTGCTACAGGTCTGGACGGCACTATGCCTGGGCCGCTGGGACGAGTCGCTGATGAACGTCCCCTGGCTCGCGATCCTGTCGGCGCTTGGACTCGCCTTCTACGCGCAGCTGCGGCGGATCGGAATCGGGATGGCGCAGGCGATGCTCTTCAGTTACCTGCTGTTGTCGATTCCATTCATCGACCTGCATGTCGCGGTTGCCGGATACGTCGACATCTTCATCGCTGCGGCCTACGGCATGTCGGCGATGGCGCTCTGGCAGTGGGTCCGCGCCCGTGGAACCCCCGATGCCCTGCTGGCCGTGCTTTGCGCGCTGGCCTGCATCGCGTTCAAGAAGGAAGGCGTCGTCTGGGCGCTGACGCTGCTGCCAACGGTCCTGGTCGCGATCAACAGGCGCGTCGGCTTGGGGGCGATGGCCTTGCTCGCCGCTGTGATGCTGGCTTATCTCCTCTTCGGCCCGGGAGAGCTCCACGTGCTCGGCTACACCCTTCGCACCAAATTCAGCAACGTGTGGCGCCCGCTGTTCGAGCACTTTTTCGAAATGGACAACTGGCATCTGCTCTGGTACCTGACGCCGGCGGTGATCGCGCTGCGCTGGCGTGCGCTTTTCTCCGTCTCCGTGGCGCCGATGACCGTCACGATGCTCGGTGCGTTCGCGTTTGTTTTCATCGTATTTTTCTATAGCAACGCGGCTTTCGGCGTCGCCGACGAGACGCTGGTCAATCGCCTGCCGCTGCACATGGTGCCGGCGCTGGCGTTCTATCTGGCGTTCCTGTGGCGACAAGCGCCGCAGCACGCGGCCGGCGGCAATACCGCGCCGGCGCGCCAGACCGTGCCATGAGCACGCAATGAGCGCGCAACGGACGCGTGGCTGCGGCCGTCGCGATCAGGCCGGGTGCGTCAGTCGGTCGAGGCGCCGGCGTATCGCCGACCAGCGGTGCGCCGCCAGGCAATACGCGAACGCCCCGGCGCTATACAGGTAGTAGAGCTGGTGATACAGAACGCCGCCGATCGCAAACAGCATGCCGCGCCGCCGCCAAAAGAAGCTGAGCAACGGGCGGTTCGCGACCGCAACGAGCGCGAGCAGGATCAACGCGGGCCACGGCGGCGCCAGTCCCGTCGCGGCAAGCAGCAGCGTTGCCAGCCAGCAGGCGGCAAGCAGCGCGCGAAAGCGCTCGCGGTCGTCCATGTTGAGATTTTTCGCCCACCATCCGTGCTCGATGATCAGTCGCGACCACGGCATTGCGCGACGGCACACTTCGGTTCGCAGCAGATTGGGCAGTCGCCAGACCTTGAGGTGGGTCGCCAGCAGCGCCGGCTCGAGGTGAATGCGAAGCCCGCGCTGCCGCAAGCGCAATCCCAGCTCGATGTCTTCGATCGACGACTGAGGATACTTGTCGGCGTCGAATCCGCCAGCCGCGGTGAAAGCCTCCCTGGTTATGGCACCGCAGCCGGCCCAGAATGTGTCGACGTCGCCTTTGGCGCGGCAGTGCTGGTAGCGGTGGACAAGATTCTTGTATTGCGAAAAAAAATTGGGCGCCGGAGGGTCGTCGTCATAAGTGCCGAAAATCGCCGCGGCTCCGGTCGCTTGCAGCGCCTCGACCAGCACCCGCGCGCCGTCCGCGTGGACGACAACGTCGGCATCGACGAACCACAGGATCTCGCCGTCCGCCGTAGCGGCTCCGACATTGCGCGCGCCGCCGGGTCCCAGGCGTCCGCCCGATTCGAGCACCGTGACCCCAGCATCGGCAGCGATCGCCGCGCTGGCATCAGTCGAACCATCGTCGACAACGATGATTTCAGCGATCTCGCCTTTGCCCCGCATCGTGAGCAGCGGCTCGAGACTCTGCCGCAGCGTGCCGCCGCCGTTGTATACGGGCATGATGACCGTAACGGCCGGCGCTGCGGGGCTGGCGCTTTCGATTGCTGCGTTCAGGGCATTTCTCCCTACCGGCACTTTGGCCGGCTGCGCGATGCCGCGGCGGCGGTAACTTTCGCCACGCGAGCACTATAATTGGCCGCGCTGCTCTGTGACGCATACGCCAAGGCAGATCGCGCGCGTTCGAGCTTCGGCAGTCTAATCAGTCACCGCTGCACGCGCAATCTATCAAACAATCGAGCGGAAGATACCCGCGCCATGGAAGGCAATGGCATCCGATCGACCGACGCCGGGTCACGCCGCTGGGACGCTGCGCTCGAGCCATTGCTTGGCGCGCCGACCGGGGCGCTGTGGCGATTGCACAGCGATGCGGTAAACGGGACCCTGTTCGCCCGCTGGCTACCGACGGAAGCTTGCGACGATCTGCTGAAGACCGACCTGTTCGACGAGGCGATGGGAAGCGGGCTGTATCCGCTGCTGTCCGGACGTGCGCGGCGGGTCGTCGCGCTCGACGTGGCGCCGTCGGTACTGGCTGCGGCAACGATGCGCCATGCGGCGCTGCTGGCGGTGGCGGCCGATGTCCGGCGCTTGCCGTTTGCCAGCGATGCGTTCGATGTCGTCGTGTCGAACTCCACCCTCGATCACTTCGACACACGTGACGAGATACTCGCGTCGCTGCGCGGCTTTCACCGCGTGCTGCGTCCCGGTGGCCGCCTGCTGCTGACGATGGACAATCTTGCCAATCCCGCCGTCGCACTGCGCAACGCCCTGCCATACCGTCTGCTGCATCGTCTGAAGCTCGTCGCCTATCCGATCGGCGCGACTGGAGGGCCCCGGCGTCTGCGGCGCATGCTGAACGACTCCGGCTTCGAGGTGCTGGAGACGGTCGCGTTGCTGCATTGCCCCCGCGCGCTGTCGGTGGCGCTGGCGCGGCGCGGCGAACGCCGCGGGACGCCGGAGGCAATGACGAAGTTCTTGCGCACGGCATTGCGATGGGAGCGCCTTGCGCGCTGGCCAACCCGCTATCTGACCGGCTATTTCGTCGGCATCCACGCGCGAAAGCCATGATGTCGGATGGACACAGGGACGAGCGTCGACCGCCGCCTGCCGGCAAGGTGGAGCGCGCGCGGACGCGGTCGGCGTATCCGGCCGGCAACTTCATCCGTCGCGCGCTGCTGACCTTGCGTGACGAAGGGCTGAAGAGCTTCTGGTTCAAGCTGTTGAGCCAATGTGGCTACCGCCGCCTGCTGCTGGTCGAGCGCGCGCTGGACCAGCCGGTTGCCGACTTCGCGCCGGGATTGCCTGTCGACGTCGCGATGCTGGCGCAGGACGAGCTTGACGACTATCTGGTGTTTCGCCCGGGCACGACGCGGCGCGAAATCGCCGGGCGATTGCGCTCGGGCCATATGTGCTTTGTCGCGCGGCACGAAGGGCGGATCGTTGCCGCCGTATGGATCGCCATGCAACCGGTCTGGGTGCCGTTCCTCGGGTGCCGGATCGATGTGACACCGGATGAAGCCCACGTCTACGACAAGTTCACGCTGCCGGCCTATCGCGGCCACGGCATCTCCAACGTCGTGCGTGCGCACCATTTGAGGCATCTGCAGCGTGCCGGCCTGCGGCGCGCCACGGGTGCAGTCCTGCCGGAGAACGTGTCATCGCTGCGCGACGACACCAAGGGCGGCTTTCGCGTCTACGGAGTGCTCGGCCGCATCAAGCTGGGCCCGTGGCAGCGCGTGTTCCTGCTGCCGCCGCCGCGCGGCCGCCGCTGACGCCGTCGGGTCGAGGAAAGCAACCATGTGCGGGATTTGCGGCATCGCCTGGTCGGATCCGAAGCGGCCGGTCAGCGCGGAAACGCTCAAGCGCATGTCGGACTCGCTGCGGCATCGCGGCCCGGACAGCGAGGGGTTCCTCGCTGCGCCGGGCATCGGATTCGGCTTTCGGCGCTTGAGCATCGTCGACCTCAAGACCGGCGACCAGCCGATTTCGAACGAGGACGGCTCGGTCACCGTCATCTGCAACGGCGAGATCTATAACCATATCGAACTGCGCCAGCGGCTCGTCGCCATGGGACACCGCTTTGCGACCGCGTCGGACGTCGAGGTAATCGTGCATCTGTACGAGGAACACGGTCTCGATTTCGTTTCGCATCTGCGCGGCATGTTCGGCCTGGCGCTGTGGGACGCGCAGCGGCGGCGGCTGGTGCTCGCCCGAGACCGGCTGGGCATCAAGCCCTTGCACTATGCAATTACCGCCGACGGCCTTTTTTTCGGATCGGAGCAGAAAGCGATCCTCGCGTCGGGAGCGGTCGAGCCGCATGCCGACCTCCAGTCGCTGCGCCAGCTCCTTTCGTACGGACGCATCGTCGCGCCGCGCACGGTGGTCACCGGCATCCGCCGCCTCCCGGCCGGGCACATGATGACCTGGACCGGGGGACGCATCGACATCCGCCAGTACTGGGATGCGATCTTCCCCGCACGCGACGACTACGACCGGAGTGCCACCGAGCAGGACTGGGCCGAGGGATTGCGCGACAAGCTGAGCGAAAGCGTCAAGATCCATCTGCGCAGCGACGTGCCGCTGGGCGCGTGGCTCAGCGCCGGGATCGATTCGAGCGCGGTCACGGCGTTGATGTCGCGCCTGGTCCCACCACCGGTGCAGACCTTCACCCTGCGCTTCGAGGATCCGGCGTTCGACGAATTGCGCAATCAGAAGGGTCTGGACGACTATCCGGAGTACGGTCTTGCCGGTCACCGGATCGTCTGCCGCCACGCGGACATGCACAGACTGCCGAAGGCGATCTGGCACGCCGAGGATACGCTGCTGGGCGGCGTCGAAATCGGCCGGCTGATGGTGGCGCAAGCCACGGCAGCGCACGTCAAGGTTGTGCTGACCGGCGAGGGGTCGGACGAGATTTTCGGCGGTTATCCATGGTATCCGACCATGCGCCTGCTCGAACCGATATTTCTGCTGCCACAGGCGGCGCGCCGGATGATCGCGGGCGTGTCCGCGATCCGGCGGCGCTGGCCGGGCGCGGCGGCGACAATCGCGGGCCCGCGCGAGATGAACTTCGAGCGCTTTTCGCGCAGCATCACGCACTTGCGCGGACAGGCCGGCGGCAGCGAGGTGCTGGCGCCGGAAGTCATCGCCGAGCTGGACCGGCAAGGTGATGGCACCGCGGATTCGGCGCCGCCGCCGGCGGGCTTCGAATCCTGGCACCCGTTCGCCCGGATGCAATACCTGGACCTCAAGCACCGGATGGGCGACGGCGTGGTGCTCGGCCTCGATCGCGCGTCGATGGCGTATTCGGTCGAGGCCCGGGTGCCGTTCCTCGATCACGAGCTGGTCGAATACTGCGCACGCATTCCGCCTCGGGTGAAAATGAAATGGCTGCGTGAGAAGCATATTCTGCGGCGAGCGATGGAAAGCGTGCTGCCTCCCGATATCGTCAATCGCAAGAAGCGCGGCCTGCAGGTGCCGATGGACGCATGGCTGCGCGCACCGCTGCCCGAGTTCGCCGCCGAACGGATGTCACCCTCGGCCTTGCGCCAAAGCGGCTATTTCGAAGCGGACAAGGTGCAGGCGCTGCTGCGGCGGCATCGTGCCGGCGACGAGAACCTCGGCCAGATACTGTCGGTCGTGCTTTGCGTGCAGATATGGCACGACCTCTTCCGCCACAGCGCATCCGGGCGGCAAGTCCCGCCATGAGATTCCGCATCCGCGACCTGCCGGCCATGTTGCGCACGCCAGCCGGCCGGATGCATGTGCGCCAGGGTATCGCCTACCGCAGCTGGCCATTGCTGTCGCCGCTGGCGCGGATGTACCGGCGCACGCTCAAGACTCGCGTCATCGCCGTCGCAGGGTCTTTCGGCAAGTCGACGACCACCCGCGCGATCGCCGCCGCGCTCGGTGTTCCCGAGCATAACTCGATGCTGTCCAATTCCTGGTTCTGGATCGCGCTCGCATTGTTTCGTATCCGGCCGGGACAGCGTCACGCGGTGATCGAGGTCGGGATTTCGAAGCCCGGACAGATGAAGGGCTACGCACGCACTGTCGGACCGGACGTCGCGGTGATCACCGCGATCGGCAGCGAGCACCTTCGCAGCCTCGGCACCCTTGAGGTGACGCGCGCTGAAAAGTCCTGGATGCTGCAGGTGCTGCCGGCGTCGGGCGCCGCGGTGCTGAACGGCGACGATCCCAACGTAATGTGGATGAAGGAAAAAACGCGCGCGCGCGTAGTCACCTTCGGCTTCGGTGCGGCATGCGACGTCCGGGCCGACGAAGTCCGGCTGGACTGGCCGCGCGGAACTTACTTCCGCCTGACGGCGTTCGGCGAAGAACGCGACGTTGCAGTGCGATTGCTCGGCCGCCATATGATGTACCCGATCCTCGCCGCGGTCGCGGTCTCGCACGTCGAAGGCCACGCGCTGGACCCAGTGCTGGCGCGGCTGCGCGAGCTTGCGCCGACCCCCGGGCGCATGGCTCCGGTGGTGCTGCCCAACGGCGTGACGGTGCTCCGCGACGATTTCAAGTCGACGTTGGAAACGGTGCACACTGCGCTCGACGTTCTTGCCCAGATCCCGGCGTCGCGCCGCATCGTGCTGCTCGGGTCCGTGTCCGAGCCGCCCGGCGCCCAGCGGCCGATCTACCAGGCGCTGGGAGAGCGCATCGCCGCCATCGCCGCGCATCTGGTCGTGTTCAATCACGACTTCGAGCCGGTTTGGTCGGGGGCTCGACGCGGGGGGATGCCCAAGACGTCGGTGACCGTCGCCGCCCGAACTGTGCACGATGCCGCGGAAGCTCTAGGCCAACTCTTGCTTCCCGGCGACGTGCTGTTGATCAAGGGTCGCGGCCCGGAAAAACTCGATCGGGTCAGATTGATCCTCGAAGGACGGCGGGTCGGCTGCGACATCCGCTATTGCAGCCTGCGAACGCAGGAGTGCGAGAAATGTCCAATGCTCGAACGCGGTTGGGAAGGACATCGCGTGATCATGTAGCACGACGCACGCATATTGCTCGCTTGAAGACGTAGCCGCCACGTCAGCCCGCACAGCGTTGAACATGCGCTGGGCGTGCGCGGGATCGGCGAGATCGGCATCACCGGCGTTGCGGGCGCCCTGTGCAACGCCGTCTATCACGCGACCGGCAAGCGCATACGCGATCTGCCGATCACGCTCGACCGGCTGCTCGTCGCGTCGCAATAATCGCTTCGGGCGATGCTCCCGGCTATTCGAGCGGCCGCAGATCGCCGAGCAAGGTTGGCAGCAGCTCCGAAACCGTTGGATGGATGTGCATGGCTCGCTGCAGCACGGTGTACGGTGCGCCGGCGGCCATCAGGTCCAGAATGCAGTGCACCGCCTCGTCGCCTTCGATGCCCAGCAAGGCCGCACCGAGGATTTTTTTTGTCTCCGCGTCGACCAGCACCTGCATGAACCCCTGCGTTTCGCTGCGCTCGCGCGCCCGCCCCACCCTCGACATCATCCGCTTGGCCGTGAGTGCCGGCCGTCCCGAGGCCCTCACTTCGCGTTCGGTCATCCCGACGCGGCCCAGCGGCGGGTCGATGAACAGCGCGTAGGTCGGAATACGGTCGCTGACCCGACGCTGCTCGCCATCGAGCAGATTGGCGGCGACGATCTCGTAATCGTTGTACGAAGTGTGCGTGAACGCGCCGCGTCCATTGGCGTCGCCGATCGCCCAGATGCCGGGGACGCTGGTCTGCAGCCCTTCGTCGACCTTGATGTAGCCGCGCGCGTCGGTCCGCACGCCGGCCAGGTCGAGGCCCAGGTCGTCGGTGTTGGGCACGCGCCCGATCGCCAGCAGCAGGTGCGAGCCGTCAACCACGCGCGGCTCGTCGGCGCAGCTCATTCGCACGGATACGCCGTTGCCGTTGGGCGCTGCGCCGAGGCACTTTGCATTCAGGCGAAACGCGATGCCTTCCGCTTCGAGTATCGCCTGGATCGCTGCGGACACATCGTCGTCTTCGCGGCCGATCAGGCGCGGGCCCATCTCGACGACCGTCACCGCGCTGCCGAAGCGCCGGTACATCTGCGCGAATTCGAGCCCGATATAGCTGCCGCCGACGATCAACAGGTGATCGGGCACGAAGTCGACACCCATCATCCCGCTGTTGGTGAAGTAAGGTACGTCGGCTAGGCCGTCGACGCCGCGCACGGCAGCGCGGCCTCCGACATTGATGAAAATCTGCGGCGCCTCGAGCAGGCGCTCGCCAACCCGGACACTGCGCGGACCTTCGAAGCGCGCGTGGCCTTCGATCAGCGTGACGTTCGGCGCCTCGCGGATCCATTTGCCGACGTTGGCGTTCGACTGCGCGACGATCGCATCCTTGCGCGCCTTGACCCGTGCCATGTCGACCCGAACCGGCCCGTCGAGTACGACGCCGAAGTCGGCGGCACGACGCGCGACATGGGCGGCACGCGCGCTCGCGATCAGCGTCTTGGTGGGAATGCAGCCGACGTTGACGCAGGTGCCGCCGATCAGCTTGCGCTCGATGATCGCGGTTTTGCGGCCGGCATTGCCCAGCCGGACGGCCAGCGGCGGGCCGGCCTGCCCGGTGCCGATGACGATCGCATCGTACGACTCCACCATCGATGTCTCCCTGCTCAGGCGCCGCTGCTGCGGTTCACGTCTCCTGCCGATGCTCGTTGCAATGGGTTCTAGAAGCGGTACCCCGCGCCCAGCACCAGGACATCCGAATCATGCGATCGCTCGGCAAAGATGCGATGCCAGGCCAATCGCAGTGCCCACTGCGGCAACGGCGCATAGGCGAAAGTCAGCGACAGGATCCCGGCGAGGCGCTCGCGCGAAGCCTCGACCAGCTCCGGATTCTTACGAATGTCGAAGACCAGATAAGGTCCGATCCCGATGGCGGCCGTCACCCGTCGATCGAGAAATTCGTGCCCGGCCCAGAATTCGGCCATCACGCCGCTGCGCCGTTGTGTCTTCGCGTCGCCTTCGTTCAGCAGACCGACGCTCCAGGCCCAGTACGGGCCGAGCCGGCGCCGGTATTCGATCTGTGCGGCAAATGCATCCTCCGATTCCAGCGTATTGACTATTGTTCTGCCGACCAGCAGGTTGATCTCGCCGTCGAACGCCGGGATCCTCGCCGGCGAATCGGAAGGCGTCGCCGCGCCCTCCAGTCGATAGACGGCGCCGAGCAGCACCGAGCTCGAATCGGGGCCGTGGCTGGTCGCAACGTGATTGAACCGCAGTTGCACGGACCATGGGCCGTCGACCAGCCAGGTTGCCGCAGCGCTGGCAACGATGCCGATCCCGTGGTCGTCGTGCGATCCATCGCCGGTTGTCGTCGGAACCGTGTCGAAGTACGCATACGGTCCGACGCCGGCCGCAAGAGTCAGCCGCTGATCGAACGCCGTCGTGCGCCACCAGACCTGGGCGACAGGGCCGTCGCGATGATGGCCGGGAACGTGCCCTTCGTTGATCCATCCTGCACTGAACACCGCATGTTCAGCGAGGCCGCGCTGATAGTCCATTTGCCATGTGAACGTATTCGAACTGTCCTGGCTTCGGAGCGCCCCGCCCAGGCCGGAGATTTCCTGTGCCTGCGCCAGTGTGCTGGCGCAGCAGACGAGCAGCAGCGATATGCTTTGGCGCAACATCGACGAGTCTTCACTGCGGAGTGACACTCGAATCTCGCATCTTACCGTCGTAATCGCAAGAGCCAGGCGCGACAGCGGGGAAGACTTTCGTCAAGGACCGTCAGATTGGTCCGGCTGGCGCCCGCGATAGCAGACGATCAACCGAAAGCGCGCCCGGGCCGTGGACGAAGAGAACCAGCAGCATCAATCCCCAGAGAATGTGATCCTTCACTGCGATGTCCGGCAGGTCGGGGTACGACACGACGGCAACGACGTTGAACGTGAACAACACAGCGGCCGCGAAACGCGTTCCCAGTCCAAGTGCAAGCAGCGCAGGCATCGAGAGTTCGGTCGCGGTGCCGAGCGCAGCCGCGACCGACGGCGACAGCACCGGGACGTGGTACTCATTTTCGAACAGTGCCAGCGTCACACTCCAGTCACGAATCTTGGTGAGCCCGGAAAGCAGGAACACTCGCGCGACGTACAAGCGCAAGCCGAGTGCCAGCAGCGGCTGCAAACGGTCGACCAGCCGGATAAATCCGCAATACAAGGCGGCCGCGCGGCTGGACAGGGGGGATGAAGTGAACGCATTCATCGCGGCCTTTCTTCGATGGCTGATTCCGGCGCGACGAATGCGGCCAGCACATGATTGGCGACGTGCCGCCGCAGCGCGGCCGGCAGGTCGAATGCCGGTTCGGCTTCGGTCGCGAGATCCGCGGCAAGAGCGAGAGTCTCGCCGGCGGCGAAGCCACCGAGCAGAACCGCTTCACCGGGATTGAGCCGCTCGATGTCGACGCCGCACTCGCCGCGGACGATCAGCAGCGAATCGCCGCCCTCGCGCAGATCGACCTCGGCCGGACCTTTGAAGTCTGTCTGGTTGACCTGCCAGATGTGCAGTATCGGATAGTGCGATTCGATGAGCTGCGCCGACGGATGCAGCACGAAGCGCAGACCGGCATGCGCTTTTTCCGGCAGCGCGGCCAGCGCCGCGAGATCGAATGGCGGCGCGTCGGCCGCGATGGCCGCCTGATCGATCGCCCATTCGAGCCGCGCGATGTCGGGCAGGTAGACGAGCATTCGCGCTGGCTCGTAAGTGGCGAGGAAACCTGCCAGATCGTCGCCGTAGCGGTTGACGTCGCCGCGGGTCGAAGGATGCGCGCGCACATAGGCGTCGGCCGCGGCGTTGAAGAACGCGGCGCCGACCAGCTGCCTGGCCACAGGAAACGTAGTCGCCAGCGCCTTGCGATAGTTGCCGAACACGTTGCTGCGGTAGATGTCTATGCGCGCCGCGGGACTGATCGCGCCGGCGACGATGCCCAGCCCGGCGAGCGCGGCCGGATCGCCGGATATCATCGCGGCGGCAACGCCGCGCTGAATCTCAACGAGCGATGGCATAGCGATGCTCGTCGAGGATCGCCTGAGCTTGCGCCGCTTCGTCCAGCAGCACGTCGAGCGCCGGAATGTCGGTGTCCCACTCCAGCAAAGTCGGCTTCGCTCCGAAACGCTCGATCGCGGCACGGTACAGCGCCCAGACCGGAGCTGCGACCCGCGACCCGTGGGTGTCGATCAGGCACGGCCCGCTGGTATCGTGGCCCGCGAGGTGGATCTCGGCCACGCTCCCGGCGGGGATCGCCGCGAGGTAGGCGTGCGGATCGAAGCCGTGATTGACTGCATTGACATAGACGTTGTTGACGTCGAGCAGCAGCTTGCAGCCGCTCTTGCTAGCGACGGAGGCGACAAAATCCCACTCGGCGATCGTATCGCTGGCGAAGCGCAGATAGGACGAGACGTTCTCCACCAGCAGCGCACGGCCGAGCGCGAATTGCACCGCATCGATGCGATCGCATACCAGCGCGAGCGACTCGTCGGTCAACGGCAGCGGCAGCAGATCGTTCAGATGGCGACCGTCGACGTGACTCCAGCACAAATGCTCGGAGACCGCTGACGGTTCGATCTGCGAAGCGAGCCGCGTCAGGCGCGCCAGGTGTTCGACGTCGAGCGGGTCCGCCGAGCCCAGCGACAGGCCTACGCCGTGCAGCGACACCGGATAGTCGGCGCGTAACGCCTCGAGCGCGGCAAGCGCCGGGCCGCCATCGACAAAATAGTTTTCGCTGTGCACCTCGAGCCATCCAATCGGTGGCCGCGAGTCGCGAACCTCGGCGACGTGTGGAGCGCGCAAGCCGATGCCGGCGACGGCCGGAAGTACATGCGCGGGGGTCATCTCGGGCAACAGGTCAGACCGCGCCGCCCGCGGTCAGCGGACGACGCGTGCTCGCGAAGCCAGCGATCAGGACTTCGGCGCAGTTGTCTTACCGCCGATCTTTTCGCAGCTCCCTTTGGCCACATACTTCCACGAGACTGGATCGTTGTCGACGGTGCTTTGTCCGGCGCAAGCGTGCTTGCCGGCGGCGCAGTCGTTCTGACCGGCTTTGGCGACGCCGTAGCATTTGTCCTTGCCCTTCTGTTCGGAAACCGGCTGGGCGGACACCGCGGTCGCAAAACCCAGCGCCAGCAGTCCCGCGATCGCGGCTTGAATCGTCGTTTGCTGTTTCATTGCCATCTCCTGTGCGATGACCAGAATCGGTGCATGACGGCCCACATCCGGCATTGGTCGCGCCGGTTCCGGCTACCTTACACGATTGCCCGGCGACGGATCCGGTCGCCGTGTAGGATTCGGCGCCTCCGGCACCGGCGGCGACGGTCGCGGCGAATTGCCGTTACCATAAGGGACTTCCGCGGCCACACCGGGCATCATGCGTTTTACCGTCGCTACCTACAACATCCACAAGGGATTTTCCCATCTGACACGGCGGGTCGTCATCCACGAGTTGCGCGACAAGCTGCATGGCCTGGATGCCGACGTGATGTTCCTGCAGGAAGTGCAGGGCGTGCATCGCCGGCACGCCGGCCGTTATCGCGACTGGCCGTTGAAGCCGCAACATGAATTCATCGCCGACAAGGTCTGGCGGGAAGTCGCCTACGGGCGCAATGCGGTCACGCGTCACGGCCATCATGGCAATGCGGTGCTTTCGCGCTTTCCGATCATCGAGCAGGCGAACCAGGACATTTCAGCGCACGCCTTCGAGAGCCGCGGCATGCTGCACTGCGTGATGCAGCTGCAGCGCGGCCTGCCACCGCTGCATTGCATCAACGTCCACCTCGGGCTGTTCGAGCGCGGCCGCCTCTGGCAGATAGGGGCGCTGTGCGAACGCATCCGTGAGTCGGTGCCGGCCGATGCGGCGCTGATCATCGCCGGCGATTTCAATGACTGGCGGCGCAAGGCAGACCGGACGCTGCAGGACGAACTCGGCGTCGTCGAAGTGTTCGAGGCCGCCCGCGGACGGCCGGCACGGACGTTCCCGTCAGTTCTGCCCGTATTCCGGCTCGACCGCATTTATGCGCGAGGACTCAAGGTCATCGCCGCCGATGTGCACTACGCCTATCCGCTCGCGCGGCTGTCCGACCATGCAGCGCTCGCCGCGACGTTCGACCTTACGCGCTCCAGCGTCGCGTCGCGCTGATCGCCAGCCCGCGGCGCGATGAATCGCTTCCTGCCGGGCAACCGCATCACCCTGCTGAGTAACGGTGGCCAGTATTTTCCGGCACTGATAGGCGCGATCGACGCCGCTCGCGAGACCGTGTGGTTCGAGACGTACATCTTCGCCGACGACGCAACGGGTAGGCTGGTCGCCGGCGCGCTGATCCGGGCCGCCCAGCGGGGCGTGAACGTGCGCGCGCTCGTCGATGGATGGGGCGCCAAGTTCTATCTGACCGTCGCGCTGGAACGCGAAATGCGCGACGGTGGTGTCGACTTCCAGAAGTACCGACCAGAGGTCGCACCCTGGCAATTCCGCTCGCATCGCCTGCGCCGCCTGCATCGGAAACTATGCGTGGTCGACGGGGAGATCGCCTTCGTAGGCGGCATCAACGTCATCGACGACGAAAACACGCCACGGCAAACCCCGCCGCGGATCGATTTCGCGGTTTCCGTCGAAGGCCCGCTCCTGCCCGAGATAGAGCAGACGATGCAGCGCGTGTGGGGAATCGTGCAACTGGTGAGAACCGGAACGTCGGAGCTGCCGCTGTTGTTTCCCGAGCCTCGCCGCGCCCCGCGCGTCGGCACGCAGACCGCCAGGTTCGTCATCCGCGACAATCTGCGACATCGCCGCGATATCGAGCGGGCCTACCTCGCCGCGATCCGCACCGCGAAGCGCGATATCATCCTCGCCAACTCGTACTTCTTTCCCGGGATCCGCATCCGGCGTGCGCTGGTGTCAGCCGCCGAGCGCGGCGTCGCGGTGACCTTGCTGCTGCCGGGGCGGGTCGAGTACCTGCTGCTGCATCTGGCCACGCGTGCGATGTACGGCCAGCTGCTCCAGGCCGGTATCACGATCGAGGAATACCATCGCAGCATGCTGCACGCCAAGGTCGCCGTCGTCGACGATATCTGGGCCACCGTCGGCTCGTCGAACATCGATCCGTACAGCCTGCTGATGGCGCGCGAGGCCAATGTGATCGTCCGCGATCGCGGTTTCAACGAAAAGCTGAAGGGGCAGCTGCGCGAGCTGATCGCCACCGGGTCGCGTCGCGTCGTCCCCGACGACTGGCATAGCCGGTCGAGACCCTACAAGGCGGCGATCTGGATCGCCTATGGGATCGTGCGCATGGCGATGGGATTGGTCGGCTACGGCGGCAACGACTGGTTCACCGAGAGTGCCAAGGACTGACGACCTCACAGCCGCGATCGGCGGCGGTTGAAGTAATATGGCGACGGCGCGAACCGATCCGCGGTATTGCCGCCAGGCGCGGCCCAGCCCGCCGCGGCGCCTTACGCGCCATTTCGCTTACCCATCCTGATGCGACGCAGCTCTTCGCTCCCCCTGCCTCCCACCGAACGATCGCCTCGGCGCGCTCGCGGCGACTGGCAGACGGTCGGCACGCTGCTGCCTTATCTGCTGGCGTACAAGGGCCGTGTGCTCCTCGCGCTTGGCTGCCTGATCGCGGCCAAGCTCGCCAACGTCGGCGTTCCGCTGGTGTTGAAGGAGATCGTCGATCGGCTGACCACGGTCACCGGGGTTCAGGCCCTGGTGCTGCCGCTCGGACTGCTCGCGGCCTACGGAGCGTTGCGGCTTTCGACGACGGCGTTCACCGAGCTTCGCGAGTATCTGTTCGCCAAGGTCACGCAGCGCGCGGTGCGCACGATCGCGCTGAAGACCTTCCGCCACCTGCACGCATTGTCGCTGCGCTTCCACCTTTCGCGGCAAACCGGCGGGCTCACCCGCGACGTCGAGCGCGGGACGCGCGGGATATCGACCTTGATCGGGTACACGCTTTTCTCGATCCTTCCGACGCTGATCGAGATCGCGCTGGTCTCGGCGATCCTGATCGCGCGCTACGACATCTGGTTCATCGGCATAACGCTCGCCGCGCTCGTGCTGTACATCATCTATACGGTGACGATCACCGAATGGCGCACCGGCTTCCGCCGGCAGATGAACGAGCTCGATTCCAAGGCGAACACCCGCGCGATCGACAGCCTTTTGAACTACGAGACAGTCAAGTATTTCAACAACGAGGAATTCGAGGCGCGGCGTTACGACGAAAGCCTGCAGCGATGGGAAGAGGCCGCTGTCAGGAGCCAGACGTCGCTGTCGCTGCTCAACATCGGGCAGAGCGCGATCATCGCCGTCGCGGTGACGCTGATCATGTGGCGCGCGACGCTGGGGGTGGTCGAGCACACGATGACCATCGGCGACCTGGTGCTGGTCAACGCTTTCATGATCCAGCTCTATATCCCGCTCAACTTTCTCGGCGTCATCTACCGCGAGATCAAGCAGGCGCTGGCCGACATGGAGCGCATGTTTCATCTGATCGAGGTCAACGCCGAAATCAGCGACGCGCCCGGCGCGCCGCCGCTTACGGCCGGGGGCGGCGAGGTCCGCTTCGAGCACGTCGATTTCCACTACGAATCGAACCGGCAGATCCTGTTCGACGTGTCCTTCGTGATTCCCGCGGGCCGCACGATCGCCGTCGTCGGGCCGAGCGGCTCGGGCAAATCGACGCTGGCCCGCCTTTTGTACCGGTTCTACGACGTCAGCGGCGGCCGCATCACCATCGACGGACAGGACTTGCGCTCGGTGCAGCAGACCAGCGTGCGCGCGGCGATCGGCATCGTGCCGCAGGACACGGTGTTGTTCAATGATTCGATCGAATACAACATCGCATATGGCAACCCGGGCGCGACCCATGAGCAGATCGTCATCGCGGCCAGGCTCGCCCAGATTCACGATTTTGTCTCCACATTGCCCGAAGGTTATCGCACACCCGTCGGCGAGCGCGGCCTGAAGCTTTCGGGCGGCGAAAAGCAGCGCGTGGCCATCGCGCGCGCGATCCTGAAGGACCCGCGCATTCTGATCTTCGACGAGGCGACCTCGGCGCTCGATTCCAAGTCGGAAAAGCTGATCCAGGCGGAGCTCGAAGAGATCTCGGCAGGCTGCACGACCTTGACCGTCGCTCACCGCCTGTCGACGATCGTCGGCGCCGATCAGATTCTGGTGCTCGAGCATGGGCGTATTACCGAGCGCGGCACCCACGCCGAGTTGCTGGCTGCCGGAGGCTCGTACGCCCGCATGTGGGCGCTCCAGCAGCAGCGCCGCGAAGGCACCGACGACGGTAGCCCCGGTACGCGCCCTCCGTCGGCCCAGGTCATCGCTTGAGCAGGCGAGCGCGTTAAGCCGTTGGCATACGGCCCGAGCTGTGCTATAAACTTGCGTCCCTGCTGAGAACTATCTTAATGAACTCACGCTTAGTTATTGTTTTAATTGGGTTATTTCTGATTGCTACAGGTGCCGGCGCCGCCGAGGACCTGAAGCCGATCGGATCGACGCTGCTGATCGACGCCAGCAAGCTCAAGCTCGCATCGGCCAACGCGCTGGTTTTCGACGCCCAGACCGGACAGCCGATCTATTCCAAGGACGCCGATGCGGTGACGGCGATCGCCTCGGTCACCAAGCTGATGACCGCGATGGTCGTGCTCGACGCCCAGCAACCGATGGACGAGGCCCTGACGATCGACATCGGTGACCTCGACATGCTGAAAGCCAGCAGCTCGAGGCTGCGGCTGGGCAGCACGATGACGCGGCGGGAAATGCTGCAGCTGGCGCTGATGTCGTCGGAAAACCGCGCGGCGTCCTGTCTCGCACGCAACTATCCTGGCGGAACGCAAGCTTTTGTCGCGGCGATGAACCGCAAGGCGGCGAGCGTCGGCATGCTGCAGACGCATTTCAATGACGCCACCGGATTATCCAGCGAAAACGTCGCGACCGCGCGCGATCTGGCGCGCATGGTACAGGCGGCTGCCGGCTATCCGCTGATCCGCGAATTCACGACGACCGCCAGCCACTCGGTCGAGATCGGCCCGAGCGGCCGCGTGCTGGGCTTCAACAACACCAATTCGCTGGTGCGCGGCGGGCAGTGGGACATCATGCTCAGCAAGACCGGGTTCATTCGGGAAGCCGGCAAATGCCTGGTGATGCTCGCCAATATCGTCAACCGGCCGGTCGTCATCGTGCTGCTGGACTCGTACGGCAAGCTGTCGCGCATCGCCGATGCGCAGCGGGTCAAGTACTGGCTCGAAACCGGCGAATCGCTGGCGCTGCCAACCGCTTCGCATGCCTCCTCGAAGGCCAAGCGCGCGACGCATCGGGTGCGCGGCAGCTTTGCTGCCGTGTCGACCGCGGACAAGGCCAAGGCGCGCCACCTGTAGCCGGTCCGAACGTCCGTCGACGGCCGCGAAAGCGGCCGTTTTTCATTCACGGTTCTTTGACACTGCCTTTGCCGGGACTACTATCTGTGCTCGATCAGCTTTCGACAGCGCGATGTCTGCTCGCCCGCAATCTCCTGAACACGGTAACGAACCTCCGCCCGCGGAGGCGCAACCGCTGCTGGTCGCAGTGCCGATCGATGTCCGCAGCACATCGCTGGCGGTGCTCGCGCTGATCGGGTCGATCGTATTCCTGCATTGGGCGCAGGCCGTGCTGATACCCATCACCTTCGCGGTGCTGCTGAGCTATGCGCTGACGCCCGTGGTCAACTGGCTCAGGCGCCGCGCCGGGCTGCACAAGGCGATCGGGGCCGCGCTGACGCTGGCGGTGCTTGTGGGAGGAGTGGGATTCGGACTTAGTTCATTGCGCCCTGAGATGGTCGACATCATCGATCTCCTCCCACGCGCGACGCAAAAGCTCACCGTCGCGCTGCGCGGCAACTCCCGCACGGAGCCGGGCGCCGTCGCCAAGATCCAGAAGGCCGCCACCGAACTCGAGAAAGCGGCCAATACAGCGGCTTCAGCGCCAACGCCGAGCAAGCCGGCACCCGAAGCGCCCGCTTTCAGAATCCGCGATTACATCGTGATGGGGACGGTCGGGATCGTAGCCGGCGTCGGCCAACTGGTCGTCGTAGTTGCGCTGGTGTACTTCCTGCTCATTGCCGGCGATACGTTCCGCCGAACGCTGGTGCGAATCAGTGGCGACACGCTATCAAAAAAGAAGATCACTGTTCAAATACTCGACGAGATCGACAGTCAGATTCAGCGCTACTTGCTGGTGCAGATCGCGACCAGCGCCCTGGTTGGTGTAATCGCATGGATGGTGTTCGCCTGGATCGGACTCGACAATGCGTTGACCTGGGGTTGCATCGGCGGCGTGCTGCATTTGGTCCCGTATGTCGGCCCCACCGCATTCATCGCCCTTATCGCTCTGGTTGCCTACGTCCAGTTCGATACCTTGCAGCCGGTGTTTATCGTGGTCGGCACTATGCTGCTCAATGTGGGCGTCATAGGGTTGCTGCTCGTTCCGTGGCTTACCGAGAAAGTGGGGAGCCTCAACGCCGTGACGGTCTTCGTGGCCCTGCTTGTCTGGGGCTGGCTATGGGGGGTGTGGGGCTTGCTGCTGGGTATTCCCATCATGGTGGCGATCAAAGCCGTTTCCGAACGGATTGAGGACCTGCAGCCGATCGCCGCGTTTCTGGGACGCAGGGCAGTGAATCCGGGCGAGGATGCCCAGGTTGCGGCCGGGAAATAGCCCGAAGGCTCGATCTCTGAGGCTGGCGCGCCCGAAATCGAGACGAGCGTCAGCGCGAACCCGGGCGCCGCGCCACATCGCGGCGCTGCTGCGCCAGCAATTCGCCGGCGTGTGCCCGCGTCTTGGCGGTGATTTCGTGGCCGCCAAGCATGCGCGCAAGCTCCTCGACCCGCGCGCCGGCGGCGAGTCGCGCCAGCTCGGACGCAACCGCGTCGCCCTTGCCGATCTTGGTGACGCGATAGTGCTCGTCCGCGCACGCCGCCACCTGCGGCAGATGGGTGACGCAGAGCACCTGACGCCTCAGCCCAAGCTCGCGCAGCATCCGGCCGACGGTCACCGCCACGGCGCCGCCTATCCCGACGTCCACCTCGTCGAAGATCAGCGTCGGAACGCGCCCGACTTCGGCCAGCACTACCTGGATCGCCAGCGCGAGTCGCGACAGCTCACCGCCCGACGCAACTCGCGCCAGCGGGCCGAGCGGCTGCTTCGGATGAGTCGCGACGCGGAATTCGACCGTTTCGGCGCCGAAGCTCGCCGGCTCGGCCAGTGTCGTCAGCGTGATCTCGCAGCGCCCGCCGGCCATCGCCAGCTCCTTCATCATCGCGGTGACCCTCTTGCCCAGCGACAGCGCCGCCGCTTTGCGTTTGTCAGAGAGCTCGCGCGCCAGCGCATCGAACGATTGCCTGGCTTGATCGGCCGCGCGCTCCAGTGCGCCGGCGTCGGAGTCCGCGACGAGCTCGGTGAGGCGACGCGCGGTTTCATCCGCCAGCGCCGGCAGTGCCTCGGGACGCACGCGATGCTTGCGCGCGAGATCGTGGAATGCCGCGAGCCGTGTTTCGACGCGCGAGAGCTCGCCCGGATCCAGGTCGAGGCGCTCGCGATACGCGCGGAGAATCCGGCCCGCTTCGTCGACGCGAATCTTGGCCTCGTCGGCAAGTTGAACGATGTCTGAAAGTGCCCGATCGTGTTGCGCCGCCTGGCGCAGACGATGTGCGAGGACGGCGAGCCGCGCGCCGAGGGCAGCATCGCCTTCGGTGAACTCGGCCTCCGCAGTCGTCGCCGTCTCGAGCAAGGTCGCCGCGTGCGCGAGACGGGACTGCGCCTGCGACAGCGTCTGCCACTCGTCGGCTGTCGCGCCGAGGGCTGCGAGTTCCGCATGGCGCGCGGCGAGTAGGTCGCGTTCGGCTCCGCGCGCCTCGGCCTCCCGCCCGCGGCGGTCGCGGCGCTCGATCGCTTCGCGCCAGGCACGCCAGGCAGCCGCGACCTCGCGCGCCAAGGGCTCGGCGCTGCCGAAAGAATCGAGCAGCTGGCGCTGCGCTTCGGGCCGGCCCAGCGACTGGTGCGCGTGCTGCCCGTGCAGGTCGATCAGGCGTTCGCCTATGTCGGCGAGTTGAGCCAGCGTCGCCGGGCGCCCGTTGACGTACGCACGGCTTCGTCCCTGCGCATCGAGCACGCGGCGCAGCAACAGAGGTCCTTCATCGGCGAGATCCTGCGCGGCGAGCCACGCGCGCAATTCCGGTGCCTCGTCGCCGTCGAACTCGGCGGCGATTTCGGCGCGGTCGGTGCTCGCACGCAGCTGCCGCGTCTCGAAGCGATCGCCGAGCAGCAGCGACAAGGCGTCGAGCAGGATCGATTTCCCGGCGCCGGTTTCGCCGGTCAACACGGTGAAGCCGGGCCGAAACTCGACCTCGAGCGCCTCGACGACGGCGAAATTGCGAATGGAAAGCAGGCGAAGCATCGATTCGATTGTCCGGCCCGAAAACCGCGTGTCCCCGATTATCGCCGGAAGCAAGCCTCGCCGCGCTCCGACCGAAGCCCTAGGCGATTTACGGTAACTGAGGGTAACTGAGGCAACCGGGGACTGCGCTCTTTCCGCCTAGGGACGAAGCCGCTCCGGCGTCTCGCTCCAGTGCAGCTTCTGGCGAAGCATCGCAAAATGATCGTGGTCCTTCGGATGCAGCAGGCGCAGTCGATGCGCGGCGCGCCGGACGACGACGCGATCTCCCTCGACCAGCGCGAAATGCGACTGGCCGTCGCAATGCAGGCTCGCATCCTTGCCGCGAAGCAGCGTTATCTCGATCACTGCGGAGTCGCGCACCGCGATCGGGCGGTTGGTGAGCGCGTGTGGCGCGACCGGCACCAGCAACAGCGCGGCGACGATCGGATCGACGATCGGACCCTGTGCCGACAGCGCGTATGCGGTCGATCCGGTGGGCGTGGCGACGATCAGCCCGTCGGCCCGCATCGCATAGACGAAATTGCCGTCGACCGTCACCGCGCAGTCGATCATTCCACCCATCGCGCCGCGGCCCACGACGACATCGTTCAGCGCCAGCGTGCGCTCGCTGCCGCCGGCGGCCAGCGTCAGCGTCGCGTCCAGCAGCGTGCGTGTCTCTTCGACGTAGCGTCCGTCGAGCATGGCGGACAGCGCGCTTTCCATATCGGCGAGCGCGATGTCGGTCAGGAATCCCAGACGGCCCTGATTGATGCCGATCAGCGGCACGTCGAACGGCGCAAGCCGGCGGGCGATCGACAGCATCGTGCCGTCGCCCCCGACAGCGATCGCAAGTTGGGCGTTGCGCCCGAGATCTTCCGCCGGCGCGGTGCGGTAGCCCGGCAACGGAGTGCACTGCGCCGTCTCCGCATCGATGATGACATCGTGACCGCGGTCCGCCAGAAACCCCGCCAGGCGCTTCAGCGGCTCGACGATGCCGGCACTCGCGTAGCGGCCGATCAGCGCGACTGTTGCGAAGCGTTGTGCCGAACCCCCCATGGCAGCGATTAAAGCACATGCGCGCGGGCGGGCCAAACGCGCGCACCGGGTGCGGTCGTCGCCTTGCCGACAAGGCCGGCGGTACAATAGACCGATCGTGGATCCTCGCTCGCAACACCTGTTAAAGACGCTGATCGAGCGCTACATCACCGACGGCCAGCCGGTGGGCTCGCGTGCGCTCTCGCGGCAATCGGGCCTGGAGCTGTCGCCGGCGACGATACGTAACGTCATGGCCGATCTCGAGGAAATGGGATTCATCGCCAGCCCGCACACGTCGGCGGGGAGGATTCCCACAGCCAAAGGCTATCGTTTTTTTGTCGATACGCTGATGGTCGTGAAGCCGCTGGAGCAAATCGAGATCCGTCGTCTCGAAGAAGAGCTCCACGCCGATCAACCGCAGCAGATCGTCAATGCTGCAGCCGTCATGCTGTCGCAGCTTACCCAGTTCGCCGGCGTCGTGATGACGCCGAAGCGGCGCGAAGCGACATTTCGCCACCTCGAATTCCTGCGGCTGTCCGAGCGCCGGGTCCTGTTGATCATCGTGACCGCCGAGAACGACGTGCAGAATCGCATACTGCACACCGATCGTCCCTACACGCAGGCGCAGCTGATCGAGGCGACGAATTTTTTCAACCACAATTTCGCCGGCTCGCCGCTCGGGGCGATACGCGGCCGTCTGGCCGACGAGTTGCGCGCGCTGGGCGACGATATCGCCGGGCTGATGAGGGCGGCGGTCGATGTCGGCGAAGGAGCATTGAGCCGCGACGAATCGCTGGTCGTCAGCGGCGAGCGGAACCTGTTGAACGCCGGCGACTTCTCGTCGAACATGCAGCGCCTGCGCCTGCTGTTCGACCTGTTCGAGCAGAAGACTTCGCTGTTGCACCTGCTCGACGCCTCGCAGCAGGCGGAGGGCGTGCAGATCTATATCGGCGGCGAGTCGGGTCTGTTGCCGCTCGACGAATGCAGCGTCGTGACGGCGCCATACGAGGCCGGCGGCGAGGTCATCGGAACGCTGGGCGTCATCGGTCCGACGCGCATGGCCTATGAGCGCGTCGTGCCTATCGTCGACGTCACGGCCAAGCTGCTGTCGAGCGCGCTGTCGCAGCAGATTGCCGACGATTGACCGCAGCCAGCCAACGCGCCGTCTCGTGAACGGCATCGGACCCCCGCGCTGCAGCCTGGGCCCACGGTCCCTTGCGCATCGCGGGCACTAGCCCGGGAGCACGACCGATGTCCTTCCTGCCCGAGCCCGCATTCGCCCACGACCGTCCGCGCCGCATCGGCGTGCTGCTGGTCAACCTCGGCACGCCCGATGCGCCGACGATCCCTGCCGTGCGCGCCTACCTCGCCGAATTCTTGTCCGATGCGCGCGTGATCGAGATACCGCGCGCGGCGTGGCTGCCCATATTGCATGGGGTGATCCTGCGCGTGCGGCCGGCGAAGTCGGCGCGAAAGTACGCGACCATCTGGGGCAAGGACGGCTCGCCGTTGCTTGTCCACAGCGTCAAGCAGAAGACGCTGCTGCAGGGCTATCTGGGGCAGCGGATGAAGGAGCTGGGCATGCCGTCCGATCACGCGCAGATCGAGCTCGGCATGCGCTACGGGCGGCCGACGATAGACAGCGCGATGGCCAAGCTGAAGGCCGGCGGCTGCGACCGCGTGCTGGTCCTGCCGCTGTATCCACAGTACGCGGCGAGCACCACTGCGTCTGCGCTCGATGCGGTGTTCGCGACGGCGTCCCGGATGCGTGCCGTTCCGGCGCTGCGCGTGGTCGCGCCTTACCACGACGACCCCGGCTACATCAAAGCGGTGGCCCAGGGTATCAACGATTACTGGGTGAAAAACGGCAGGCCGGACAAACTGCTGCTGTCGTTCCACGGCGTGCCGAGGAGAAGCCTCGACCTGGGCGACCCGTACCATTGTCACTGCCACAAGACCGCGCGCCTGGTGGCCAGCGAGCTCGGTCTCACCAGCGAGCAGTACGCGGTCTCGTTCCAGTCGCGCTTCGGTCGCGCCCGGTGGCTGGAGCCGTATACGCTGCCTACCCTGCTGGCGCTGGCGAAGGAGGGGATGCGACGGGTCGATATCGCGTGCCCCGGATTCGTCAGCGACTGCCTGGAAACGATCGAGGAGCTCGGCCACGACGCGCAGGCCGCCTTTCTCGGCGCCGGCGGCCAGGAGCTGCACTGTATCCCCTGCCTGAACGAGCGACCCGGGTGGATCGCCGCGCTGGCCGACCTGGCGATGCGCAATCTGCAGGGCTGGCTGGATCTGCCGGCTGACGCCGCCGCGCGCGAGATGAGCCAGGCGCGAGCCAAAGCGTTGGGCGCGGACCGCTAGTCGATTCGCATCAGGGGTCTCTCGCAGTCCAGGCGGGTCCCCGCGCGGGATTACGCCAGGATTCGCGCCTTTTATGGCCGATTGCGGTTGAAGCGGATCGAAACAGCCCCATATCCCCGATGTTCGCAGAGGAGCAACGATGGGCGAAAATCCCGACCATAACAGTCAACTTTCCGGCGAAGTCGAGGCCGGCGTTCCGATCCCGACCGATGCGCCGGCAAGCGGGCCTGCGGCCCGGCCGGGTGATCCCGCGCCGGATCTGGCCGCGCTGCTGAAGCAGGCCGAGGACGAAGCGTCGCGGCTCAAGGACGCGTGGCTGCGCGCGATGGCGGAAACCGACAACGTGCGCAAGCTCGCACAGAACGACGTGGCCAAGGCGCACAAGTATGCGATCGAGCGCTTTGCCCAAGAGCTCCTGGCGGTCAAGGACGCGCTCGAGCAGACCCTGGCCGCGCCGGCCGCGTCGATCGATGCGCTGCGCGATGGCGTGCTGTTGACGCTGAAGAACCTGAACGCGGCCTTCGACAAGGCACAGATCGTCGCGATCGATCCGCTGCGCGAGAAGTACGATCCGCACCGCCACCAGGCGATGACGATGATCGAATCCGACCAGCCGGCGGGCACCGTCGCGCAGGTCTTCCAGAAAGGGTACATGCTCGGCGATCGCATCCTGCGGCCGGCGCTGGTCGCCGTGGCCAAGCCGAACGACCGGGGCGGCGAGACCGGATAACGCGCTTTTTGCCTTGAACCCGACCGAAAAACCCCCACGTAGCGGCTAAGACAAGCATCCAGCAAAAGGAAGGAATCAGCATGGCCAAGATCATCGGCATCGACCTCGGAACGACCAACAGCTGCGTCGCCATCATGGAAGGCACTACGCCGAAAGTGATCGAGAATTCCGAAGGCGCGCGGACGACGCCCTCGGTCGTCGCCTATCAGGAAGACGGCGAGATACTCGTCGGAGCTCCCGCCAAGCGGCAGGCCGTCACCAATGCGAAGAACACGATCTTCGCGGTCAAGCGGCTGATCGGCCGCAAGTTCGCCGAAAAGGAAGTGCAGAAGGATATCGGCCTGATGCCGTACAAGATCACCAAGGCCGACAACGGCGATGCGTGGGTCGAGGTGCGGGGCAAAAGGATCGCGCCGCAGCAGGTCTCGGCCGAGATCCTGCGCAAGATGAAAAAGACCGCCGAGGATTACCTCGGCGAAGAAGTGACCGAAGCCGTGATCACGGTTCCGGCCTATTTCAACGACTCGCAGCGGCAGGCGACCAAGGACGCGGGCAAGATCGCCGGTCTCGAAGTCAAGCGGATCATCAACGAGCCGACCGCCGCGGCGCTCGCCTTCGGCATGGACAAGAAGGAAGGCGATCGCAAGATTGCGGTCTACGACCTGGGCGGCGGCACCTTCGACATCTCGATTATCGAGATCGCCGTCGTCGACAAGGAGCACCAGTTCGAGGTGATGTCGACCAACGGCGACACCTTCCTCGGCGGCGAGGACTTCGACCAGCGTCTGATCGACTACATCGTCACCGAGTTCAAGAAGGACCAGGGCGTCGACCTGAAGAACGACGTGCTGGCGCTCCAGCGGCTCAAGGAAGCCGCCGAAAAGGCCAAGGTCGAGCTGTCGTCCTCGCAGCAAACCGAGGTCAACCTGCCGTACATTACGGCCGACCAGTCGGGTCCGAAGCATCTGTCGATCAGGATCACCCGCGCCAAGTTCGAATCGCTGGTCGAGGACCTGATCGAGCGCACGATCGAGCCCTGCCGCACGGCGATCAAGGATGCGGGCGTCAAGCTCTCCGACATCAGCGACGTCATCCTGGTGGGCGGCCAGACGCGCATGCCGAAGGTCCAGGACAAGGTGAAGGAATTCTTCGGCAAGGAGCCGCGCAAGGACGTCAACCCCGACGAAGCGGTGGCGGTCGGCGCTGCGATCCAGGGCGGCGTGCTGAAGGGCGACGTCAAGGACGTGCTGCTGCTCGACGTGACGCCGCTGTCGCTCGGCATCGAGACGCTGGGCGGCGTGATGACCAAGCTCATCCAGAAGAACACGACCATTCCGACCAAGGCGCAGCAGGTGTTCTCCACCGCCGACGACAACCAGAGCGCGGTGACGATTCACGTGCTGCAGGGCGAGCGCGACGTGGCGAGCGGCAACAAGAGCCTCGGCCAGTTCAACCTCGAAGGCATTCCGCCTTCACCACGCGGCATGCCGCAGATCGAGGTGACGTTCGACATCGACGCCAACGGCATCCTGCACGTCAGCGCCAAGGACAAGGCGACCGGCAAGGAGAACAAGATCACGATCAAGGCGAGCTCGGGCCTGTCTGAGGCCGAGATCGAGCGCATGGTCAAGGACGCCGAGTCGCACGCCGAGGAAGACCGGAAGCTGCTCGAGACCGTGCAGGCGCGCAACGGCCTGGACGCGATGGTGCACAGCGTGAGGAAATCGCTGGGCGAATACGGCGACAAGGTCGGCGCGGACGACAAGGAAAAGATCGAGGCTGCTCTGAAGGATGCCGAGGAGCTGTTGAAGAATCAGCAGGCCGACAAGGATGCGCTGGAAGCGAAAAGCGAGGCGTTGATGAAAGCGTCGCAGAAGCTCGGCGAGGCGATGTACGCGCAATCGCAGGCGGAAGCGCAGGCGGCAGGCGGCGCCGGCGGTCAGGGCGGCGACGGGTCCGGCGCGAAGCAGACGGAGGACGAGAAGGTCGTCGACGCGGAATTTACGGAAGTCAAAGACAAGAAGTGATATTGCGTCACGCCGGATTGACGTCAACACCTCGGTGAGGCGCCGGGGCGGCGCGACGTAATATCTGGCCGGATTCGAGCGCTCGCCTTCGGCGACGCTCAATCCTGCCGTAGCGTAGGTAATTGGCCGGATTCGAGCGTTAGCTGAGGCGACGCTCAATCCGGCTGTTTGTCGTCATGCAGCCCATGATTGACGGCTGTTGGTTGTAACGGGTGCGCAGATCGGCTATTGATCGTTCTGCCCGGGAATGGGGCACTGGAGACGCATGGCTAAGCGGGACTATTACACGACGCTCGGCGTCAATCGCGACGCGACCGAAGACGACATCAAGAAGGCGTATCGGCGGCTCGCGATGAAGCACCATCCGGACCGCAATGCCGACAAGGGCTCCGAAGACAAATTCAAGGAAGCCAAAGAGGCGTACGAGATCCTTTCCGACGCCAGGAAGCGGGCGGCGTACGACCAGTACGGCCATGCCGGCGTCGATCCTTCGGCCGGTTTCGGCGCCGCGGGCGCGCGCGGCGCGGGCCCCGAGGGCTTCGGTGGGTTTGCCGACGCTTTCGGCGATATCTTCGGCGAGATTTTCGGCGCGGGCGGCGGGCGCGGGCGCGGCAACGGCGTCTATCGCGGCGCCGACCTGCGCTACAACCTCGAGCTCTCACTCGAGGAGGCCGCGCGCGGCACCGAGGCGAAAATTCGCATCCCTGCGCTGGAGAATTGCGCGGCCTGCCACGGCTCGGGCGCCAAGCCGGGGACGCAGGCCAAGACCTGTCCGACCTGCAACGGACAAGGCCAGGTTCGCGTGTCGCAAGGATTTTTCTCGATCCAGCAGGCCTGTCCGCAATGCCACGGCACTGGCAAGATCATTCCCGAGCCGTGCACGACCTGCGGTGGCGCCGGACGCGTCAAGAAGCAGAAGACACTGTCGGTCAAGATTCCCGCCGGCGTCGATCAGGACGATCGCATCCGGCTGGGCGGCGAAGGCGAGGCCGGCTTGAACGGCGGCCCGCCGGGCGACTTGTACGTGGTGGTTGGCCTGAAACCGCATCCGGTGTTCCAGCGCGAGAGCAACGATCTGCACTGCGAAATGCCGATCAGCTTCGCCACGTCCGCTCTCGGCGGCGAAATCGAGCTTCCGACGCTCGACGGCCACGCCAAGATCAAAGTGCCGCCGGAAACGCAGAGTGGACAGGTCTTCCGCCTGCGCGGCAAGGGCATCAAGGGCGTTCGCAGTCATGCGCACGGCGATCTGTTCTGCCATGTCGCCATCGAGACGCCGATCAACCTGACCGCGCGTCAAAAAGATCTGTTGCGCGAATTCGAGGCGATCAACGCGGAAGATCCGGGCGCGCACAACCCCCGCGCGAAGAACTGGTTCGATCGCGTCCGCGAGTTTTTCGGCCCCTGAGCGGGGCGGCGCGCCGCCGGGTCTGGCCGCCTTCGTGACCAGGGCAAACGCCAGCGGCGCCGGCGCGCGTTACGACGTCATAGTCATCGGCGCAGGCGCCGCCGGAATGATGTGCGCGGCTGTCGCCGGCCGCCGCGGGCGGCGCGTCCTGTTGATCGAGCATTACGACAAGCTCGGCGAGAAGATCCGCATTTCCGGCGGCGGGCGCTGCAACTTCACCAATCTTCACGCCGAGCCGGCGAGCTACCTGTCGCAGAATCCGGATTTCTGCCGGTCTGCGCTGTCGCGGTACACGCCGCGCGACTTTATCGAGCTGGTCGAACGCTACCGCATAGCCTGGCACGAAAAGACGCTCGGACAGCTCTTTTGCGACCGGACCTCGCTCGACATCATCGCGCTATTGAAAACCGAATGCGATCGCGCCGGGGTGCAGTGGCGCATGCCGTGCGCGGTGCAAGGGGTCACGTATGAAGGCGGTGCCTTTGCGGTTTCGACCGCGATGGGACCGGTTAGCGGCGAAGCGCTGGTGATCGCGACCGGCGGATTGACGGTGCCGAAGATCGGAGCGACGCCGTTCGGTTATCGTATCGCCGAGCAGTTCGGCATCGCGGTCGTGCCGCCGCGGCCGGCGCTCGTTCCGCTGGCGTTCGATTCCGCGGCGCTGGCGCGCTACGGCGACCTTTCGGGCATCTCTGTCGACGCTGAGGTTTGCTGCAACGACGGCAGGTTTCGCGACGCGCTGCTGTTCACCCATCGCGGCCTTTCCGGCCCGGCGATCCTTCAGATCTCATCCTATTGGAACGGCGGCGACGCGCTGTCGATCGACTTGCTGCCGGGCACTGACGCGCATGCATGGCTGGAAACCGAGCGCCGGTCGACGGCGCGACTGGACAACATCCTCGCGCGCCGCCTTCCACGGCGCTTCGCGCAGCAATGGAGCGGGGCGCACCGCGCTGCCGTGCCGGTCAGTGAGCTCGACGACAAGCGCCGGAACGAGCTGGCAAGTCTGCTTCATGCCTGGCCGGTGCTTCCGTCGGGCACGCTCGGCTACAACAAGGCCGAAGTCACGCTGGGTGGCGTCGATACGCGCGCGCTGTCATCGCGGACGATGGCGGCGAGAGAGGTGCCGCGGCTGCATTTCATCGGCGAAGTCGTCGACGTCACCGGCTGGCTGGGCGGCTACAACTTTCAATGGGCGTGGTCTTCCGGCTACGCGGCCGGACAGTACGCCTGACCCGGCGCTTTAGGGAAAAGCCGGAATGTGCGGATCGGTACCGCCGGAGACCGCCTCCGGATGATCGCGTCCGACGCGCATTTTCACCTGCTCGACGCTGTGCTCGGGCACGTCGACCATCAGCAGCAGCTTGCCTTCCGCGATCATCGGCTCGAATTGCTTCAGGCGCGAATTGGGCAGCGCCGAGCCGACCATGCTCGAAAACCATGCGCCGAGCAGCGCGCCGACCAGCGCCGCGCCGATGACGATCGGTATCTGCATGTGCGAGGGTTCAGCCAGCAGAAAATAGGCGGCGGCTCCGCCGGCCACGCAGCCAAGCACGGCTCCGGCGATCAGGCCTGTTTGCGCGCCGTGCACGAGATCGGTCGATTGCAGCACATTGCATTCGTGCAGCCCCTCCATCGGCATCCCGGGCCTGGCGAGGAAATGGATGTGACGCTCCTCGATACGTGCCAGCAGGAGATCGTCCATCGTCTTGCGTGCACTCGGGAGGTCGGGTAGCAAAAAATACAATCGGCGTCTCATCGCATGCCTCCATGGGGAAATGGCACAGGATGCACAGGGCGCGGTAGCCCTCGAGACGCCGGCTGGTGACCGGACGGCGACGCAAGCGCCGACCGCAACCTCACTCTACTGCCGTCCGGCAAGCAGTGCAAGCGATCACGGGCCAGCTTGAGTCCGCGTAACCGAGCGCAGTTTGCGCGGGCGCACGGCAGGGCATAGCATTCGCATCTCTTCGTTGTCGCTGCCGGAGATCGCCATGCCGTATCGCGTCGTTTTGCTGCTCGCCGTGCTCGCGTTCGGCTGCCAGTCGGCTGTTGCGCAAGTCAGGATCGGCCTGATGGTGTCGGCAACGGGTCCGACTGCGGCGATCGGCATTCCGCAGAAAAACACGGGCGCGCTCCTCACCGCGCGGATCGGCGAGGCGACGATCGACTATGTGCAACTCGACGATGGCGGCGATACGACTCGCGCCGTGCAGAACGCCAGGAAGCTGATCGCCGAAGATCACGTCGATGCCATTATCGGTCCGTCGACGACGCCGAATGCACTGGCGATCCTGGACATCATCGCCGAGAACAAGGTGCCGTTGCTGGCGACCGTCGGCACATCGTCGGTGGTCGAACCGATCGACGCAAAGCGACGCTGGGTGTTCAAAACCACGCAGAACGACGACCTTATCGCCTCCGCGCTGATCGAGCACATGCGCAAGAACCGGATCAGGACCGTCGGCTTCATCGGCTTCAACGACGCCTACGGCGAGAATTGGTACAAAGTATTCGGAGCGCTGGCCGAAAAGTCAGGCGTGGCGATCGTTGCCAATGAGCGCTATGCGCGCAACGATTCCAGCGTCACCGCGCAAGCGCTGAAGCTCATTGCCGCCAAGCCCGACGCCGTTCTGATCGCCGCCGTCGGCGGGCCCGCAGTACTGCCGCAGACCACGCTCTACGACCAGGGCTACAAGGGCCGCGTCTATCAGACGCATGCGGTGGCGACCGACGACTTCATCAGGCTGGGCAGGGAAAAGGTCGAGGGAACGATACTCGCCGCCGGGTCGATGCTGGTGATCGACGACATCGCCGATTCCGATCCGATCAAGCGCGTCGCGACCGGCTATATGAGCGCGTACGAAAAGCGGTTCGGCACCCGCCCCGCGACCTTCGGCGCCAATACCTTCGATGCGGGCTTGCTGCTCGAGCGGGCGATTCCGATTGCGTTGCGCACAGCGAAGCCCGGCTCCGAGGAGTTTCGCGTTGCGCTGCGCGATGCGCTCGAGCAGCAGCAGGGCGTCGTCGGCTGCCAGGGCGTGTTCAACATGAGCCCGGGCAACCACAACGGCATGGACGAGCGGGCGCGCGTGCTGGTCGTCGTCAAGGACGGCAGGTTCCGGCTTCTGGCGCAGTAGCATCGGGCTCGCGATGCAACGACCGGTCGTCGGCTTGCTGCTTGCCGCGGGCATCGGCTCGCGTTTCGGGGGTGACAAGCTGCTGGCCAAGCTCGCCGACGGCAGGCCACTGGCATCGGCGGCGCTGTCCGCGCTCGCCGCCGGCGTCGACTCTGTCATCGCCATCGTGCGTCCCGGCGACGCCACCCTCGAAGCGCTGCTGCGCAAGTCCGGTGCACTGGTCGCCGCCTGTCCTGAGGCAGCCGAGGGCATCGGCGCCAGCCTCGCCTGCGGCGTGCGCGAAGTGCAGCGGCGCTTTCCAGAGGCGCAAGGCGCGATCATCGCGCTTGCCGATATGCCCTGGCTGTCGTCGTCGACCGTCGCGTCGATCGCGACTGCATTGCGGCGCGGCGCGGCGCTGGCGGCGCCCACGCATCGCGGAACGCGAGGTCATCCGGTAGCGATCGGCGCACGCTATTTTCCCGAGCTGCAGACGCTTTCCGGCGACGAAGGCGCAAAAAGGCTGCTGGCGGTGCACGCCGCAGAGATCGAGCTGATTGCCGTCGACGATCCGGGCGTGCTGCGCGATGTCGATACGCAGTCGGATCTCTGACCCGCTCACTTCCTCCACATGTCGACTTGCCGGCCGACGATACGGTTTTCCTCATCCTGCATTTGCCACCACGCCCGAAGCTCGGCTTCACCGAGCGGATGCGATATCAGGAAGCCCTGGGCCTCCTCGCAGCCGTGCGTCTTGAGAAATTCGAACTGGGCAGCGGTCTCGACGCCTTCCGCGATAACGCGCAAGCCCAGACTATGTGACAGCGCGATGATCGCCTGAGCGATGGCTTCGTCGCTTGAGTTCTGCTCGATGCCGCGCACGAAGCGCTGGTCGATCTTGACCGCCTGGATCGGCAGCCGCGCCAGGTACGACAGGCTCGAATAACCGGTGCCAAAATCGTCGATCGTGATCGATACTCCCATCTGCTTCAGCTTGACCAGCGTCGAGACCGCCTTGTCCGGGTGCGTGATGATCACGCTTTCGGTGATCTCGAGGTCGAGATAGCGCGGCGGCAGTCCGCTCACCCGGAGGGCCTCCTCGACGATCGACAGCCAGCTGTCGTGCTGCAGCTGCTGGACCGAAAGATTGACCGACAGGCGCAGCAGCATGTTCTGCCGGTGCCAGCTGGTGACCTGGCGGCAGGCATCGCGCAACACGCGCGCGCCGAGCGCCTGGATCATCCCGGATTCCTCGGCGATCGAGATGAATTCTGCGGGTCCGATGATGCCGCGCTCCGGATCGCGCCAGCGCAGCAGGGCTTCGACCCCGCAGGCGCGCCCGCTGGCCATCTCGATCTGCGGCTGGTAGACGAGAAAGAACTCGTCATCCATCAGACCGCGGCGCATATCGGTCTCGATCTGCAATCGAGCCTGCACGCGCGCGTTCATGTCGGCGGTGTAGAAGCGGTAAGTATTGCGCCCGGTATCCTTGACCGAATACATCGCGGTATCGGCTTGCCGGATCAGACCGCCCGGATCGGTCGCATCGGTCGGATAGATCGACACGCCGATCGAGCAGGTCAGGGTCGGCGTCTGGTCGCCGAGTCGGAACGGCGCGAGGAACGATTCGCGCACCCGCGTCAGCACCGCCATGATCTCGATCGTCGCACGCTCCGGGTCGAGATCGGGAAGAATGACGACGAATTCGTCGCCTCCGAGCCGTGCCACCGTGTCGGACTCGCGCACAGCGTGGCTCAGCCGCTGGGACACCGCCTGCAGAAGGTGGTCGCCGGCGTCGTGGCCGAGCGTGTCGTTGATGCGCTTGAAGTGGTCGAAATCGAGAAACAGGCAGGCGACCTGGTGATGATCGCGCGCCGCCTGCGCGAGGATCTGCTTCAGGCGCTGGTTGAGCAGCGCGCGATTGGGCAGTCCCGTCAGGATGTCGTGCTGCGCAAGCTTGTACGCCTGCGCGATCGCGATCTCGAGCTCTTTCGTCCGCTGCACGACTTTTTCTTCGAGCGTACGCTGGTATCCGGTCACCTCGCCCTGCGACTGCGCGAGCCGCTGCGTCATCTGATTGAACGCGCGCGTCAGCATGCCGAGCTCGTCGCCGGACGTCGGTTTCACCTGCACGCCCAGGTCGCCGGCGCCGACCGCCTTCGCTGCGCGCATCAGCTCGCGTATCGGCCACAGCAGACGCCTGGTGAGCAACAGCGTGGCGAGGATAGCGATCACCATCAGCACGGCGACGACCGACAATGCGCCGATGACGTTGCTGTGCAAGAGCGCCTGATTGCGCTCGTAGTTCAAGCCCAGGCGCACGTAGCCGATCGGAGGATCGGCGGCAGCAGGCGCGCCGGCCGCCGCGGGCGTCCGCTCGTTCGCCGTTTCGGCGATCGGTGCGACCAGCTCGAGATAACGCCGTCCCCTGACCAGGCGCACGCTGCTCTCCACGGCGCCCGGATGCAGCTCGGCCGCCGGTGCCGGGGGCATTGCAGCGTCGCCATAGCCTTGCGATGCGATCAAGTGGCCCTGATCATCGAGCACCGCGGCATACGCGATATCGCGGTCGCCTTCGAGGCTTTGCAACATCCGCTTTAGCGCGCTCAAATCGGCCGTATAGACCGCGTATTCGGATAGATCGGCCAGCATGTTCACGACCGTCTGCCCCTGCGTTTTCAGCCGCGCCTGCTCGGCTTCGATCTGCTGCGCGACAAGCAGCGCGCTGACGCCGATGGCCGTCGCCACGATCAACCCGACGACAAGGAGATTGAGCTTGGTGAGCAATCCGACGCGTATCGCGCGCCGACGCGAGGGGGCGTCGGCCGCGGCGGGGCGCTCGTCGTTGGTCGGTGCGCGCGCGGCCATCGTCGCTATTCCACAACCCGCTCTAGCGACTCGCGCACCGATGCGTCCCAGTGCACGCGGAACAACCGGGCGCTGCGCAGATTGACATAGACGTGCGGGTGCGGCGGAATCGGCGTTGCGACACCGGCGCCAGGCAATTGCCGCAGCGCGAGCCGGCCGCAGAATGCGCCCAGTTCGCGGTAATCCCAGTCGAGCGCGTACAGCGCGCCGGCCTGCACCCAGGCCTCCGATAATCCGATCAGCGGCAGCTTGTGCCGGAAAGAGAACAGCAGCAGCGCCTTCACCGTCTCTCGCTTGTAGACGGTCGTGTCGGGTACGGCCAGCAGCACGTCGGCCGAGCTGGACAGGCGCGCGAGCGCCTCAGGAAGCATCGCCGGCGTCGCGACCGGCGCGAGCACCGGATTGAGATCCGTGCCCCGCAACGCCGCGGCCAGCGCATCGACGAGCTCGGTGTTCTGCGCAGGATCGTACAGCACCCCGATATACCGCGCGTTCGGCAGCAATCGTTTGAGCCAGGTGAGTTGCTGCTCTAATGGAATCGCGGCGGGGACCGCCTGTGCGCTCGCGCCCGCTTGCGTCGACATGCAGTCGATCGTGGCGAGCAGCGGCGCGTCGCGGGCAGCGCGCATGGCGGCTTGCGGGCCGAGGGTGATGATGGCGGCGTCCGGGTCTTCATGTGCCGCGGCCTTTAGACGCGCTCCGGCATCGCCGGTCGGAATCTCCACAATAGGGGTCGTACCGAGCGCTTCGCGCACGCCGCGCTGCGCGGCGCGAAGCTGCGGCGTGTCGTCCGTCGCATACAACAGCACGCGGGGTGCCGCGAGCGCCGGTGCGGCAAGCGTCGCCGCAATCGTCAGGACCAGCGTCGCAGCGCGTTGCCTCAAGCGAGCGTGACCGGGATCTTGCCGATGCGCTGCTGCCATTCGCGCGGGCCGGTCTGGTGCACCGACGAGCCGGTCGCATCGACGGCGACGGTTACCGGCATGTCGCGAACGTCGAATTCGTAGATCGCCTCCATTCCCAGATCGGCGAACGCGACGATCCGCGAACTCTTGATCGCTTTCGAGACCAGGTAGGCCGCGCCGCCGACCGCCATCAGATAGGCAGCGCGATGCTTTCGAATCGCCTCGATCGCGACCGGTCCGCGCTCGGCCTTGCCTATCATCGCGAGAAGGCCGGTCCTGGCCAGCATCATCTCGGTGAACTTGTCCATCCGTGTCGCCGTCGTCGGTCCGGCCGGGCCGACGACTTCGTCGCGCACCGGATCGACCGGCCCGACGTAAAAGATGACGCGATTGGTGAAGTCGACGCCCGGCGGCAGCGATTCGCCGCGCGCGAACAGATCGGCGATCCGCTTGTGCGCGGCGTCGCGCCCGGTCAGCAGCTTGCCGGACAGCAGCAGCCGATCTCCAGGTTTCCAGCTCGCTACTTGTTCACGCGTCAGCCGGTCCAAGTCGACTCGCTTGGCCGTCGGCGCCGGCGCCCAGCGCACATCGGGCCAGCGCGCAAGATCGGGCGGGTCGAGGCTCGCGGCGCCGGACCCATCGAGCGTGAAGTGCGCGTGCCGCGTCGCTGCGCAGTTCGGGATCATGCCCACCGGCTTGCTGGCGGCATGCGTCGGATAGTCGAGAATCTTGACATCGAGCACCGTCGACAATCCACCCAGTCCTTGCGCGCCGATGCCGAGCGCGTTGGCGGCGTCGTAAATGTCGATGCGCAGCTGCTCGAGAGGATTGGCAGGACCGCGCTTCTTGAGCATGGCCATGTCGATCGGCTGCATCAGCGCTTCCTTGGCCAGCAGCATGGCTTTTTCGGCGCTGCCGCCTATGCCGATGCCCAGCATCCCAGGCGGGCACCAGCCGGCGCCCATCGTCGGCAGGGTCCGCACCACCCAATCGACGATCGAATCCGACGGATTGAGCATCACGAATTCGGCCTTGTTTTCGGAACCGCCACCCTTGGCGGCGATGCGGACATCGACCGTCTTCCCGGGCACGAGCTCGAAGTGCACGACGGCCGGCGTGTTGTCGCGCGTGTTGCGGCGCGAGCCTGCCGGGTCGTCGACGATCGATGCCCGCAGCTTGTTGTCCGGATCGAGATAGGCGCGGCGCACGCCTTCGTTGATCATCTCGGTCGCGGACATCGTCGCACCTTCCCAACGCACGTCCATGCCGACCTTGACGAACGCGACGACGATGCCGGTGTCCTGGCAAATCGGCCGATGTCCTTCAGCGCACATGCGCGAATTGGTGAGAATCTGCGCGATCGCGTCCTTGGCAGCCGGCGACTCCTCGACCGCATAGGCGCCGGCAAGCGCCTCGATGTAGTCGACTGGATGGTAATAGGAAATATATTGCAGCGCGTCGGCTACGCTCTGGATCAGGTCTTGTTGCTTGATCGTCGTCATGGCTGGTGGTCGACGCAAACTACGGGCGAAACGCCCGGCAAAGCGGACGGTCAGGTCATGCGATTCTACCATCGCGGGCCCCTCCACCGGTTCCGCGCGACCACCGCAGGATGCCGCGTGTCGTCGCCAAGTGTCGTTGCCAATTGCACCGTAAGGGCAAGACTCGGTAGACTGCAGTCGAGCGGACAGGAGCGCGAGGGAATCCTGTCCTTTCGTCCGCGCCATCGAGGAGCAGGCAACATGTCGACGATCGAATCGGTATCGAACGAAACGCGCGTATTCGAGCCGCCGCGCGATTTTGTCGCGCAGGCGAACCTCACCCAGGCCGACTTCGATCGGTTGAACGCCGCCGCCGCGGCCGACTACCCCGGCTTCTGGGCGAAGCTTGCGCGCGAGACCCTGCTCTGGCACAAGCCGTTTACCAAGTCGCTGGACGAGAGCAATGCACCGTTCTACAAGTGGTTCGCGGACGGCGAGCTCAACGTCTCGCATAACTGTCTCGAGCGAAATCTCGAAAACGGCAATGCCGGCAAGGTCGCGATCATCTTCGAGTCCGACGACGGCGCCGTAACCCGGGTTACCTACCAGGAGCTGTATCACCGCGTCTGCCGCTTCGCGAACGGTCTCAAGTCGCTCGACATCAAGAAGGGCGATCGGGTCATCATCTACATGCCGATGTCGATCGAGGGGGTCGTCGCGATGCAAGCCTGCGCCCGCATCGGCGCGACGCATTCCGTGGTCTTTGGCGGATTTTCGGCCAAGTCACTGCAGGAGCGCATCATCGACGTCGGTGCGGTCGCGGTGGTCACCGCGGATGAGCAGGCACGAGGCGGCAAGCACTTGCCGCTGAAAGCTATCGTCGACGAGGCGCTCGGGATGGGCGGCTGCGAGGCGGTGCGCAAGGTAATCGTTTACAAGCGCACCGGTGGCACGGCGGCCTTCGTCCCGCCGCGCGACGTGTGGATGCACGAGCTGGTCGCCGCGCAGTCCGATAGCTGCGCGCCGGAATGGGTCGGTGCCGAACACCCGTTATTCGTGCTCTACACGTCAGGCTCGACCGGCAAGCCCAAGGGCGTGCAGCACAGTTCCGGTGGATACCTGCTATGGGCGGCGCTGACGATGCGATGGACGTTCGACATCAAGCCGTCCGACATCTTCTGGTGCACGGCGGACATCGGCTGGGTCACCGGCCACACTTATATTGCATACGGGCCGCTTACGGTCGGCGCGACCCAGGTCGTGTTCGAAGGCGTACCGACCTATCCGGATTCCGGCCGCTTCTGGCAGACGATCGCCAAGCACAAGGTCACGGTCTTCTACACTGCGCCGACGGCGATACGCTCGCTGATCAAGGCGTCGGGCGTGGCGCCGCAAACCGCGCCGAAAAACTACGATCTTTCGACGCTCCGCCTGCTCGGCTCCGTCGGCGAGCCGATCAATCCCGAGGCCTGGATGTGGTACCACGAGAACGTCGGCGGAGGGCGCTGTCCGATCGTCGACACCTGGTGGCAGACCGAAACGGGCGGCCACATGATCACGCCGCTGCCCGGCGTCACGCCGCTGGTGCCCGGATCGTGCACGCTGCCGCTGCCCGGCATCATCGCCGCGATCGTCGACGAGACCGGGCACGATGTCGAGCACGGTCACGGCGGCATACTGGTCATCAAGCGGCCCTGGCCGGCGATGATCCGCACGATCTGGGGCGATCCCGACCGCTATCGCAAGTCTTACTACCCCGACGAGCTCGGCGGCAGGCTCTACCTCGCGGGCGACGGCTCGGTGCGCGACAGGAAGACCGGATACTTCACCATCATGGGTCGGATCGACGACGTCCTGAACGTCGCGGGCCATCGTCTCGGAACGATGGAGATCGAATCGGCGCTGGTCGCCAACCCGATGGTCGCGGAAGCCGCGGTCGTCGGCCGTCCGGACGACATGACCGGTGAGGCCGTGTGCGCCTTCGTCGTGCTCAAGCAGGCGCGGCCCGAAGGCGCCGAAGGAGAAAGAATCGCCAAGCTGCTGCGCGAGTGGGTCGGCAAGGAGATCGGCCCGATCGCCAAGCCCAAGGACATCCGCTTCGGCGACAATCTGCCGAAGACCCGCTCGGGGAAGATCATGCGCCGGCTGCTGCGATCGATCGCCAAGAACGAGAACATCACGCAGGACGTGTCGACCCTGGAAAATCCGGCGATCCTGGAGCAGCTGAAGCAGGCTTTATAGGGACGTCGTCAACGTCGGCTGATCGTCTGGCGCCCGGCCAGTCGGATCGAGCCTACGCCGGCGGCGGCGGCGCGGTATCGGAATAGGACGGACGTTTCGACAGCTTGTCGAACAACGCGACCAGGTTCGCGTGCTCGCTTCGCCAGGCAACCGTCGGATGCCTTAGATCCAGGTAACCGAGCGCACATCCGGTCGCGATGTCGGCCAGCGAATGCGCCTCGCCGTTGCACCACGGCTTGTCGGCGAGCTCTGTCGCCATATCGACGATCCCGCGCTCGATCTTTTCACGGTGCCTGCCCATTGCCTCGCTGCTCTGCTGGCGGGCGGGCCTCGCCGCTTCGCGCACGATCGCCACTGCGGCGTCGCAGATGCCGTCGGCCAATGCTTCCCAGCGCTTTACTGCGATGCGCTGGCGACTGGGCTCGGGGATCAGCCGCGACACCGGACTCACGGTATCGAGGTATTCGACGATCACGCGCGAATCGTACAGCGCCGTGCCATCGTCCAGAATCAAGACCGGCACCTTGCCGAGCGGATTGTGCGCCGGCACGATCGAGTCCTTGACCCAGGGCGAGGCTTCCACCAGCTCGCAATCGATCTTTTTCTCGGCAAGCGCGATGCGCACCTTGCGGGCGTAGGGACTCGTTGGCGATGCGAGCAACTTCATTCGTTGATTTGGGCGTTGGAACGGGCGCTCGACATGGGCAGAGTGGACGCTGAGTGGGCACCGCGGTGGGCACTGCAGCGGGCGCAAGCACTGCAGGTTTAACGTCGATTATAGCACCGCGGCGGAGCGCCCGGCATCGCGGACCGATGCGCCGGCCGTGCTACACTTTGGCTCGACCTGGCTAGCGAAAATCGTCTGCCTTATGCCGATCGCCGAGGCGCTTTCCACCCTTACAGCGCTGTCGCCGCTCGATGGCCGCTATCGTGGCAAGGTCGCAGCACTCGCTGAACACTTCAGCGAATACGCGCTGATCCGCGAGCGCGTCCGCGTCGAGCTCGCCTGGCTCGAGGCATTGGCGGACGAACCCGGAATCGTCGAACTCTCCGCTTTCAGCGCCACGACTCGCCAGAAGCTCTCGCATACGGCACGGGATTTCGGCGTCGCCGACGCCGAGCGGGTCAAGGCTATCGAGCGCACGACCAACCACGACGTCAAGGCAGTCGAATACTGGCTGAAAGAGCGCTTTGCCGACGCGCCTGAGATCGCGCGCGCCGCCGAATTCATTCATTTCGCCTGCACCTCGGAAGACATCAACAATCTTGCCTACGGCCTGATGATCGCAGGGGCGCGCCGCGACGTGCTGATGCCGGCGCTGACCGCATTGATCGCCGATCTGCGCACGCTCGCGCACCAGCATGCAGAGCTGCCGATGCTCGCGCGCACGCACGGCCAGCCGGCGACGCCGACGACGCTGGGCAAGGAGATGGCCAACGTCGTCGTCCGGCTGGAGCGCGCGGCGATCGAATTCGGCGCCGTACTCCCGGGCAAGCTCAACGGCGCGGTCGGCAACTACAACGCGCATCTGGCCGCGTATCCGGACGTCGATTGGGAAGCGTTGGCGCGGCGCGTTGTCTCGCGACTCGGAATGCAGTTCAATGCCTACACGACCCAGATCGAGCCGCATGACTCGCTGGCTGCGGTGTTCGATGCGCTGGCGCGAGCCAATACCATCCTGATCGATTTCGACCGCGACATCTGGGGCTACGTATCGCTCGGCTATTTTCGCCAGAGAGTCAGCGAAGGGGAGGTCGGCTCGTCGACGATGCCGCACAAGATCAACCCGATCGACTTCGAGAACTCGGAAGGCAATCTCGGCCTGGCCAACGCCTTGTTGCACCACCTCGCCGGAAAGCTGCCGATCTCTCGCTGGCAGCGGGACCTGACCGACTCGACGGTCATGCGCAACGTCGGGGTCGCGTTCGGCTATGCGCTGCTTGGCTACGTGTCCTGCCGGCAGGGACTGGGCCGTCTCGCGGCCGATCCGGCGCGCCTCGCTGCCGACCTCGACGCAAACTGGGAAGTGCTCGCAGAACCGATCCAGACAGTGATGCGGCGCTACGGCATCGACAATCCGTACGAGCAGCTGAAGGCGCTGACCCGGGGCAAGGCGGGCATGACGCGCGAGACGCTGCATGCGTTCATCGACGCGCTGGCATTGCCGCCGGAAGCCAAGACACGGTTGAAGGCGCTGACGCCGTCGAGCTACATCGGCAAGGCGAGCGAGCTCGCCAAACGGGTCTAGCGCGAGGCCAGGACGGCGCGCGCGAGCCGCGGTCCGCCTAGCCGTCGCTGTGCCGCCGTTCGCGCAGCCACTGCACAACGACCGGCAGCAGCGAAATCCCGACGATCGCCAGCACGATGAAGGTCAGGTTCTCCTTGACCCAAGGGATATTGCCGAACAGGAAGCCGGCGTACACCAGCGACGCGACCCATACTGCGGCGCCGATCACGTTGTAGGCCAGGAAGCGGCGGTAGGTCATCGCGCCGACGCCGGCGAGAAATGGTGCAAACGTCCGCACAATGGGAACGAAGCGGCAGATGATGATCGTGAAGCCGCCGTATTTTTCGTAGAAGCGGTGGGTGCGCTCCAGGTATTCGGGCTTGAGCCAGCGCGAGAGTCTGCTGTCAGGAGGCAGATTGAACACCTTCGGCCCGAGGAAGTGCCCGACGACGTAATTGACCGAATCGCCGGCAACCGCCGCGACGAAGAGCACGAGCGCGAGCAGATGCACGTCGATGCCGCTTGCCGCGGCGACGGTGCCGGCCAGGAAAAGCAGCGAGTCGCCGGGCAGCAGCGGAAAAACGACCAGGCCGGTCTCGGCGAAAATGACCAGGAACAGCGCGACGAACAGCACCCACGAGTGCTGGGCGGCGAGCTCGGCTAGCGTCTGGTCTAGCGCCAGCAGCGAGTACAGCAGCGTGGTCAGCATCGCGCCTGTCCGGCAGCGATTGCCGACCTGTCAGGGCAGTATCTTCTCGGCACCCGCCGCGCCGCTTTTCTTGTCCGGCTTGACCAGGTCCTCGCGCGACACCCCCAGCCACATCACCAGCGAGGCCATCACCAGCGCCGACGAGTAGATGCCGAAGCAGATACCGATGGCGAGCGCCAACGCGAAATGGTGCAGCGTCTCGCCGCCGAAGAAGAAGATCGACAGAACCATCATCAACGTACAGCCGTGCGTGATGATCGTGCGCGAAAGCGTACTGGTAATCGCGCTGTTGATTACTTGCGGCACACTGGCCTTGCGCATCTTGCGAAAGTTTTCGCGAATCCGATCGGCGATGACGACCGATTCGTTGACCGAGTAGCCGAGCACTGCCAGCACCGCGGCCAGCACTGGCAGCGAGAACTCCCATTGGAACAGCGCGAAAAACCCGAGAATGATGATGACGTCGTGCAGATTCGCGATAATCGCCGACACGGCGAAGCGCCATTCGAAGCGCAGCGCCAGGTAGGCCACGATGCCGAAGCTCACCAGCAGCAGCGCCAGCGCGCCGTTTTCGTAGAGCTCCTTGCCGACCTGCGGCCCGACGAACTCGACGCGCTGCTGGGTCACGGCGGCGTCATCCGCCCGCAGCGCCGCCATCACCCGCTCGGAGAGCTGAGCGGTTGACACGCCTTCCTTCAGCGGCAGCCGGATCAAGGCGCTGTTGGAGCTGCCGAAGCTCTGCACGGCAAACTCGCCGAGGCTCATCTTGTCGATAGCCGCACGGACGCGGGTGAGGTCTGCGGCGTGCGGATAGGCTATCTCGATGACGGTCCCGCCGCGAAAATCCACGCCAAGGTTGAGGCCGCGGGTCGCCAGAAAAAATACCGCCAGCAGGAAGGTGACCAACGAAATCACGTTGAACACCAACGCGTGCTTCATGAACGGGATGTCGTGCTGGATCCTGAAGAATTCCATCTTCGCTCTCTACGCTTTTGCGCCGGCGGACGCGGCGGCGCTCATGTCGCGGGCTTCCAGATCTGCCCGATCGAGATTTTCTCGAGCCTTTTGCGGCCGCCATAGATTAGCGCGACCAGCCCGCGCGAGACGAAAACCGCGCTGAACATCGACGTCATGATCCCCAGGCAATGCACGACGGCGAAGCCGCGCACCGGGCCGCTGCCGAAAATGAGCAGCGCCAGGCCGGCGATCAGCGTCGTCACGTTCGAATCGAGAATCGTGTTCCAGGCCCGCTCGTACCCGGCCTGGATCGCCGCGTGCGGCGTGTCGCCCCATCGCAGCTCTTCGCGTATGCGCTCATTGATCAGAACGTTGGCGTCGATCGCCATGCCGAGCGTCAGCGCCACGGCGGCGATGCCCGGCAAGGTCAGCGTCGCCTGGAGCATCGACAGGATCGCGATCAGCAGCAGCAGGTTCACCGCCAGCGATATCGTCGATATGATCCCCATCAGCATGTAGTAAGAGCAGATGAAAACCGCGAGGACGACGAAGCCGTACAGCACCGAATCGAAGCCCTTTTCGATGTTGTCCTTGCCGAGCGACGGACCGACGGTGCGTTCCTCGACGATCTCCATCGGCGCCGCCAGCGCCCCCGCGCGCATCAGCAGTGCGATGTCGTTGGCTTCGCGCGTGTTCATCCGGCCGCTGATCTGAACGCGCCCGCCGCCGATTTCCTCGCGGATCACCGGCGCGGTGATGACTTCGGCTTTGCCCTTTTCCACCAGCAGGATCGCCATCCGCTTGCCGACGTTCTCCCGCGTGACCTCCTTGAAGATGCGCGCGCCGGCGCCATCGAGATTCACGTGCACCGCCGGCTCGTTGTTTCGTCCATCGAAGCCCGGCTGTGCGTCGCTGATCCGATCGCCGGTCAGCACGACCTGGCGCTTGACGAGGATCGGCGTGCCGCTGGGCTCGGTGAGCTTGTCGTCGCCCAGCGGAACCTGGCCCGAAAGCGCCATCTGCTGGGCGGTCGGGTCGTCGTCGACCATGCGAATTTCCAGCGACGCGGTGCGGCCGATGATGTCCTTGGCGCGGGTCGTGTCCTGCACGCCCGGCAGCTGCACGACGACCCGGTCGGCACCCTGCTGCTGGACGATAGGCTCGGCGACGCCGAGCTCGTTGACCCGGTTGCGCAGGATCGTGATGTTCTGCTGGACCGCGCCTTCCTGGATGCGCTTCTGCGCCTCGGGCTTCAGGCCGGCGACCAGCTTGACGTCGCTGCCGCCGTCGACGTTGTTGAGCTGCAGGTCGGGAAAAGAGGCGGAAATCTCGTTGTAGGCTCTGTTGCGCTCCCCGCCGTCGCGGAAGCGCACGGCGACGTTCTGCCCCTCGCGCGAGATGCCCGAATAAAGGATCTTCTTCTCGCGCAGAAGCGATCGGATGTCGGTCAGGTAGCGATCAGCCGCCTTGTCGAGCGCCGCCTTCATGTCGACCTGCAGCAGGAAATGGACGCCGCCGCGCAGGTCGAGTCCGAGATACATCGGCAGCGCCCCGATCGACGCCAGCCAGCGCGGGGACGTCGACAGCAGGTTCAACGCAACGATGTAGTTGTCGCCGAATTTCTGCTGCAGCACATCCCTCGCCTTCAGTTGCGTGTCGGGGTCGGGCAGGCGGACCTTGACGCCGTTGCTGTCCAGCAGCGCGCCATTGAACGGGACATTGGCCGCCTTCAGCGCGTCCTCGACCGTCTGCAGCGTGCCGGCATCGATCTTGACGCTGGCCTTGCTGGTCGAGACCTGAACCGCGGGAACCTCGGGAAAGAAGTTCGGCAGCGTGTAGAAGATCCCGACGACCAAGGCAATGGCGATCAGGATGTATTTCCAGGCGGGATAGCGATTCATTGGGGGTCCGGCGATGAGCGGCGCGTGTCGCGAGAGGCGCCGCTCGCGCTCCTCGCGGGCGGCGGCCAGTCCGCGCGTCTACAGGTTCTTGATCGTACCCTTGGGCAACATCAGCGATATCGCGCTGCGTTGCACGGTAATCGTCACATTCGGCGCGATATCGACTTCGGCATATCCTTCGGAGATCTTCGCTATCTTGCCGACGACGCCCCCTGCAGTGATGACCTCGTCGCCCTTTTGCAGCGCTTCGAGCATCGCCTTGGTTTCCTTGGCGCGCTTTTGCTGCGGCCGGATCAGCAGGAAGTAGAAAACGACGAAGATGGCGACCATCGGCAGGAACGCCATCAGGTCGCCGCCGAACGGACCTCCGGTCGACTGGGCATAGGCGGGGCTGATCAACACGATTGCTCTCTCCTCGCGTCGGAATTCGCCTGGCTGGCTGCCTGTTGTGGGCCAGCCGGCGGACTCGCATTAGGGCTGCTGATTTAACCCGCAATTCTACCACGCTCGAGACGGCTGTCCGGACCCGACAAGCCCTTGGACGGTGCTCGGGGATTCCTGGCGTCGCAGGGCTTCACGCGTCCGCCGCCTCGGCTTGCGCGCGGCCTTCCCGAAAGGCGGCCGCGTAAGCCGGCAGCGCGTCGTCGCGGATCGCCTGCCGCATTTCGGCGGCGAGCGTCAGATAGTAATGCAGGTTGTGGATAGTGTTGAGCCGCGCGCCGAGGATTTCGTTGGCCCGCTGCAAATGATGCAGGTAGGCCCGGCTGAAATTGCGGCAGGTATAGCAGTCGCATCCCTGATCGAGGGGGTTGGTATCGGTGCGGTGCCGGGCGTTTCGTATCTTGACGTCGCCGTGACGCGTATACAGCCAGCCGTTGCGCGCATTGCGCGTCGGCAGCACGCAGTCGAACATGTCGATACCGTAGCCGACCGCCTCGACGATGTCTTCCGGCGTGCCGACGCCCATCAGGTAGCGCGGCTTGTCGTCCGGCAGTCGTGGCGCGGTATGGGCTTCGATACGGCGCATCGCCTCCTTCGGCTCGCCGACCGACAGGCCGCCGATCGCATAGCCGTCGAAGCCGGTCGCGGTCAGGGCGGCCAGCGATTCGTCGCGCAGATCCTCGTACATGCCGCCCTGCACGATGCCGAACAGCGCATTGGGACTGCCGCCGTGCGCGGCCTTCGACCGCGCGGCCCAGCGCAAGGACATCTGCATCGATGCCGCCGCCTGGTCCCGGCTCGCCGGGAAAGGCGTGCACTCGTCGAACACCATCGCGATGTCCGAATTGAGCGCGCGCTGTACGGCAATCGAGATTTCCGGCGTCAGGAAAAGCCGGTCGCCGTCGACGGGCGAGGCGAACGCCACGCCTTCCTCACTGACTTTGCGCAGCGGACCGAGGCTGAACACCTGGAAGCCTCCCGAGTCGGTCAGCAGCGGGCGGTCCCAGCCCATGAATCGATTGAGGCCGCCGTGCGCGGCGATCACGTCGATGCCGGGGCGCAGCCACAGGTGAAACGTGTTGCCGAGAACGATTTGCGCGCCGACTTCGGCGAGCTCGTTCGGCGCCATCGCCTTGACCGTGCCGTAGGTGCCGACCGGCATGAAGACCGGCGTTTCGACCACACCGTGCGCGAGCGTGAGCCGCGCGCTGCGGGCGCCACCGCAGCGCGCGCCGACCGAGAATTCCATCGCGGCGATTGTAGCAGGCGAAGCAGCCGCCATTCGCGCTGCGACGCTTATGCGGCAGCGTCCGGATCGCGCTCGAGCAGCATCGCATCGCCATAGCTGAAAAAGCGATAGCGTGCGCCGATCGCGTGGCCATACGCGGCGCGGATCGCATCGAACCCGGCAAACGCCGATACCAGCATGAGCAACGTCGATCGCGGCAGATGGAAGTTGGTCAACAGGCGATCGACGACGCGAAAGCGGAAGCCCGGCGTGATGAATATCGAAGTTTCGTCTTCCTGGTCCCCGCCGACCGGCTCCCCCGCGGCGGCGGCCTCCAGCGCGCGCAGTGAAGTAGTGCCGACGGCGACGACGGCGCGGCCCCGGCTTCGGGTTTCGTCGATCGCGGACAGTGTCGCCGGCGGAATGCTGAAGCGCTCGCTGTGCATCCGATGCTGCGACAGGTCGTCGGTTTCCACCGGCAGGAACGTTCCAGCGCCGACGTGCAGCGTGACGTAGGCGAAGCGGATCTTCCGGGTGCGCAACGCGGCGAGCAAGGCCTGGTCGAAATGCAGCCCCGCGGTCGGCGCTGCCACGGCGCCGGGGTGGCGCGCATAGACAGTCTGATAGCGCTCCGCGTCGGCCGGCTCCGGTGCTCGCGCGATGTAGGGAGGCAGCGGCACCGCGCCGTGCTGGTCGAGATAGTCGGCGAGCGTCGTCGGCACGTCGAAGTGCAATCGGAAGAAGCGCTCGTCGCGCTCGCGCACCGTCGCCGATGCGCCTTCAGGGAGCTCGATCGTCGCGCCGACGCGGGGCGGATGACTCGCCCTTAACTGCATCCAGGCCTCGCACGGCGCGACGATGCGCTCGAGCATCAGCTCGACCCTGCCGCCGCTGTGCTTGCGGCCGACGATGCGCGAACGCACGACCCGCGTATCGTTGAACACCAGGAGATCGCCCGGAACCAGCAGCTCGGGCAAGGCTCCAAAGGCAAGATCGACAAGCCGTGCCCCTGCGACGTGCAGCAGGCGGCTTCCCGAACGCTCCGGCGCGGGGACTTGCGCGATCAGCTCGCTCGGCAGATCGAAATCGAAATCGGAAAGGCGGTAGGGCTTGCGGGTTGTCATCGTGCGGCGCGTTCGAAGATGTCCGCGGTTTGAAGCGGGGCGCCCTTTCCGCGATAATGCCGGCTTCACCGCGCGCCGGCAACGCGGCGCCAAGCGAAACGCGTCGCCCTCGGCCTGTCGGGGCGGATTCGATGCAGGCGGCCGGCCGGGATGGCGGAATTGGTAGACGCGCTGGACTCAAAATCCAGTTCTGGCAACAGAGTGGGGGTTCGATTCCCCCTCCCGGCACCAAAATATGAGCGCCGCTCATGCCGCCGAGGGCGCATGATCTGGGCGTGGAGGTCCCCGTGACAGTAAGCGCCGAATTCGGCCGGGCGCAGCATCTCGAGGAGGTGCTGAAGCTGGTAAAAGCGAAGGTTCCGGCCGCGCAGCGCGACACGATCGCTGCCTTCGTCCAGCGCTACTACGGTCAGGTCGATCCCGAAGATCTCGCCGAACGGGCTCCCGCCGATCTGTACGGCGCCGCGCTGTCGCACTGGAATTTCGCCCGTCGTCGCGATCCGGCGCACGCTCGCGTCCGGGTCTTCAATCCATCGGTCGAGGAGCATGGCTGGCAGTCGACGCACACGATCATCGAGATCGTGAATGACGACATGCCGTTCCTGGTCGACTCGGTGACGATGGAGGTCAATCGGCACGGGCTGACACTGCACCTGATCATCCACCCGATCGTCGCTGTCGTGCGCGACGCCGACGGCACATTGACCGGCGTCGCCGACGATGGCCAGGCCGCGCAGCGTGAATCGATGATTCATGTCGAGGTCGACCGCATCGTCGATCCGGCAAAACTCGACGAGCTTGCCGCCGACATCGTCCGCGTGCTGGACGACGTGCGCGCGGCGTTCGAGGACTGGAAAAAGATGCGCGACCGCGTCGGCGCGATACTCATGGAGAACGAGAAACGGGCACCGCCGCTGCCGCCGGACGAGCTCGCCGAGGGCCGGGCATTCCTGTCGTGGCTCGCCAATGATCACTTCACCTTTCTCGGCTACCGCCGCCACGAGCTCGTCGTCATCGGCGGGAACGATGCGCTGAAAATCGTTCCCGGCTCGAGCCTGGGCATATTGCGCGAAGGCGAGAACAAGGAAGTCGCGACCAGCTTTGCCGCGCTGCCGCCCGAGGTCAAGGCGTACGCGCGGCGGCCGGAGCTTCTCGTCGTGACCAAATCGACATCGCGCTCGACCGTGCATCGCCCCGGCTATCTCGACTACATCGCCGTCAAGCGTTTCAACGAAAAGGGCGAGGTCAGCGGCGAGGATCGCTTCCTCGGACTCTTCACCTCGACCGCCTACAGCGCCAATCCGGCGGAGATACCGCTGTTGCGGCGCAAGATCGCCAACGTCGTGGCTCGTGCGGGCCTGCAGCCGGGCAGCCACGCCGGCAAGGCGCTGATCAACATCCTGGAGACCTATCCTCGCGACGAGCTGTTCCAGACCACCGAGGACGAACTGCTGCGCACCGCCGTCGGCATACTGCATCTGGGCGACCGGCAGCGCTTCCGCCTGTTCGTGCGGCGCGATCCATTCGAGCGCTTCCTGTCGTGTCTGATCTATGCGCCGCGCGAGAACTACACGACCGAGCTGCGGCAGAAGTGGCAGCAGATCCTGGTGCAGGCGTTCAACGGCACGAGCTCCGAATTCAATGTCTACCTGACCGAATCGGTGCTGGCGCGCATCCTGATCACCGTGCGCACGACCCCCGGCGCGATTCCCGACGTCGACGTGCGCGCGGTCGAAGCACAGCTGGTCGCCGCCGCGCGTCGCTGGGACGACGAGCTGAAGCAGGCGCTGGTCGACGCGCTGGGCGAGGCGCGTGGCAACGAGCTCTTCCGCCAGTTCGGCGGGGCCTTCCCCGCTGGTTACCGCGAGGATTTTACCGCGCGTGAAGCGGTGCCGGACATCCAGATGATGGCTCGACTGTCCGCGACCGATCCGCTGGCGATGAGCCTCTATCGGCCGCTGGAAGCGCCGGCCGGCGCGCTGCGCTTCAAGCTGTTCCATCTGGGCGAGCCGGTCAGTCTGTCGGACAGCTTGCCGATGCTCGAGCGCATGGGGCTCAACGTGCTCGACGAACGGCCGCATCGCGTGGTCCCGCCGGGCATGGCGCCGGTCTGGATGCACGACTTCGGCATGCAGTCCGGGCTGGCCGATACCGAGGTCGAGATCGATATCGTGCACCAGGTGTTCGAGGAGGCGTTCGCCAGCATCTTCCGGGGCGAGGTCGAGAACGACGATTTCAATCGCCTGGTGCTGGCGGCGCGTCTTCCCGCGACCGAAATTGTGGTGCTCCGGGCCTATGCGAAATATCTGCGCCAGATCGGCTTTCCGCTGTCGCAGCCTTTCATCGAATCGACGCTCGCCGCGCACCCGTCGGTCGCGCACGGCCTGATCGAGCTGTTCAAGACGCGATTCGATCCCGAACTCGGCTCCGGCACCGGTGCGAGAAGCGCGGAGCTGGTGCGCGCGATCGAAGACGCGCTTGCACAGGTCGACAATCTGTCGGAGGACCGCGTACTGCGGCAGTACCTCGCGCTGGTGATGGCCACGACGCGCACGAATTTCTGGCGCCGCGACGCCGCCGGTCGGCGCAAGGACTTCGTCTCGTTCAAGTTCGACCCGGCCAAGGTGCCCGGATTGCCGGAGCCGAAGCCGATGTTCGAGATATTCGTCTATTCGCCGCGGTTCGAAGGCGTCCACCTGCGCGGGGGCAAGGTCGCCCGCGGCGGCTTGCGCTGGTCCGATCGGCCGGAGGACTTCCGCACCGAGGTCCTGGGGCTGGTCAAGGCGCAGATGGTCAAGAACACGGTCATCGTGCCGGTCGGTTCCAAAGGCGGCTTCGTGCTCAAGCGCGCGCCACCGGCCGCCGATCGCGACGCCTATCTGAAGGAAGGCATCGCCTGCTACCAGGACTATCTGCGCGGGCTGCTCGACATCACCGACAACCGGGTGGGCGAAAGCATCGTGCCGCCGCGCGAGGTGAAGCGGCACGACCCGGATGACCCCTATCTGGTCGTTGCCGCGGACAAAGGCACGGCGACGTTCTCCGACTACGCCAATGCGATCAGCAAGGAATACGGCTTCTGGCTCGGCGACGCTTTCGCGTCCGGAGGATCGGCGGGCTACGACCACAAGGCGATGGGGATCACCGCGCGCGGCGCCTGGGAATCGGTCAAGCGGCATTTCCGGGAAATGGGTGTCGACACGCAGACGACCGACTTCACCGTCGCCGGCATCGGCGACATGTCGGGCGACGTTTTCGGCAACGGCATGCTGCTCTCGCGTCACATCAAGATGGTCGCGGCCTTCGATCACCGCCATGTCTTTCTCGACCCGACGCCCGACGCGGCCAGCAGCTTTGCGGAACGTGAACGGATGTTCAAGCTGCCGCGCTCGTCGTGGGCCGACTACGACGCCAGCCTGATTTCCGTCGGCGGCGGCGTGTATCCGCGCACCGCCAAATCGATCGCCATCACGCCGCAGGTAAAGAAGACGCTGGCGATCTCCGCTGACGCTCTGACGCCGGCCGAACTGGTCAACGCGATACTCAAGGCGCCGGTCGACCTGCTCTACAACGGAGGCATCGGCACCTACGTCAAGGCTTCGGCCGAGACCCATGCCCAGGTCGGCGACCGCGCCAATGACGCGGTGCGGGTGAATGGGCGCGAACTGCGCTGCAAGGTCGTCGGCGAGGGCGGCAACCTCGGATGCACGCAGCTCGGCCGGATCGAATATGCGCTGGCCGGCGGCAGGATATTCACCGACGCGATCGACAATTCGGCGGGCGTCGACACCTCGGACCACGAGGTGAATATCAAGATCCTGCTCGGGCTGGCGATCAGCGACGGCGAGCTGACCGAGAAACAGCGCAATGCGCTGCTGGCGACGATGACCGATGACGTTGCCGCGCTGGTGCTGCGCGACAATTACTTCCAGACACAGGCGCTTTCGGTGACCGGCCGCATCGCCCCGCAATTGCTCGACGCGCAGCAGCGCTTCATCGAGCATCTCGAAAAGCAGAACCGCCTGAATCGGGAGCTCGAATATCTTCCTGACGACGAGGAGTTCGCGGCGCGACGCGTCAAGCGCCTCGGTCTGACCAGTCCCGAGCGCGCGGTCGTGCTCGCGTATTCGAAGATCTGGCTCTATGAGGAGCTGCTGGCGTCGGTGCTCCCCGATGATCGCTGGGTCAGCACCGCGTTGGCGCGCTACTTCCCGGCGCCGCTGCGCGCGCCGTATGCCGCGCACATGGCGCGACATCCGTTGCGGCGCGAGATCATCGTGTCGCACGTCACCAACAGCATGGTCAACCGCGTCGGGAGCACATTCGTGCACCGTATCATCGAGACCACCGGCTCGAAGCCGGACGAGATCGTGCGCGGCTACCTGCTCAATCGCGAGATCTTCGGCTTTGTGTCGCTATGGCAGCAGATCGAGGCCCTCGACAACAAGGTCGACGACGCAGTGCAATCGGCGATGCTGATCGACACGGCCCGGCTGATCGACCGCGGCACGATGTGGTTCCTGCGCTCGCGGCGGCTTGGCGACGACATGGCCGAGACGATCGCTCATTTCGCGCCGCGGATCGAGGCGCTGGCCGCGCGCCTGCCCCAGCTGCTCGATGCCGCCGAGCGCTCGCGGGTCGATGCCGAGATCGCCCGCTACGAGGCGCAAGCGGTGCCCCACGACCTCGCGGCGCGGGTCGCCACTTTCGACACCCTGTATGCGACGCTCGACATCATCGAGGTTGCGGAGACCACGCAGCGGCCAGTCGAGCTCGTCGCCGACGTCTATTTCGACCTTGCGACCCGACTCGGCCTGGCGTGGCTGCGCGACAGAATTGCCGCGCTTCCCGGAGACCAGCACTGGCAGATGCTGGCGAGGGGCGCGATGCAGGACGATCTGTCCGGCCTGCAGCGGACGATCGCCGCCGAAGTGATAGGCGGCGCCGATGCCTCGACGGCCGCTCTTCTGATCGGCGCCTGGCAAGATCGCAACCGGCGCGGCATCGAGCGTGCGGTGCAGCTGCTAGGCGAGCTGCGCATGGCCGCGCAGCCCGACGCCGCGATGCTCTCGGTTGCACTGCGGGAGTTGCGCAACCTAGGCTAGGCGGCTGCGGGCCGCTTCAGATGTGCGCGAGTGCGAGGGCGCCCAGCGCGATCGAAATTGCGGCGCCCGCGTACGCAACGTATTGTAGCCTCCGGTTCCGGGTCAGGATCGTGATGGCGGCGAGCGCGATCGCGATCTGTATCAGCGTCATCGCCTGCGCCCAGCGATGGTGGACGTGCATCGACGCCTCGCTCTTTTGTTCGGCCTCGCTCGACTGGTCCTCCAGTTTCTTGGCCTTGGGCATGATCTCTTCCTTCTCCTGCTTGTACCGATCGACTTCCTTCTGATAACGCGCCTGCTGCTCGCCGGTGGTCAGCGTGGCGCCGAGCTCGGCGAGATTCTGCTTCGCGCTTTTGGCCTGGTAGAAATTCCACTGATCCGACGCTTCCGTCCTACGGATCGCCGCTTCGTTCTTGAACAGCAGCGCTTCGTTTTGCGTGTGCCCGGCCATGTAGCCGAACAACGCGCCTATGGTCGCGAAAATGGCCGTCATTACCGCGATGCGGCCGGCAAACGGATCGTGCTGCGCTTGATGCTCCGCTTCGTGCTCGTGCGGCCCATGTACGTGAAAGTGTTCTTCGGACATGCGAATTCTCCAATCGAAGCTTGAAGCGAAGCGCGCGCCCTACGGGCGCAGGCGCGAATAGGATGCGAAATCGTAGGCGAAGCCGGAATCCCCGTCCAGCCGGCGCGACTCCCTGGCCGTTTCACGCCATTGCGTGCGGTCGAAGTCCGGGAATTTCGCATCGCCGTCGAATTGGCGATCGATCTCGGTCAGGAACAAGTCGTCCGCCAGCGGCAGCGCCTCGCGATAGAGGGCTTCACCGCCGATGATGAACAGCGGCGAGGGCATGGCGGCGAGGCCGATTGCTTCCGGCAGCGAATGCGCGACGACGGCACCTGGCGCGGCGAAGTCGAGGTGTCGACTCACGACGATGTTCTGCCGTTCGGGCAGCGGCTGGCCGATCGAGTCCCAGGTCTTGCGACCCATGACGATCGCGTGACCG
>Ga0207683_10000147_pt1 | contig 58383 bp, 52 predicted proteins | sample KBSM73metaG_FD_184333 | JGI IMG/M metagenome (GOLD analysis project Ga0207683, IMG submission 184333) | Miscanthus rhizosphere microbial communities from Kellogg Biological Station, Michigan, USA - KBS M7-3 metaG (SPAdes) (version 2) | ecosystem: Host-associated > Plants > Roots > Rhizosphere >...
GAACACCTCACCCAGGAAATGGCCGGCGGCGACGAACTCGAAGCACTCTCACACGAGCTCCGCGGCGCCAAGAGCGCATAAACCCAAGCGGCAGGCCCCGTCGACCGAACAGGCCGGCGGGGCCTTGCTTGTCACAAACGTTTTGCGATAGTTCACCTGCGCGGCAGCATGGCTGTTCGGCCCGCATTAGATAAAGACGGCACAATGGGTGACGTGCACACAGAACCTGAAGCGAAGGCTCACACGCCGGCCTGGCGTGACCCGCTGTCGGTGGGGTTCCGGGCGCACCGTCACCTGTTGCTGCTTCGGCTTCGGTGGCACGAACGCCGCGCTACTCCCGAAGGCGAGCAGCGACGCCCGCAGAACGATGCGCGCCCGGCGCGCCGGCGGCCGTTACAGCGGAATCACCGTTAGCCCGGCCTCGCCGGTGGTTCCGACATAGACCGCATTGCGCGCGGGGTTCACGACCACCACACGCGGTTGGTCGGTTGGTTTTCCGAGTGTCGCGGTGCTGACGACGGACCTGGACGCGGCGTCGATGATCGACGCGATGCCGTACTCGTTGACCACTACCAGGCGATCGCCCGCTGGGCTGATCGCAATGAATTGGGGATTGGTGCCTTGCAATTCGTCGACGCCACCCTGCGGTAGCGCGATGTCGTCGATGACCTTGTTCGATCGCGTGTTGACCACCGAAACCCAGCCGACCTCGGTCGCCTCATCCGAGGACAGCCGCACGCCCTGGTTGGCGACATAGAGAAATTGGCCGTTCGGGCTCAGCACTGCCGCGGCAGGGATGCTGCGCAGCTCCTGATCCACCGACGTGTCAATCTTGATCCGCGCCACCACATTCAACGTCGACGTGTCGACCACCTCTAGGCGGCCGTCGAGGTCGTCGATGTCGAGGTACAACTGACCGCTGCCGCTCGCCAGGATGGGTTGACGAATGAATGCGGGCGCATCGTTGAGGCCGAACGAACCGAGTTCTCGGCCCGTGTCGGCCTCGAGAATCACCACTCCCGCGGTGACGTTGGTATGTCCGAGACGATCGTCGGCGCAGACGTAGATGCGCTCGCCCGCCGAAAACATCGCTATCGAATCGCCGCCGGAAACAGTTCCGGTCAACACGCGTGAATCAGGATCCACGATCAGCACCGCAGAATCTGTCATCAGCGCATATAACCGTGAACCGTTGGGGCTGAGGGCAATTGCTGCCGGCGTGCCGTAGCCGACGGGCAGGGATCCCTCGAGGCGAAGCGAGTCGACGACCCGATTGCGGGTCGGGCTGCCTTCGCGGATGTCGATGACGCGGATGGCGGCGGCATTGCGATCGGCGACGTAGAGCCGCGACGAATCGGGGCTGGCCGCAAGGCTTCTCGGAACGATGTCGCCAAGGTCGTCGATGGTCTTGACCACTGAGTTGGTTTCGGTGTCGACAACCTCGATCGCCCACTTGTCGATGTCGCTGTCCCGACTGGGGCGCGAGGCTGCGACATACGCGTACCGCCCGTCTGGCGACAGCGCGATATCGCGCACCGGGCCAACCTCCGCGACCGTCTGCACCGTCGTGATCGGCGCGGCTTCGAGATCAGTCGTCGGCGTAGGCGCGGGGGATCGGCCCTCGCTTGGTTCTCCTCGCCCAAAAATCGACCTCAGCCGCCCCACCAGCGACAGACCCGATTCAGATCCGACGCCGGCATTCGCCGGCGGCCGCCGCCGAAATGCCACGAGGATGGCCGAGATGACGCCGGCCCAGCCTCCCGACGCAGGTATCGGGTCGGCCGCGGCCATTGCCCGGGGCTTTCGTGTAGGCGCCGTGCGCATCTCGGCCGGGATCGGGGGCAGCAAGCCGACGCCGCCAGGGGTGACGGCGCGCTGGCCGCGGCCGGCGTGCGCGAACGTCGGTTGTGCCAACATCGCGACCGCCACCCCCAGCGCCAGTGCCAAAGCCCCCGCTCGCTCGATGTATCGTGCTGCGTCAAACTCGGTCATTTCCTGTCAGTTCCTGTCAGTTTCGGAAGTTCACGGAGTTTGCTCCGTTCCCGCAGGGTAGGTAGAAGTGGCGCCCGAGAACACGCGTAGTCCACTACCTGTTTTCAAGCTCCGCAGGTCAGCCACGCGAACCGATGACGGCCACAGTTTGCTCGTATGCAATGAGAAAACTTGTCAGCCGTCATAGGATTCGCGAATGGCCATTGAATGGCGCACAGTTCCGCGCGGGCAGTCGCTGGGCCTATTGGAGTCGACGCTGAAAAGCAAGAATCGGCTCGGCGCAGTGTTGGCCGGCTCTGCTGGAGTGGGCAAAACGGTGCTTGCTCGCCACGCCGTCGATCGGTTTGCTCAAAGGCACGGCGGCGTCTCTGTTCAGTGGCTTGCGGGCACCGCATCGGCCCGCCAGATCCCGTTCGGCGCCTTTAGCCACCTGGTCGACATAGCCGGGGTTGGCGACTCTCCGACGTTGCTGCGTTCGGCCCGAGCCTCGTTGCTCCAACACGGTGGACGGGGCCTGCTGCTGGCCATCGATGACGCCCATCACTTGGACAATCTCTCGGCGACCTTGGTACACCAGTTGGCGTTGACTGGGTCCGCCCGATTCGTCATCACCGTCAGGGCCGGCGAGCAGGCCCCCGATGCGATCACGTCCTTGTGGAAGGACCGATTACTCGACCGGCTCGACATCGAGCCCTTCGATGCCGAACAGACGAAAGGTTTGCTAGAGGCCGTACTTGGCGGACCTATGGAGACCTCGAGCGCGCACACGGTATTTACCGCGAGCCAGGGAAATCCGCTGTATTTGCGTCACCTGACGGAAAGCGCGATTGCGTCGGGCGCATTACGTCAAGTCGACGGCATCTGGCAATTGCGCGGCCATATCGGACTGTCGGCCGAGCTTTCGGCATTGATTGGCAGGCACCTCGAGGCGCTGCCCCCGGCTGTGACGTCGGTCATGGAGTACCTCGCAGTGGAGGAACCGCTCAGCCTGCGGGACCTGACCGAACTGGCGGGCCGCGAGGCCCTCGAGGAAGCGGAGGACCGGCGCGTCATCGAAGTCGTCAAGCGTGGCGACGACCTGGTCGTGCACTCCGCTCATCCGCTGTATGCCGAGCAGGTGCGCGCGTCGCTCGGCCAGATCGCCACCCGGCGCCTACGCACGCAGCTGGTCGCGCAGTTGTCGTCGAAACCGATCGAGCACGTCAGCGCCAAGTTGCGGCTCGCGGCGTTGGCGATCGAGAGCGATACCCCGCCGCCGGTGGACGATGTCGTGACCTCGTCCTGGGAGGCGATGCGGCTCGGGGATCTGTTACTGGGGGAGCGGCTGGCCCAGAGCGCCCTCGACCGCTCGGGCGGCTTGGCGGCCAGATTGCCACTGTCGCATGCGTTGTCGTGGCTGGGTCGGGGTCCGGATGCCGATCGGGTGCTGACCCCGGTCGACCCGGACACCCTTTCGGTGTGGGATCTGACCGCGTGGACACTGCCGAAGGCGGCCAACCAATTCTGGATGCTGGATCAGCCCGAGGCGGCCGTCGACTTCCTGTATGCGATGCGCGACCGCATTTCGGAGCCGGCGGCCGTTGCCACGATCGACGCGTTGGTGGCCACGTTCGCGATGAACGCGGGCGACCCGCTGCGTGCATTGGAGATCGCCGCCAAAGTGCTGGATTCGCCTGCCAGCGAGGATCTCGCCGTCGCGTGGGCGGCGGCGACTGCGACGCTGTCGAGTGCGCGCATGGGCAAATTCGACGACGTCGGCCCGCTGGCCGAGCGCGGCCTGGCGACGCCGCATCCCGGACTGTTGCGCTTCGTCATCGGCCTCGGTGAGATCACCACGCTGGTGATGACCAAGAGCGTGCTGCATGCGCAGCGGCTGGCGCGCCACTACATGGAGTTCTCCGAGTTGCAGCAACCCGGCCGCGCGATCGGCGAGATCCTCCTGGCGCGCACCTTGATCTCGACGGGCGAGTTCGACCTGGCGACGTCTCTGCTGCGCCAGTCCGCCGCTGCGCTGTCGGAGACCGGCTACTCGTGGGGCCCGCTCGCGCTGATGTACCTGGCGCAGGCACTCGGTCAGCAGGGCGACGCGGCGGGATCGGCAGAGATATTGGCGCGCGCCGAATCTCGGCACAGCCTGAGGTCCGAATTGTATGCGCCCGAGCTCGCGTTGGCTCGCGCGTGGACGCTGGCCGCCGCCCGTAACGTGGCAGGCGCGGTGAGCGCCGCCCGCGACGCGGCCCGGATCGCCGAACGATCGGGACAGCTGGCGATTGCGTTGCAGGCATTGCACGAGGCGGTTCGGCTCGGCGACGTCACGGCCGCAGACGCCATAGCACGGGTGACCGGCGGCCTGGACTGTGTCGCGGGCAGAGCCGCGCTGGCGCACGGCCGCGCGCTGGCCGCCGCCGACGCCAATGGACTGACCGCTGTTTCGGCCGAGCTTGCCGACCTCGGCATGAAGTGTGCCGCGGCCGACGCCGCAGCGCAGGCGGCAAAGGTGTTCGCCGCCCGCCACGAGCGCAAGGGTGAGGTGGAGGCCATGGCCCGCGCCGCCGAATTGGCGGGCGGCGCGTCGACGCCCGCGCTAGATCAGGTGCTGAACCCGTTGCCATTGACGGGGCGCGAGCTCGAGATCGCGATCATGGTGTCCGACGGGATGACCAACAAGGCGATCGCCGAGCGATTGTCAGTTTCGGTGCGCACCGTCGAGGGACACATCTACCGCGCTTGCACCAAACTCGACGTTCCCGACCGCACCATGCTGGCCGAAGTCGTCGCCTCGGCAAAAACGAGTACCGGACTACGCAAGACAACTCCGCGATCGCCGAGCACGCTATAGTTCCCGACCTTGACCTGCGCAGGAGGTCCGATGGCGATCGCAGCGTCCCCGTCCACCAATGGGCACACCCCGTCGAAAAGCGAGCCAGACCCGATCGAGCCGATACCCCATGACCGCTTCGAGACCATCGAGTTCCCGGCGCGGGACGGTTTCACCCTGAACTTCAAGCACCTGCCGGGGGATGGGGAGCCGCTGCTGTTGGTCGCGGGGACGGGCACCCGCGCCAACATGTGGAACGCGCCGACCAGAAACCTGCTCAAGCAGTTGACGACGGCAGGGTTCGACCTGTGGATGCTCAACTGGAGGTCCAGCATCGATCTGCCAGCGATCAGATACACACTCGACGACGCGGCGGTGCTCGACATGCCAAGGGCGGTTCAAGAGGTGCGCGAGCGCACCGGCGCCGAGAAGATCAAGGCGATCATTCACTGCCAGGGTTCGTGCGCGTTCATGATGGCGATCACCGCGGGCCTGCTGCCGGACGTGTCGATGGTGATCTCGAACTCGTCGGCGCTCCACCCCGTCATGCCGTGGCAGGCGCGGCTGAAACTTCCTCTCGCCGTGGGCTTTTTGAACCGCGAGAAGATCAGCGGCATCAATCCGCAGTGGGGTCTGCACGCGCCGCGGTTGCTGCCCAAGATCCTGAACTTGTATGTCAATGCCACGCATGACGAATGCGACAACGCGGTGTGCAAACACACCAGCTTCATGTACGGGTATGGCCATCCCACCCTGTGGCGCCACGAGAATCTCAACGACGAGACCCACGAATGGATCAAGGGTGAGTTCGGTCAGGTCCCGATGTCGTACTACGGGCACATCGCGGACTCGTCGGCGGCCGGCGAGATGGTGTCGACGGGGAAGTACCGTGAGCTGCCGCCGCTGTTCACCGCCAAGGCCCCGCAGACCGACGCCCGCTTCGTCTTCATGACCGGCGACCGCAACCAGACGTTCCTGCCGATCGGCATGGGCCGGACGTTCGAGTACTTCGAGCGATACGCGCCGGGCAAGCACACGTTGCAGAAGTTCGCCGGCTATGGCCATCTCGACACGTTCCTGGGGCAATACTCGTATCGAGACGTCTTCCCGTTCATCCTCGACGAATTGAGAAAGCCATTGTGATGGAAGTGAAGCACGCAGAGAACACAGAGGAGGATCGCGCGAAGCTGACGGTGGCGCGTCCGGGCCTGCGCTTCAACGAGGTGATGACGGGGATGATCACCATGGGCGTCACCGACCCCGCCAAGGGGTATCGGGACGACGCCGCCATCGCCATGCGGCTGGAAGCCACCGTCATAATCCCGAATCTGCCCGGCTTCATCAAGGACCCGATCCACAAGGGACAGTGGCGTGCGGCTGGCTCGATACCGGTGTTGGGCGGCGACGTAATCGGCCTGGGCAAAGGCGATTTCGGGCTCTTCCGGCGCGCGATCCGCGAGAAAAAGGGCGTGCGCGAGTTGGTCTACGACACCGATTTCACAGTGGGCGATCAGCAATACAGAATGCGTGGGCGCAAGTACGTCGAACCCTCGCCGCCGTGGCGGGGATGGCCCGCGACCACAACGCTGTACGTCCAGCTGTTCCCCGTCGGCGGCGGCACCGGCGAGCCGGTCGGGGCGGGAGTCCTTCGGATCACGCTGTTGGGACTCATCAAACAACTACTGACGATGCAGGTTCTCGGCAACTACGGGTTCGCTGACAGGTGCAGCCAGAAGCTGTCGTTCTACCGGTTCTTCGGCAAGTCACTGGTGAACACGTACATCAAGGGCCGGCGGTGGTGAGCGGCGAGGAACGCGCCGACATCGTCATCATCGGCAGTGGCTTCGGCGGTGCCGTGGCCGCATGCCGACTGGCCGCCACCGGCCGAAGCGTGGTGGTGCTGGAACGCGGGCGCGACTGGTCGAAGACCAAGACACCGCAGCGGCCGCTCGACTATCTCTACTCCAGCCGGATGCCACACCGGCTGAACGGCTGGTTGGATATCCGGTTCCTCGACCAGATGGTGGTTGCCACCGGTGCCGGTGTCGGCGGCGGATCGCTCATCTACGCCAACGTCTGCGTGAACGCGCCCGACCGAGTCTTCCGTAGCGGCTGGCCGTCGCAGATCACCGCGGCGGAAATGGAAACGTACTACGGCGACGTGGACAAAGTGCTGAAGCCGCAAGTGATCCCGGCCGGGCAGATCAATCCACGGATGGCGTTACTGGGTCAGGCCGCAACCGCAATGGGCGTGTCTGGGCGGTATAGGTCGCTGCCATTGGCGGTGGCGTTCGACGAATACGCGCCGGACCGGCGCGGCGAGCCGTGGCGCGATCCCGATGTGTACGCATCCGGCACATGCGTGCACTGCGGGGAGTGTGTGATCGGTTGCGAACACGGCGCCAAGAAGACGCTCGACAAGAACTACCTCGCTACGGCGACGGCCAACGGCGCGGCGATAAAGCCGCTCTGCATGGTCACCCACATCGAGAAGGACCCGAACGGTGCGTGGCGCGTGCACTACATCGACGTCAACGAGGGTCGGCGTCGCAAGCACCAAATCGTCGGCAAGATCGTGATTCTCGCGGCGGGCTCGATCGGATCGACCGAGATCCTGCTGCGCTCGCGAGATGAATTCCGCACGCTCAAACAGCTGCCCCGCGCCCTCGGCAGGGGATGGAGCCCCAATGGTGACTTCCTCACCCTGGCCCGCTATCGGAATCCGGACCAGCCGTTGCTCCAGCCGACCAAAGGCCCGACGATCGGTTCGGTGATCGACCTCCTCGACGGTGTCGATCTGCCGGGCGACGACATGCACGGGTACGACGGGCGGATCTATGTCGAAGACGGTGGGCTGCCGAATGTCGGGGCGCATCTACTGAAGTGCTGGAAGAGTGCCGGTGGGCTGAAGCAACGGCTGTACGAAAAGGCCAGCGACCTCACCGATTTCAGCGACATGATCCCGTGGTTCGGTCAGTCGATCGACGCTGCGGACGGCGAGTTCTCGCTACGAAGCAGGTACGTGTTCTGGCGAGCCAGATCGCGCCTCAACTGGAATCCACAGCACTCGATCAGTGCGCTCGACACGTTCAACGATGTCCATGTCGCGATGACGCTTGCAACAGGCGGCGAGCCAATGCCATTGGCTACCTGGCGTCGACTTCGAACGCTTGTCACACCCCATCCGCTGGGTGGCTGCAACATGGCGGCCGCGGAGGGAGCCGGCGTAACCACGGACACTGGCGAGGTGCACGGGCACCGCAACCTGTTCGTGATGGACGGGTCCATAATTCCGAGGGCGATCGGCCGCAACCCGTCCAAGACCATTGCGGCGCTAGCCGAACGCGGCAGCCAGCAGCTGGTCGGCGAACTGCCCGCCCGTTTCGGCGTCGCGTCGGCGGTTTAGCGCGGCGACAGGCCCGCCGCGTCGATGTAGACCATGTTCTCCACGGCATCGGCGGTGTCGAGCGGTAGCGGGGCACCGTGCTGGAGTGGGCGGCGAATGCCTCGAGTTGGTAGGCGTACGACGGCCTGGTGCCCAGCCGTTCGACGGCGGCGCCTTCCGGAGTGTTGATGGTCAGTCGGTCGTCGTCGTGCGGCTTGGCGCTCTCCGCGGCCGTTGCAGCGATGGGCTCGGCGTGCGCCGGCGCGGCGGCCGACACCACGACTCCGTCGATGCCGGACGCCAGCAGCTCCGCCACCGAATCGGCGGGGTTTGCACCGTGTTTGGCGGCGACGGCGGCAAGCACATCGGGCCGCTCGTCGGCCACGATGAGCCCGTCGACACCCTCCAGGCGGACAGCGTCTCGGTGTGGATGGCGCCCATGCGGACCAGTCAGATCACCCCGAGCGCGGGGATGGCTTTCTCCGATCGTCTTGGTCGCGCAGTGCGACGTCGAGTTGTTCTGCGGTGAGGTCTTCGGCCAACGCGGCCAGCACGGTGTCGACCTGACTGGGCGGGGCCAGGCTGCCGATCGGCTGATCGTTGTCGAGGTTGGTGGGGAAGGCGTAGCCCTCGGCGGTCGCCACCACGGCGTTGAGCAGTTCGCGCTGCGGGCGGCCCGCCGCCTTCATGGCGCGCAGTGCCGGATAGACCGCCCGCACCATCGCGGTGCGATCCAGCGCCTCCATCGCGCGACCGAACGGCGACGAGACCAGCAACAGGTTGGCGATCCGGCGGATATCGCTCGAAACATTCGACCCCGCAGCGTGATACAACGCCGGGTTGAAGAACACCGCGTCGCCCTTGGCCAGCGGCACCTGGACATGATGCTCGGCGAAGAAATCGACGAACTCCGGCCGGTTGAACGCGATGTAGCCGCCCTCGAATCGCTGAGAGAACGGCAGCAGCATGGTCGGACCACTGTCGACCGGCATGTCGCAGTGCGCGACAGCGCCCTGCAACGTCAGCGCGGGCGAGGTGCGGTGCAGATGTGCGGGATAGTCGACCAGATGCTCATCGGGCACAAAGCCGAGGTGATAGTCCCGGTGTGGAACCTGCTGGTTGCCACCGGGATTGACGACATTCACCTGCGAGGTGACCTGATAACGCGGGCCCAGCCAGGCCTGGCATACGACGGCGAGGGCGTCGTTCGCGTAGTAGTCGGCGAACACCTGCGGGTCGTGCAGCGCGAGCTTCTGCGCGGCATTCCAGATCCGGTCGTTGGCGCCGGGCTTGCCGAAGTGGTCACCGGCGGCATTGCCGGCTGCACGCTGCGCGTCGATGATCGTGAAGAACGCCTCGCTGGCGCGGTCCACCACGCCGGCATCGAATGCGCCCTCGAAAGCCACCACGCCCGGCCCGTCGGCCAGCGCCCCGATGAGCTCGGACTGCAACGCCCTGCGGTCGGCGGTAGCGACGCTCGCCGCCGAGTAGACCAGTACGTTGCTTCGCACATCGCTGGCGAGCGGGTAGTCGGCGGGATCGGTGGTGCGCAGCACCTGTGCGCGGAAATCGTCGAGGCGCAGGTCGGCCGCGTCGATCCACACCTTGTGTGTTGCGTGAACGGTACTGGTCATGCCCTAATAGTCTTGCTGGGACAGCGACCGCAATCAACACCAAAAAGCCATCAAAAAACCCTCAGCTTTCATCGCCCAAACTCACGTTTTGGGGGAGAACTGCGAGTGAAAACCGCCAGAAGGTTGATCTCGGCGCGACAGGAGGATTGATGCCGCACCGCTACAAGGTCCGCGAGATCGCGCAGCAGTCCGGGCTGAGCGAGGCGACCGTCGACCGGTTGCCCAACTGGCCGCCCGGCATGCGGGAGAACACCAGGGCAGAGGTCATGCAGGCCACCGTCGACCGGGACAAGCAGCGTTGCCCAGCTGGGCCTGGCCGGCCGTCCGCTACCTCATCGACGTTGTCATGCGGACACCGCAGCGGTTCTCCGACGCCTTCCGGGCCCCGGTCGAGGCCGAACTGCGTGTATTCGCGCCTGCCATGGTGCCCGCGCTTTCATCTGTGGGAACTCGACGCCGCAGATGGTGCAGGAGTGACGGCCGCACATCTGATGAACCAGTGGCTCGGGCCCTCGTCGCCGGACGCGTCGATCACGCTGTCCCGCACGGTGTTTCGCGGTGAAGGAGGCCCGGCAATCGTGGAGGTCAGCGACAGGAACGGCATCGATGCGACCAACGAGCGGCTGATGTTCGATGCGCTCGAGACGCACCCCACCATCGAGGCGGTGTACTCCGTCGGCGGCGGCAATACGGCCATGGTCGCCGAGGTTGAAGCAGTGCCGTGTCTTTATTGCCCATGACCTCGATGCCGACAACCGGCGACTGCTGCGCGCAGGCCGCATCTCGGTGGTGCTGCACAACGATCTGCGCACCGACGCGCGGCTCGCGATGCGGCTGATCCTGCAGGAGCGCGGTACTTTGCCGGTCGAGCCGTCGCGACCAGTCCCGATCCACGTGATCACGCCCTATTACCTGCCCAGGTAGTGCTAGCGGGTGGCTACTGATCGGTAACCATTTCTTAGAAATGACGTGCTCGCGAAAGTGACGGAAAACACACTTTTATCTCAAGTGGTGCGCCGGCACACACGCTGAGCAGCGTGTTCGGTCGGCAGTAACCAATCCGTCGGCTGCGCGTCGGGTAAAGCACTGCCTAAGGAAAGTGCAATAATCGGTACTGCCAGTGACATCAAACTTTGGTGAATGTCCACCGACGGCGCGTCGACCTGACCGCGACTCGGACGACTTCGCCGGAAGCAAAGCGGAAGGCAGGCGAGTGGGGACGAACGGCAACGGGTCCACCTCGGCAACGCGTCAGAAGCTCGAAAAGGTCGTTATCCGCTTTGCAGGTGACTCCGGCGACGGTATGCAGCTCACCGGTGACCGGTTCACCTCCGAGGCCGCTCTGTTCGGCAATGACCTTGCGACGCAACCGAATTACCCCGCCGAGATCCGTGCACCGCAGGGCACCCTGCCCGGCGTCTCCTCATTCCAGATCCAGATCGCCGACTACGACATCCTGACCGCGGGCGACCGCCCCGACGTGCTCGTCGCGATGAACCCCGCCGCGCTCAAGGCCAACGTGTCCGATCTGCCCCGCGGCGGCCTGATCATCGCCAACTCTGACGAGTTCACCAAGCGCAACCTCGCGAAGGTCGGCTACGAAGCCAACCCCTTGGAGAGCGAAGAGCTCTCCGACTATGTCGTGCAGGCCGTGCCGATGACCACGCTGACGCTTGGCGCGGTCGAGCCGATCGGCGCCTCCAAGAAAGACGGCCAGCGCGCCAAGAACATGTTCGCGCTCGGCCTGCTGTCGTGGATGTACGGCCGCGAACTGGAGCACAGCGAGGCTTTCATCCGCGAGAAGTTCGCCCGCAAGCCCGATATCGCCGACGCCAACGTGCTCGCGCTGAAGGCCGGCTGGAACTACGGCGAGACCACCGAGGCGTTCGCCAGCACCTACGAGGTGGCGCCCGCCAAGCTGAAGTCCGGTGAATACCGGCAGATTTCGGGCAACACTGCGCTGGCGTACGGTCTCATCACGGCGGGTCAACTCGCAGGGATTCAGATCGTGCTCGGCAGCTACCCGATCACGCCGGCGTCGGACATCCTTCACGAGCTGTCCAAGCACAAGAACTTCAATGTCCTCACGTTCCAGGCCGAAGACGAGATCGCTGGCATCGGCGCGGCGATCGGCGCCTCCTATGGCGGTGCGCTCGGCGTCACCACGACCTCCGGTCCCGGCATTTCGCTGAAGTCCGAGGCGATCGGTCTGGCCGTGATGACCGAGCTGCCGCTGATCGTCGTCGACGTGCAGCGCGGGGGGCCGTCCACCGGCCTGCCCACCAAGACGGAGCAGGCCGACCTGTTGCAGGCGCTGTATGGCCGCAACGGCGAGTCGCCGGTCGCAGTGCTCGCACCGCGGTCCCCGTCCGACTGCTTCGAGGTCGCCATCGAGGCCGCCCGCATCGCGGTCACCTATCACACCCCGGTGCTGATCCTGTCCGACGGCGCGATCGCGAACGGCTCCGAGCCGTGGCGCATCCCCGACGTCGGCACCTACGCGCCGATCGACCACACGTTCGCGCAGCCGGGCGAGCCGTTCCAGCCCTACGCTCGCGACCCCGAAACCCTGGCCCGGCAGTTCGCCGTTCCGGGCACTCCCGGCCTCGAGCACCGCATCGGCGGTCTTGAGGCGGCGAACGGCTCGGGCAACATCTCCTATGAGCCGAAGAACCACGACCTGATGGTGCGGCTGCGTCAGGCCAGGATCGACGGCATCGCGGTGCCGGATCTCGAGGTCGACGATCCGAGCGGCGACGCCGAACTCCTGATGATCGGTTGGGGCAGCAGCTACGGCCCGATCGGCGAGGCCTGCAGGCGTGCCCGGCGCAAGGGCATCAAGGTGGCGCACGCGCAGCTGCGCAATCTCAACCCGCTCCCTGCCAACCTGGGCGAGGTGCTGCGCCGCTATCCCAAGGTCGTGCTGCCGGAGATGAACCTCGGCCAGCTCGCGCTCCTGCTGCGCGGCAAGTTCCTGGTCGACGTTCAGTCGGTGACCAAGGTGGAAGGCATGGCGTTCCTGGCCGACGAGGTCGAGGGCATCATCGATGCCGCGCTGGACGGGACGTTGGGCGACAAGGAAATTGATAAGGCCAAGTTCGCGCGGTTGGCGGCGGCGACCGTAGAAGATGGTGTGGGAGCTCACGCATGACAGACCTGATCGGATCGGACCTGGGCGTCACCCCGCTTTCGAAGCTCAGCGGGGTGCCCACCACCGACGAGCCGCAGAAGGCCAAGGACTTCACCAGCGACCAGGAGGTCCGGTGGTGCCCGGGGTGCGGTGACTACGTCATCCTCAACACCATCCGCAACTTCTTGCCCGAACTCGGGCTGAAGCGGGAGAACATCGCGTTCGTCAGCGGCATCGGCTGCTCGAGCCGCTTCCCCTATTACCTGGAAACCTACGGGTTCCACTCGATCCACGGCCGTGCGCCCACCATCGCCACCGGGCTCGCCCTGGCGCGGCCCGACCTGTCGGTCTGGGTCGTCACTGGCGACGGCGACGCGCTGTCGATCGGCGGCAACCACTTGATCCACGCGTTACGCCGCAACGTGAATCTCACGATCCTGCTCTTCAACAACCGGATCTACGGGCTGACCAAGGGCCAGTACTCGCCGACCTCCGAGGTCGGCAAGGTCACCAAGTCCACGCCGATGGGCTCGCTGGACTACCCGTTCAACCCAGTGTCGCTGGCGCTCGGCGCCGACGCGACGTTCGTCGGCCGCGCCCTGGACTCCGACCGCAAGGGACTGTCCGAGGTGCTGCGGGCGGCGGCCGCCCACCGCGGTGCCGCGCTGGTCGAGATCCTGCAGGACTGCCCGATCTTCAACGACGGTTCCTTCGACGCGTTGCGTAAGGAAGGCGCCGAGGAGCGGATCATCAACGTCAGCCACGACGAGCCGATCACGTTCGGCGCCGACGGCGAGTACTGCGTGGTCAAGTCCGGCTACGGACTCGAGGTCGCCAAGACCGCTGACGTGTCGGCGGACGAGATCGTCGTCCACAACGCCTCGGTTCAGGATCCTGCCTACGCCTTTGCGCTTTCCCGCCTGTCGGAGCAGAACCTCGAGCACATGGTGATGGGCATCTTCCGTCAGGTCAGCAAGCCGGCCTACGACGATGCGGCGCGCACGCAGGTTGCTTCTGCGCGTGAGGCCAAGCAACACGACACGGCCGCACTGCAGTCGCTGCTTCGCGGCAAGGACACCTGGACCGTCGACTAACCTCACTGACGTGACGCCCTCTGTGCCGCCGCTTGCTGCAGTCATCCTGGCCGGCGGGGCATCCCGGCGGATGGGCCGCGACAAGGCCAATCTCCGGTACGAAGGCACCACGCTTCTCGAGCGCACCGTTTCGACTGTGAGCCCGCGGTGTTCGCCCGTATTCGTGATCGCCGCGCCGGGACAACCGCTGCCCAAGGTCGAGGCCGAGGTACTGCGCGACGAGGATCGTGGCGACGGGCCACTGCTGGCGACGGGGCGCGGCCTGCGGGCGGCCGCCGATGCCGGGCTGGAACTGGCATTCGTGTGTGCCGTGGACATGCCGCTGCTCGATGCCGCGCTGATCGACGAACTTGCAGGTCCGGCCGTGCGCCTGGGCGCCGATGTGGTCCTGCCGTGGGACGGCCGTGACCACTACCTCGCCGGGATCTACCGGACCTCGCTGGCCGACCGTATCGATGGGCTGCTCGCCGCGGGGGAGCGCAGTATGCGCGCGTTGGTGGACAGGGTCGACACGCAACGGATCGTCATGCCCGAGCAGCCGTCACTGACCAACGTCAACACGGCGGCCGACCTGAGCGCCACGCTGCCACCGCAAATCGCCTAGCAAATTTGCTCATGTCGGCTTTTCGCACTTTATATTTTGACGTAGGCAATTTCACACAGCCAATTTTGCGAATTCGCGCTGAGATAACAGCCCATTGGCGCGCGGCTGATATTGGCGCCAGCTCGGTCACCGCGCGTCTCTGGACGTAGCGAAATCCCTTGCGGTTAACGCTGTTTGGTTGCGATTGGCAATCTGTAGGCCACGTATTTCGTCACGGTACGAATTGGGTCGAGCGGCTGAATAGTCCGGTGGTGCGGTGGTTTTTAGACCGCGCGGCGTTCGGCTTGTCAAGAAGGGGGGCAGACCGATAGGTGGGCGTCACGCTGACAGCCATGGCGGGCAGCGAGATTGCGTGGGACAGACGTGAAACTCCTTGCACTGCATAAGATTTAGCTTGCCCTCCGTCCTGTCGGCGGCCGCGCGTCGGCACATGTATCTCCGACCATCAGCAGCGGTTAGACGATGAAAGTGCCATGTTTGCAACATGTTTCGATGAAATCGCGGATTGCACATCGAGACCCGTGGTCAGCGAACGGATTCTGCGCTGACGGCCCAGGTGAATACTCTGAGCTGCGATTTATCCAGTCCCATGGGTGATTTCGGCCTTGGATCAGTGCCGAGACATCGCGGAATCGCGTGGTCCAGCTCACAAAAACACCGTGATTTGAATCACGTCGACACGCGGGAGCTGCGGATTCCGCACCGCCGTCAAACCCATGGCTGACCTGCACAGACGATTCACAGGTTCCGTCGTGACCTTCCCGTGATCTAACGCTACACACCCTTCACGCGATATGACTTTGCGCCGATAGGTTTTGTACGGTCCCAACAGCTTCAAACGGAGCAAATAATTTCAAAACCAAGAACCTGCGTGTGAGTCGGGGCTGACACAGAACTAGAAGGTGGGTTTCCGCTTTCAACGGCCGCCGGGCCTTGTTCCCGGCGAGGCATCTCTGGCCTCCTGCTGCCGCACCTGACCGAGACGGTGCGGCCCAACTCCCTCGCCTGTGTACAGGCAACTGCGCCCGCGTGTCCGCGCGGGTGTTGATGGTGCGCGCTTGGCGAAAGGATCGAAGTGAAGAACATCCGCAAGACGTTTGGACTGGCCACCATCGCCGGGGCGCTCGCTGTGGCGCCGATGGCGATGGCGACCGGCACCGCCAATGCGGACAGCGGGGTCAACTGGGATGCCGTCGCGGCGTGCGAGTCGGGCGGCAATTGGTCGACCGCCACGGGTAACGGCTACTACGGCGGCTTGCAGTTCACCATGGGCACGTGGCATGCCAACGGCGGCAGCGGTTCGCCGCAACACGCGAGCCGGGAAGAGCAGATTCAGGTCGCGGAGAACGTCCTGCGGTCGCAGGGCATTCGCGCATGGCCGGTCTGCGGCAGGCGCGGCTAGTAACTGGATAGAGAGGCGGTGCCGGGGCTTTGCCCGGCACCGCCTCTTCTTTCTCAGAGGCCTCTTACACCAATTAAGTAACGACTAAAACTTTTGACACTCGCGTAACACGTGATGTTCGTCACCCGAAACACCGGATAACCGCGTCGGAGAACGCACACAGTCCTCCACCGCGGGCCTTGTTTCAAACGGTCGGGGAAGGACCGCAGTGATGAACATTCGTAAGGCGATCACCAAGGGCCTATTGGCCACCGCCATCGCAGGCGCGCTCGGCATCGTTCCGATGGCCGTTTCGACGGGCACTGCCAACGCCGACACCGTCAACTGGGACGCGATCGCCCAGTGCGAGTCGGGTGGCAACTGGTCCACCAACACCGGCAACGGCGTGTACGGCGGCCTTCAGTTCAAGCAGGCGACCTGGTCCGCCAACGGCGGCGTGGGCAACCCGGCGACGGCCTCTCGCGAGGAGCAGATCCGCGTGGCCGAGAACGTCCTGCGCACGCAGGGGCTGGACGCGTGGCCGACGTGCGGCGCCCAGGCAGGCAGCCCAGCCGTGTGGACCACGCCCGGCATGCCGACTGCACCGACTGTGACGACCGGTTGTGCGGCCATGCCCTCCCGCGGCTTGTTCGGTTTCATCAACCCGCGCCAGATGTGCACCGCCCTGCTCAGCCCGCTGGGGGCGCTGGGGGCCTGACGGCGAACTCGTTGCCCTGCGGGTCGACCCTCACGCCCTCGTCAGCCGTGTACACCGTCCATTGCCATCGATTCGGGACCACCCGCTCGTCGGCCACCCGGACGAACTTCCAGATGAGGTCCTGCCAGCCCGCCGAGCCATAGAGCCAGCGCGGCGTCCCGTCGGGCCCGTCACGGACCTCGGCGCCGACGTGCTCGGCCCACCACGCCGCAAGTTCCTCCGGCCGATCGCTGTCTGTGCACACCGCGAACGCCCGGGCCATCGGTTCGTCGTCCAGATGCGGGTCGAGAAACGCGCAGAACTCGTTTCCCTCTACGTCGGCGAGCGTCACTCGCTCCGGACGGTATTCGGCCAGCACCGTCGCCCCCAGACCCACAAGCGGCTCGATCGCGCGGACGTAGACATCCACATGCACCCGGTTCTTCACCGTCTTGGCGCGGCTTTGGCGGCGGCACGACAACAGCGCCCGCCGCGCCGGTTCGCCAAGCACGGCCGCCCAGAATCTCTCGACGACCCGTGGCTCGACTGCGTCGACGACCAAAGGCCCCAGCCTGACGGTCACACCGACGCCGTGTCGCGGTCGCTGGGCAACACAAACGCCGAACGGCCCGCCACCGACGCCAGATGCCGGGTCATCACTGCTTCCGACACCAGAACCGTCGCCCGAGCCGCGAGCCCGCCGAGGAACGCCGGGCGCAGATTGACGAGCTGTCCGATGACCTTCGACTCGCGCACCAAGGCGTGCACTCGCGGCCGGCGAAACGCCGTGAACCGCACGAACGCCGCGGCGAGGTCCCCGTCGCTGTCGACGAACCGGGCCAGCACCGCCGCGTCCTCGAGGCCCTGACACCCACCCTGGCCGAGATGCGGGCGCATCGGGTGTGCCGCGTCCCCCACCACGAGGACTTGGCCCCTGGACCACTGCCTGGCCCGGTCGCGGTCGTAGAGGTCGTTGCGCAGGACATCGTCCGGGTCCGTCGCGGCCAGCACCGAGGGGATCGGGGCGGCCCACGACGCAAACCGGGCTCTGAGATAGTCGAGTTCGCCCTGCGGCGCGACGTCTCCGCGCGCTGCCCGCTCGGTGGCGAACCAATATGTGCGATCCCGCCCGAGTGGCACATGACCGAACTCAATGCCGGGGCCCAACACCTCACCGGCGACATCCGGGTCGATGGCGCAGTCCGCCACCCCGCGCCACGCCGTGTAGCCCACATAGTGGTCCGCCAGTGCGCCATTGAGGTGGCGGGCGACCACCGAATGGGTGCCGTCCGCACCGATGACCGCTGAAGCCGCGCGCGTCGTCGAGTCCGACAGCGTGACGCGCACGCCGTCGGCCGTCGTCACGAGCTCCTGCGCGGACAGCCCCGCGTGCACGGTGCCGTCGGCGAGCGCGTCCGCCAGCACCCTGGTCAATGCAGAGCGGCGGATCACCACCAGCGGCTCACCGAGGGCCGAGACCAACCGCTCCCGGGCGGGGTGACGCAGCCACGTGCCGTCGCGCCAGCGCAGCGCACCGGCGGTCACCCTGCCGCCCGCCTCTCGCACGGCGTCTCCCAGACCGATTTCGTCAAGCGCCGCAAGCGCGTTCGGCCAGATGCTGATGCCGGCGCCGGACGACGTATCGGTGCGCTCCTCGAGGACGGTGACCTCGTGGCCGCGGCGCTGCAATGCCACGGCGGCCGCCAGCCCGGAGATGCCGGCTCCGATGATCAGGATCTGCTGCGCCACCCAATGAACGTAGCGCGACGGCGGCTCGCTACAGATCGAAGATCAGCAGCGTGCTGGTGGCCGTCGCCACGACAGCACCGCTCGCGTCGGTCACGACGCCTTCGGTGAAGCCCACACGTGAACCGGCTTTCACCACCGTGCCGGTCGCGGTCAGCAGGCCGCTGTTGAGTCGAACCGCCTTCAGGTAGTTCACCTTGATCTCGATCGAGGTATAGCCCTTGCCCTGCGGGAGAGTGGTGTGCACGGCGCAACCGGTCACCGAGTCCAACAGCGTGCAGATCAGTCCGCCGTGGATGGCGCCGATCGGGTTGTACGCGGATTCGTCTGGCACGCAAGTGAATACCGCTCGCCCCGGCTCGACCTCCACCAGGTCGAACTGCATCAGCCCGGCGATCGGGGGTTGCGGGAGGTCGCCGTCGGTCACGGCGCGCATGTAGTCGATGCCGGACATGGCCAGACCCTTGGCGGTGCTCGGACCCGGCGAGTGCCACGTCACGGTGCGCGAGCGCTGCGGGCCCCAGTCGGCGCGGGCGTCGGTTTCTACCAGTTCGGCGGTCATGATGTCCTTTCGATCGGCCGCCACGGTGCCCGGCGGAAGGGCGGTCGGTCAGGGTCGTCCGGTTCGACGGCGTGATCCAGCCCCCACGCCGTCAGCGCGTCCAGAACGGGAATCAGATCCCGACCGGATTCGGTCAGGTGGTACTCGAAACGTTGCGGTGCCGACTGGTAGGCGGATCGGCGGACCACGCCGACCTGTTCCAGCGCCCGCAGGCGCGCCGCCACGCGGTCGCGCGGCGCTCCGGTGTTCTTGACGATGTCGGAGAACCGGCGGTTGCCCAGCGCCAGCTCGCGGATGATCAGCAGCGACCACCGCTCACCGACGAGCTCGAGCGACGCGGCGATCGGACATGCCCGACCCGGCAGCTCGGCCAGTGTCACTGTGCTCATGTTTCCCAGCATGGCCGTCGTGAGTTTGAAAATCAAACTTACACGCGCAAGTGAGGCGGCGATCACGACACCAATGCATGGCGTGCCGCGATCAGTCCGCGCGCGGTAACGGCCTATCGGCCTTGGAGTTCGACAGTCGCCAATGGCTGACCGGCGTTGATCGCTGCCGCGGAGTTGCGGCGGCGACGTTGTTCATGCAGTCGCAGGAGGGTTGCCGCGCACCCGGTGATCCTGGCGCCTCGCGAAATGAGCACCACTCCGGCGATGACGACGACACCACCGACAAGCTCACTGGGAACTGGGATTTCGCCGAGCCATACCCAGGCGATGAGGACGGCGACAGGCGGCACAAGGTAAAGCAACGACGTCGACGCGGCGATGGGCAGACGGGCGGTGACGTAGCCCCACAGAACAAAACCCAGCGCCGACGGCAGCAGACCAAGATAGACGGCGGAGATCCACCCCTGTGCAGACGAATCGACTAATGCCGACCATCCGAATGGGACGAACGGCAGCGTCATGATCGTCCCGGCGACCATCGTGTAGGTGGCGACCTCCAGGCCGGTGTATTTCGTCAGCAGCGGCCGCTGGAGCGGGTGATAGATGCCCTGTACCACCATCGCTGCGATGACGACCCACACCGATGCGGACAGGGACAGTCCGGCACGGGCCAGGCAGACGATGGCGACTCCTCCCAGCGCAACGGCGCTGCCCATCATCGTGAACAGCGTGATTCGCTCGTCGAAGAGGACGCGCGCAACGGCGACCGACACGAACGGCGCGGCGGCGACGATGATGCTCGCCGTGCCTGCGGGCACACGTAGCTCGCTTTGGTTGAGCAGCAATTGGTACGCGGTCATGCCGAAGAACCCTGCCGCGACGATCCAGCCGAGATCACGCGGCCGAGGTACGCGGACTCGCCGTGCGGTAGCGATCAGCACCAGGGTGACCGCGGCGACGGTCAGGCGGATGAACGACAGCCCGATCACGCCCAAGGCGGGGGCAGCAACGCGGATGGCGGGAAATGCGCTCGCCCAGAGGGCGACGACTCCGAGCCCGGCGATTATCGCGGTGTTGATCCTCACGTCGCTAGCATCGGCCCGCGTAATACATCAGTACAAGTGAATTGTTTTTACTCTAGTGGTAAAACTTGTTTATGCTTGATGTTCGGAAGCTCCGGATGCTCTCAGCGCTGGACCGGTTGGGCACGATCGCCGCCGTCGCCGAGGAGCTGCACCTCACGGCGCCAGGTATCTCCATGCAGCTCAGCGCGCTCGAGCGGGAACTCGGTGTGGCGCTCACCGAACGACAGGGGCGCCGTCTCGCGCTGACGCCCGCTGGATGCGTGCTCGCCGAGCACGGTCACGAGATCCTCGACCGACTAGCGCTGGCGGAGATGGAAGTCGACGCCATCCGGGGTGGCCGGGTTGGCAGGTATCGGGTGGCGGCGTTTCCATCGGCCGCCCGCACTCTCGTCGCCGACGCGTGGAAGGCCATCCAAGCCGAGCACGCCAGCCTTCAGCTCGCCCTGACCACCCCGGAGCCGGAGCAGGCGCTGTCACTTCTGGTCGCGGGAGAAACCGACTTGGCTTTGGTGCACAGTTACTCGAACATCCCGCGCGACATGCCCGACGGCGTTGGGTCGGAACTCGTTGGCGCCGAACCGATCTGGGTCGCGATCCGGTCCGATGACCCGCTCGCCTCCGATGAAGTCGATCTGGCCGAACTTGCCGGCCATCCTTGGATCACCTCGGAGCGCCACCTGACATGCTTCCAGATGACCGACCGCGCCTGTGGTCTCGCGGGCTTTCGGCCCGTGATCGTTGCCGAGACCATGGATTTTGCAGTACAACTCGAACTTGTCCGTACGCGCGCAGGCGTGGCGCTCGTCCCGCAACTCGCCGTGGCCGCGGTGCCGCCGGAGGTAACACTGGCCAGGCCGGCGCAAGAACTCGAACGCCATATCTTCGCCGTAAGACGGGCCGCGATGCACGCCGAACCGGGACTGGACACGCTCGTTGCGGCATTTCGCCGAGCCGCCGACGAACGATTGGGGGTGCCCAGCCGGCTGGTCCGCCGCGAATCTGGGAACCTACACAAATGGGCACGGTGACAACCCCCTTTGACGACCTCGACGAGTTCCTCGCGCTTCCTCGCGTGTCCGGTCTGGCGGTAGCACCAGACGGCTCGCGAGTGGTCACGTCGATCGCCGAACTCAACGAAAAGCGCACGGAGTTCGTCAGCGCGATCTGGGAACTGGACCCCGCAGGCACGCAACCCGCGCGTCGCCTCACCCGCGGCGCGAAGGGGGAGGCATCGCCGTCTTTCACCGCCGACGGCGACCTGTTGTTCGTCGCCGCTCGGCCGACCGAGGACGACGAAAAGCCGCCTGCAGCGTTGTGGCGATTACCCGCCGCGGGTGGGGAGGCGGCCGAGGCGCTGGCGCTGCCTGGTGGCATCGACAGCGTCCGCTGCGCGCGAACGGCCCTGGTGACGGTGGTCGCCGCGAAACTGCTGCGCTCCGCGTCCAGCGTCGACGAGGACAAACGACTACGAACGCTGCGCAAGGACAACAAGGTGTCGGCCGTGCTGCACAGAGGCTATCCGGTTCGGTACTGGGATCACGACCTCGGGCCCGACCAGCCGCACCTGCTCGACATCGACGGGCCGCGCGATCTCACCCCGCAGCCAGGTGATGCGTTGCGGGAGGCCGACTTCGACGTGAGCCCGGACGGGAGCTTCGTCGTCACGTCGTGGCATGAGCCCGCGCCCGGCGCCTCCATCCGCGGCGCCCTTGTCCGCATCGACCTGGCCACCGGGCAGCGGACCACCATCGCCGACGACGCCGACGCCGACCTGGAACACCCAGCGATCTCACCTGACGGCAGAGCAATCGCGTTCACCCGCGAAACGCACTCCACACCCGACAAGGCGCCGCGAATCACACTGTGCCACATGTGTTTCGGCGAACCGTTCGTCGAACTGACAGGCGAATGGGATCGGTGGCCGACGTCGGTCAGCTGGTCTGCCGACGGTGCAGCCTTGCTGGTTACCGCCGATGAGAACGGACGGGGTCCGGTCTTCGCGGTCGACCCCTTCAGCGGCGCGGTCACCCGGCTCACCAACGACGACTACACCTACACCGACGTGCACCCCGCGCCCGACGGCGTTGCGTATGCCATGCGCAGTTCGTATGCGCGGCCATCGCATCCCGTCCGGATCGACTACGACGGGACCGTGACGGAACTGCCCTGCGCTGGGGCGCCCGAACTGCCCGGCACTCTGACTGAGGTGGCCGCGACCGCCGACGACGGGCAGCCCGTCCGGTCCTGGCTGGCGTTGCCCCACGGTGATACGCCGGCGCCGCTGGTGCTGTGGGTCCACGGCGGTCCGCTGGGCAGCTGGAACGCATGGCACTGGCGGTGGAATCCGTGGTTGCTCGTCGCCAAGGGCTACGCCGTGCTGATGCCCGACCCGGCGCTATCCACCGGGTACGGCCAGGACTTCATCCAGCGTGGTTGGGGCGCATGGGGTTTCGCGCCGTATACCGACCTCATCGCCGCGACCGATGCGGCGTGTGCGCACCCTCGCGTCGACGATACGCGGACCGCCGCGATGGGTGGCTCGTTCGGCGGCTACATGGCCAACTGGATCGCCGGCCACACCGACAGGTTCGACGCGATCATCACCCACGCAAGCCTGTGGGCTCTCGACCAATTCGGGCCGACCACCGACGGTGCGTACTGGTGGGCGCGCGAGATGACACCGCAGATGGCCGAACAGAACTCGCCACATCGGTTCGTCGGCCAGATCCGCACGCCGATGCTCGTCATCCACGGCGACAGGGACTACCGCGTGCCGATCGGCGAGGCGTTGCGGCTGTGGTTCGAGCTACTGACCGAATCGGGCCTGCCCGCGGCTGATGACGGCGCCAGCCCGCACCGATTCCTCTTCTTCCCTTCGGAGAACCACTGGGTGCTCGCGCCGCAGCACGCCAAGATCTGGTACCAGGTCGTGACCGCGTTCCTGGCCCGGCACGTGCTCGGTGAGGACGTCGAACTGCCAGAGACGCTCGGGTAGCGTCCTAGAACCGCACCGGCACCACGAGATTCGTCAGCCAGACCGCAACGAGCAGGATCGCGAAGGTCGCGGCGATGATGACGGCGGCGCGGCCCGTCGGCAGCTCGGTCATCACATGGTCGGATTCGTCGAGCGCCGTGCCGACCGAACTCGTCGCGTCCTGCATCTGGGCGTGGTCCATCATCATCGAGGGCTCGGGCGAGACGTGGCCGAGGCCGGGTGCGGGCGTGTCCGCGCCCGGCAGTGTCATGCAGCCGTGCTTCAGGCGGTTTGCGACCAACCAGTGGTTGATCGGGTAGGCGACGACGCCTCCGACGATGGTCGCGATGCTCATCCGGAACCAGAACGACGGGTTTTGCGGCTCGTCGGAGCCTGGCCAGTGCATGCCGAGGATCAGCATGACCGGGAGCATGCCGGTCATCACCATGTTCATCGAGACGGTCTCGGCGAAGAAGGTCTTGCGCACCGCCTTCCAGTAATCGCCGTCGTACATGCCGACCATCATCAGCGCCTGAAAGATGAACAGGCCGGAGACAAACGCGGCGACGTATTCGACGGTGGCATCCCAACCGTTGGTGAGGCCGAACACCGGCAGGATGGAGGCGGCGACGACGATGCCGGTCGCATCGCCCGCCAGGCAGTGCATCTCGCTGTTGAGCGCTTGCTTCCAGGTCGCTGATGTGAAGGCGTCGTGGGTTCCCGGCAGCGGCCTGCGGCAGGCCAACAAGTAGAAGACGAGGCCGACGGGGCCCGTGTAGGCGGTGACCAGGATCCACGCGGTCCGCTGAACCCAGCTGGTGACGCCGTTGAAGACGGAATCCGCGACGACGAAGATCACACTGCAAATCGTCAGGCCGAACCACACGATCATGGCGCCGTCGAGCATGGCCGTCTTCCTTTCCTGACGCTCGGTTAGCGTAGGCGCCATGAGCGCAGCGCAGCGTGAATTCGATATCGTCCTGTACGGAGCGACCGGTTTCGCCGGCAAGCTGACGGCTCAGTACCTGGCCAAGGCCGGCGGTGATGCCCGCATCGCGTTGGCAGGCAGGTCCCAGGACAAGCTGCTGGCGGTCCGGGAAACGCTGGGGGACAAGGCGCAGTCGTGGCCGGTGCTCACCGCGGACGCGTCGGAGCCGTCGACGCTGAACGCGATGGCGGCGCGAACCCAGGTAGTGGTGACGACGGTCGGGCCCTACCTCAAGTACGGGTTGCCGTTGGTGGCCGCGTGCGCCGCCGCGGGAACCGACTACGCCGATCTGACCGGCGAAGCCATCTTCATCCGCGAAAGCATCGACCTCTATCACAAGCAGGCCGTCGACACCGGCGCGCGCATCGTGCATTCGTGTGGATTCGATTCCATCCCTTCGGATCTCACCGTGTTCGCGCTGCACCGGCGGGCCGAGCAGGACCACGCAGGACAGCTCGGTGACACGAATCTGGTGGTGCGCTCGCTCGCGGGCGGGGTATCCGGCGGGACGGTGGCGTCGATGATCGAGTTGATGCGCACCGCGTCCTCCGATCCGGAGGCGAGGCGGGTGATGTCGGACCCCTACACGCTCACGCCTGACCGGGCCGCAGAACCGGAGCTGGGCGCGCAGCCCGACATTCGGTGGCGGCGCGGCCGCGAGATCGCGCCCGAGCTGGACGGATACTGGGTCGGGGCATTCGTGATGGCCGTCGCGAATACCCGAATTGTCCGGCGCAGCAACGCATTACTCGACTACGCGTACGGGCGCCGATTCGAGTACGCCGAGCAGATGAGCATGGGCCGCTCCTTCGTCGCGCCCGCGGCGGCGGCGATGGCGACCGTCGGCAACGCCGCGACGATGGCGCTCGGCAGCCGCTATTTCGACAGGTTGCCGAACAAGCTGGTCGAGCGCATCGCCCCGGTACCGGGGAGCGGCCCGAGCGAACGCGCCCGCGAACAAGGGCACTACAAGTTCGAGACGTACACGACCACAACCACCGGCGCGCGCTACCGGGCCACCATGTCGCAGAAGGGTGACCCGGGCTACAAGGCGACGTCGGTTTTGCTGGGCGAGAGCGGATTGACTCTGGCGCTGGACCGCGACCGGCTGTCGGACCTACGGGGTGTGCTCACCCCGGCGACGGCGATGGGTGACGCGCTGATGGCCCGATTCCCCGGCGCCGGAGTGTTATTGGAGACGGCTCGATTGAATTGATCGCACGGAGCCGAACACCTGTGAGGCAAGATCAATTGGACTAGTGTCGTCACCGCGGTTGTGCAACATCCCAGCAACGAAGGTGGACAGGTCATGGCTGGTCTCGACGAACTCATCGCACAGATCCCCGTACAGGACATTGCGAGCAAGATCGGCGCCGATGAAGGCGAGGTGAACAACGCGATTCGCACGCTGGTGCCGGCTCTGGTCGGCGGCGTCGCGGAGAACGTTCATGCTGGCGAGATCGACTCGAGCGAACTCGAGTCCGCTGTCGCCCAGCAGGGCGCCAGCGGTTTGCTCGACGGCGGCGTCAGCGTCGACCAGGTCGATGCACAGCAGGGTGACCAGTTCGTGGCGCGCATCTTCGGTGGCAACGACAGCAACGCGGTCGCCTCCGCGCTGGCCGGGCAGGGCGCCGGTGGTGGTGATCTGATCAAGAAACTGCTGCCGATCCTGGCGCCGATCGTGCTGGCCTACATCGGCAAGCAGTTCGCGCAGAGGAGCGCGGCGCCGGCAGGCGCTGGGACCCAGGCGCAGGCTGCGCCATCGGGCGGCCTGGGCGACGTGCTCGGCAGCATCCTCGGCGGCGCAGGCGGCGGCGGGAACAACCCGCTGGGCAGCATCCTGGGCAGCGTGCTCGGCGGCAGCGGTGGCCAGAGCAATCCGATCGGGGAGATTCTCGGCGGGCTGCTCGGCGGTAAGAAGTAGCACGCCGGCAGAGCCGGGCGAGGCGGGCCCGACGAGCTGGCAGCCCGCACTTCATAGAATGGCGCGGTGACTGCCAGCTCGAAACCCGCCGCCGACGCCCTGCCCAAGTCCTGGGACCCGGGCGCGGTCGAGAGTGACCTGTACGAGGGCTGGGTCAAGGCCGGCTACTTCGAGGCCGACGCGCGCAGCAGCAAGCCCGCGTACTCGATTGTGCTGCCACCGCCGAATGTGACCGGCAGCCTGCACATGGGCCATGCGCTTGATCACACGCTGATGGACGCGCTGACCCGACGCAAGCGGATGCAGGGCTACGAGGTGCTGTGGCTGCCGGGCATGGATCACGCGGGCATCGCCACCCAGAGCGTCGTGGAGAAGCAGCTCGCCGTCGACGGCAAGACCAAAGAGGACTTCGGCCGCGAGTTGTTCGTCGACAAGGTGTGGGACTGGAAGCATGACTCCGGCGGCACCATTGCCGGACAGATGCGCAGGCTCGGCGACGGCGTGGACTGGAGCCGCGACCGGTTCACCATGGACGACGGCCTGTCGCGTGCCGTTCGCACCATCTTCAAGCGGTTGTTCGACGCCGGGTTGATCTATCGCGCCGAGCGGCTGGTCAACTGGTCCCCGGTCCTCGAGACCGCGGTGTCCGACCTCGAGGTCAAGTACGACGATGTCGAGGGCGAGCTGGTCTCATTCCGCTACGGATCGCCAAACGACAGTGAACCCCACATTGTGGTCGCCACCACCCGGGTCGAGACGATGCTCGGCGATACCGCGATTGCGGTGCACCCTGACGACGAGCGCTACCGCGACCTGGTCGGCAAGACCCTGCCGCACCCGTTCGTCGACCGCGAGCTGATCATCGTCGCCGACCAGCACGTCGACCCCGAATTCGGCACGGGTGCAGTCAAAGTCACACCCGCCCACGACCCGAACGACTTCGAGATCGGCATGCGCCACCAGTTGGCGATGCCGACGATCATGGACACCAAGGGCCGGATCGCAGGCACCGGAACCGAGTTCGACGGCCTCGACCGTTTCCAGGCCCGGGTCAAGGTGCGCGAGGCGCTGGCCGAGCAAGGCCGCGTCGTCGCGGAGAAGCGACCGTACCTGCACAGCGTCGGGCATTCCGAGCGCAGTGGCGAGCCGATCGAGCCGCGGCTGTCGCTGCAGTGGTGGGTCAAGGTCGAGTCGCTGGCGAAGGCCGCAGGCGACGCGGTGCGCAACGGCGACACCGTGATTCACCCGCCTAGCCTCGAGCCGCGCTGGTTCGCCTGGGTCGACAACATGCACGACTGGTGCATCTCGCGTCAGCTGTGGTGGGGCCACCGCATCCCGATCTGGCACAGCCCCGACGGCGACATGGTGTGCGTCGGCCCCGACGAAACCCCGCCGGAGGGTTGGGAACAGGATCCCGACGTGCTGGACACCTGGTTCTCGTCGGCGCTGTGGCCGTTCTCCACCATGGGCTGGCCGGATCACACCCCGGAACTGGAGAAGTTCTATCCGACCACGGTGCTGGTGACCGGCTACGACATCCTGTTCTTCTGGGTGGCGCGGATGATGATGTTCGGCACCTTCGTCGCCGATGACACGGCGATCACCCTCGACGGGAAGCGCGGACCGCAGGTGCCGTTCGAGAATGTGTTCCTGCACGGTCTGATTCGCGACGAGTTCGGCCGGAAGATGAGCAAGTCGCGCGGTAACGGCATCGATCCGCTGGACTGGGTGGACCAGTTCGGCGCCGACGCACTGCGCTTCACCCTCGCCAGGGGCGCCAGCCCGGGCGGTGACATGTCGATCGGCGAGGATCATGCCCGCGCGTCGCGCAACTTCGCGACCAAGCTGTTCAACGCCACCAGGTTCGCCTTAATGAACGGTGCGGCGATGAGCCCGCTGCCCCAGACAAGCGAGCTGACCGATGCGGACCGTTGGGTCCTGGGCCGCCTGGAAGAGGTTCGCGCCGAGGTGGACTCGGCGTTCGACGGCTACGAGTTCAGCCGGGCGTGTGAGTCGCTCTACCACTTCGCATGGGACGAGTTCTGCGACTGGTATGTCGAGCTGGCCAAGGTCCAGTTGGCAGAAGGGGTACAGCACACCACCGCGGTGCTGGCCGCCGTGCTGGACACGCTGCTCAAGTTGCTGCACCCGGTGATGCCGTTCGTCACCGAGGTGTTGTGGAAGACCTTGACGGGCGGGGAGTCCATCGTCATCGCCGACTGGCCGCAACCGTCCGGCGTCACACTGGATCCCGTTGCCACACAACGCGTTGCGGATATGCGGAAGCTGATCACCGAGGTCCGTCGATTCCGCAGCGACCAGGGCCTCAACGACAGGCAGCGGGTGCCTGCCCGGCTGTCGGACATCGAGACCGCCGACCTCGATGCGCAGATCCCCGCCGTGCGGTCGTTGGCATGGCTCACCGAGGACGATGGGTCGTTCAGCCCGTCGGCCCACGTCGAGGTCCGGCTGTCGCGAGGCACGGTCGTGGTCGAGGTCGACACGTCGGGCACCGTCGACGTCGCCGCCGAGCGGCGCCGTCTCGAGAAGGACTTGGCCGCCGCGGAGAAGGAACTGGCGGGCACCGCAGGAAAACTCGGCAACCAAGCGTTTCTGGCCAAGGCGCCCGCGGACGTCGTCGAGAAGATCCGCGCCCGCCAGCAGTTGGCCCGCGAAGAGGTCGACCGCATCACCGCCAGGCTGGCCCGCCTCAAATGACCGACCCGGAGCCGCTCGGCCGGCGACATCCGGACGACGTCCCGACCCCGGACGAGATCGCCTCACTGCTACAGGTCGAGCATCTGCTCGATCAGCGTTGGCCTGAAACCAAACTGGAGCCAAGTACGGCACGCATCTCGGCGCTGATGGAGATGCTCGGCTCGCCGCAGCGCAGCTATCCGTCGATACACATCGCGGGCACCAACGGCAAGACGTCGGTGGCCCGTATGGTCGACGCACTGTTCACCGCGTTCAGCCGCCGGACTGGCCGCACCACCAGCCCCCACCTGCAGGCCGCGGTGGAGCGCATATCCATCGACGGCACGCCGATCAGCCCGGCACAATACGTGGCGACCTACCGCGAGATCGAGCCCTTCGTGCAGCTCGTCGACCAGCAGTCGGAAGCCGCGGGCGGACCCGCGATGAGCAAGTTCGAAGTGGTCACGGCTATGGCGTTCGCGGCGTTCGCCGATGCCCCGGTCGACGTCGCCATCGTCGAGGTCGGCCTCGGCGGCCGCTGGGACGCCACAAATGTCGTCAACGCACCCGTCGCCGTGATCACGCCGATCGGCGTGGATCACACGGACTATCTCGGCGACACCATCGCGGAGATCGCGGGCGAGAAGGCCGGAATCATCACCAAGCAGGAGGACGACCTCCTCCCGACCGACACCGTCGCGATCATCGGCCGTCAGGTACCCGAGGCGATGGAAGTACTTCTGGCGCAGGCTCTTCGCGCCGACGCGGCGGTGGCGCGCGAGGATTCCGAGTTCGCGGTGCTGGGGCGGCAGGTTGCCGTAGGAGGTCAGCTGCTGGAACTGCAGGGCCTCGGAGGCGTGTACTCCGAGATCTTCCTCCCGCTGCACGGCGAGCATCAGGCACACAACGCCGTGGTCGCGCTGGCCGCTATCGAGGCGTTCTTCGGTGCGGGCGCGGACCGACAGCTCGACATCGACACGGTGCGTGCGGGTTTCGCCGCCGCCAGCAGCCCGGGCAGGCTCGAGCGGATGCGCACCGCGCCAACGGTATTCGTCGACGCGGCACACAATCCGGCGGGCGCCACCGCACTGGCGCAGGCCCTGCAGGAGGAGTTCGACTTCCGCTTCCTCGTCGGTGTGGTGTCGGTCATGGCCGACAAGGACGTCGACGGCATCCTCTCCGCGCTCGAGCCCGTCTTCGACCAAATTGTGGTGACGAACAACGGATCACCGCGCGCACTCGACGTCGAAGCGCTGGCCCTGCGCGCCGAGGAGCGGTTCGGGCCGGAGCGGGTGGTCACCGCGACCACACTCCCCGACGCGATCGAAACCGCCACGGCGCTCGTCGAGGAGTCCGGCAACGAGGGCGAAGGGTTCGGCGGCGCGGGCGTGGTGATCACCGGTTCGGTCGTCACCGCCGGGGCCGCGCGCACGCTGTTCGGAAAGGACCCCGAATGACCCGCGCCTGCGCGTGGGGGTACTCCCCTCGCAAGCGGTGGGCCCACCCGCCCGCAGGGCAGGGGGAGGAGTTACGACGATGACCGAGCAGCCGGCGCCCGCGAACGGGCCGGACCCCTGGAAGAGCTTCCGCGGCGTCATGGCGGGCACGCTGATGCTGGAAGCCATCGTGGTGCTGCTGGCGCTGCCGGTCGTCGCGGCCGCCCACCACGGGTTGACGCCTCTGACGGCCGGTTACCTGATCGGATTCGCGATCGTGCTCGTGCTCCTCGGAGGTGTCCAGGGGCGGCCGTGGGCTATCTGGGTGAATCTCGGGATCCAGGTGGTGCTGATCGCGGGCTGGGTGGTGCACGGCGCAGTCGGTTTCATCGGCCTGATCTTCACCGCGGTGTGGCTGCTCATCGCCTACCTGCGCGCCGAGGTGCTGCGCCGGCAGAAGCACGGGCTTCTGCCGGGGCAGCAGTCACCGCCCGACTAGGACGTCGTGCGGGTCCGGCCCAACACGGCGCCGAGTCCGAGCATGCCAACGGCAAGCACGAGGTGCAGCCAGTTGTCGGCGTAGTCGATCGGGACGAAGTTGGCGGCGCTCTCGTGGTCGATGAGCAGACCGTAGATCGACAGCAGAAGGTAGATCACGCCGGATACGATCAGGTATCCGCGAGCGCCATTGACGGTGCGGGCGAAAATCAGCCCGGCGATGCCGAACGCCAGGTGCACGATGTTGTGCAGAACCGAAATGCCGAAATGCCAAGCAATTTCGCCCCCGATTCGTGACCGGCGAAGTCAAGCATCTCGTAGTGCGTGGTGATGCCGGGAACGAAGCCGAGCACGCCGGGCAGCAGGAACGCCAGTCCGACGACGAGTGCGGCTATCTGGGCGGCCGCCCAGCGGTGGCGCGTCGCCGCTTCCGATTGTTGTGTTGCCATCGGTATGCCTTTCTCGTGCGGGTTGCCGGCGTCGCGCGTCTCGGCCGGTCAGCCACAATTCGTTCCAGGTTGTTCGTGGATGGGTCGGGTCCCGCTAGAGTGTCGGCCGTGACCGAGCAGACCCTGGTATTGATCAAGCCCGACGGCGTACAACGCGGCCTGATCGGGGAGATCCTCAGCCGCATCGAAGGCAAGGGCCTGACCATCGCGGCGCTCGAACTCAAGAATGTCAGCGACGACCTCGCCCGAAAGCACTACGCCGAGCACGAGGGCAAACCGTTCTTCGGATCGCTGCTGGAATTCATCACCTCGGGGCCCGTCGTGGCGGCCATCGTCGAAGGTCCGCGGGCGGTCGCCGCGTTTCGGCAGATCGCAGGCGCAACCGACCCAGTGGAGAAGGCCGCACCCGGCACAATCCGCGGTGACCTGGCGCTTATCACCCAGGACAACCTCGTGCACGGGTCTGATTCGCCGGAGTCGGCGGCCCGCGAAATCGAGCTCTGGTTTCCCAGTCATTAGCCCTGTAAATAGCCGGGCTTGTCCAGCCTGGTCAGGCTGGGACGCGTGATGTGGGATACTGGCGTCGGGTAGCCGGCCTGTAACGCGGGTCGGATGCCCGAATGAAGACTTCGACGTGCGCGACCATCGCCACCGCGGTGCGGCGCCGACCGTCCAGCCATCATTCAGACCGGCACCGAGACGGTTCCGAAACAGGGACCCCTCGGGGCGAGACCATAACAAGCTCGGGAGAAGTAGCCCGGGCCCATAGCGGCAGCCCTCGCGTGGCCGCGTCAGACATGACGCGCCCGGGGGCTTGAGGAGAATACGTGGCCGACGATGCCCCTACCCAAGACCTATCAGAAGAGACCCAGCCCAGCGAGGATCAGCCGGAGCAGCTGAGCGAAGCGCTGGCCGACGCACCCGAGGGCGAAGAGCGTGTCGGCGACCCGTTTGCCGTCGACGCCGACGTCGACGGAGACGAGGACGTCGACGGTGACGAGGACGTCGACGGTGACGAGCCGGAGTCTCGGCTGATCCTCGAGACCGCGCCCGAACCCGAGCGGGCGGACTACCTGCCCCTGTTCATGGCGCCGCAGCCGGTCCAGGCGGACTATGACAGCGACGCCGACCAGGACGACGAGGACGACGACGGCGGACCCGATTCCGACGAGGATCAAGGGGAGCGGCCCGCCGCTAGGCGCCGCCGACGGGGCCGTCGCGGTCGCGGCCGCGGTCGCGGTGAGCCGAGTGGCGACGACTCCTCCGACGCCGACATCGACTCGGCCGACGAGGGCCAAGACCAGGATTCCGGCGACGAGTCCGACGAGGATTCCGGCGACGAGGACAGCGCCGGCGGTGAAGCAGGGAATCGTCGGCGGCGTCGTAGGCGGCGCCGCAAGTCCGGCTCCGGGGACGACGGCGACAGCGGTGCGTCCCCGGACGATCCACCGAACACCGTCGTTCACGAGCGGTCGCCTCGGCGGGACAAGGCCGCCGACACGGACGGCGGCAACGGCGAGATCCAGGGCATCAACGGGTCGACGCGGCTGGAGGCCAAGCGGCAACGCCGCCGGGACGGCCGCGACGCCGGCCGCCGCCGGCCGCCGATCCTGAGCGAGGCGGAGTTCCTGGCCCGGCGCGAGGCCGTCGAACGGACGATGGTGGTGCGCGACAAGGTCCGCACCGAGCCGCCGCACGAGGGCGCCCGCTACACCCAGATCGCGGTGCTCGAAGACGGGGTGGTCGTCGAACATTTCGTTACTTCAGCGGCATCTGCCTCGCTGGTTGGCAACATCTACCTGGGCATCGTGCAGAACGTGCTGCCGTCGATGGAGGCGGCGTTCGTCGATATCGGCCGCGGCCGCAACGGCGTGCTCTATGCCGGCGAGGTGAACTGGGAGGCCGCCGGGCTCGGCGGCGCCAACCGCAAGATCGAACAGGCCCTCAAGCCCGGCGACTACGTCGTGGTGCAGGTGAGCAAGGATCCGGTCGGACACAAGGGTGCCCGGCTGACCACCCAGGTGTCGCTTGCCGGGCGCTATCTCGTCTACGTGCCTGGCGCGTCGTCGACGGGCATCAGCCGCAAGCTGCCCGACACCGAACGGCAGCGGCTCAAGGAGATTTTGCGCGAGGTCGTGCCGCCCGACGCCGGCGTGATCATCCGCACCGCGTCGGAGGGCGTCAAGGAAGAAGACATCCGTTCCGACGTCGAGCGCCTGCAGATGCGCTGGACGGAGATCGCGGCCAAGGCTGCCGAAACCACCGAGAAGAAGGCAGGCGCCGCCATCGCGCTCTACGAAGAGCCCGATGTGCTGGTCAAGGTCATCCGCGACCTGTTCAACGAGGACTTCTCCGGGCTGATCGTCTCCGGCGACGACGCGTGGAACACCATCAACGCGTACGTGAATTCCGTTGCGCCCGAGCTTGTTCAGCGGCTGACGAAGTACGCGCTCGCCGCCACGGACGGCCCTGACGTGTTCGCGGTGCACCGCATCGACGAGCAGCTGACCAAGGCGATGGACCGCAAGGTGTGGCTGCCGTCGGGTGGCACGCTTGTCATCGACCGCACCGAGGCGATGACCGTGATCGACGTGAACACAGGCAAGTTCACCGGTTCCGGCGGCAACCTGGAGCAGACCGTCACCCGCAACAACCTCGAGGCTGCCGAGGAGATCGTGCGTCAGCTTCGGCTGCGCGACATCGGCGGCATCGTGGTCATCGACTTTATCGACATGGTGCTGGAATCCAATCGTGATCTGGTGCTGCGCAGGCTGACCGAGGCGCTGGCCCGCGACCGCACCCGTCATCAGGTGTCCGAGGTGACGTCTCTCGGGTTGGTTCAGCTGACCCGAAAGCGGTTGGGCACCGGCCTGATCGAGGCGTTTTCCACTCAGTGCCCGCACTGCGCAGGCCGGGGCATCCTGTTGCACGGCGATCCGGTGGACTCCACGTCGGCGACAGGCCGCAAGGCCGATTCGGGTGGGCGCCGCGGTAAGCGTGGCAAGAAGGGCGGCCGGGGCGAAGACGTCGCGGTCGCGAAGGTGCATGCCCATCCAGCCGGTGAGCACCCGATGTTCAAGGCGATGGCCGCGGCGAACGGTAAGCACGACGACGAGACCGACGGCGAGGTCGAAGAGAAGACCACCGAGGATGTCGCCGAACTGGAGCCCGACACCATCCGGGAGGCGTACGTCGACGCCGAGGACGATGAGCTCGAGGACGAAGACTTCGACGAATCGGACGAGGACGAGTCAGACGAGGACGAAATCGACCTCGACGCCGACGACGAGGACGACGACATCGATGACGACATCGAGGTCATCAACGGCGATTCCGACGATGCCGATGACTCGGACGACTCCGACGACGATTCTGACGATGAGGACTACGGCGACGACGAGGACTCGGACGAGGACGAGTCTGACGACGATGACTCGGACGAAGATGACGAACCCGACGCCGGCGAGGACCCTGCCGCGGTGGCCCCGGTCGGTGGCCGTCATCGCCGCAGGGCAGCGATGCGTCCCGCGGGCCCGCCGATCCACGACCACTGAGCGAGGAGCGCAGCTACCTGCAGTCGCGCCCCGCGCACAAGCCGTGACCTGCGGTGATTTGACCCTGTAGGCGAGCCTCACGTACCCTGGACCAGTTGTCTTTCGGCTGACGCCGACGACAGCGGGCCCGACGTGGCTCCGCACCAAAGCATCGCGAGCGCTCCGACAGGTAGCGCGCGCCCAGAGACGAGACGAAGAGGAACGATGGCGACGTACGCAATCGTCAAGGCCGGCGGCAAGCAGTACAAGGTCGCCGTCGGAGACGTGGTCAAGGTCGAGAAGCTCGACTCCGAGCCCGGCTCGAGTGTCTCGCTGCCCGTCGCCCTGGTCGTCGACGGCGCGAAGGTCACCACCGACGCCAAGGATCTCGAGAAGGTCGCCGTGACCGGCGAGGTGCTCGAGCACACCAAGGGTCCCAAGATCCGCATCCACAAGTTCAAGAACAAGACCGGCTACCACAAGCGGCAGGGTCACCGTCAGCAGCTGACGGTCCTCAAGGTCACCGGCATCAAGTAGGAGGCGACGACATGGCACACAAGAAGGGCGCTTCCAGCTCACGTAACGGTCGTGACTCCGCCGCACAGCGGCTGGGTGTCAAGCGGTTCGGCGGCCAGATCGTGAAAGCCGGCGAGATCCTGGTCCGTCAGCGCGGCACCCACTTCCACCCCGGCGTGAACGTCGGGCGTGGTGGCGATGACACGCTGTTCGCGACGGCCCCTGGCGCCGTGGAGTTCGGCACCAAGCGTGGCCGCAAGACGGTCAGCGTGGTGCGACCGTCCGCGCCCCAGGCCTAGGCTTCGCGACTGTAACGACACGGCGGGATCGCAAGTCTTTTCCCGCCCTGGGCGTTACATTCGGAGGTTCATCGCAATGCCGCGCTTCGTAGACCGCGTCGTCATTCACGCGCGGGCGGGAAACGGCGGTAACGGCTGCGCCTCGGTCCATCGCGAGAAGTTCAAACCCCTCGGCGGCCCCGACGGCGGCAACGGCGGCCGCGGCGGCAGCGTCGTGCTGGTCGTCGACCCGCAGGTGCACACGCTGCTCGACTTCCACTTCCACCCGCACGTCGTCGCCCCGTCGGGCAAGCAGGGCGCGGGCAGCAATCGCGACGGCGCCGCCGGTTCCGACCTGGAGGTCAACGTTCCCGACGGCACAGTCGTGCTCGACGAGAACGGCCGGTTGCTCGCCGACCTCGTCGGTGCGGGCACCCGTTTCGAAGCGGCCGCGGGCGGACGCGGCGGGCTCGGCAACGCCGCGCTGGCGTCGCGGGCCCGTAAGGCGCCCGGCTTCGCGCTGCTCGGCGAGAAGGGCCAGGTCCGCGACCTCACACTGGAACTGAAGACCGTCGCCGACGCCGGCCTGGTCGGATTCCCTTCGGCCGGTAAGTCGTCGTTGGTGTCGGCCATCTCGGCGGCCAAGCCGAAGATCGCCGACTATCCATTCACCACGCTGACCCCGAATCTCGGTGTGGTGTCGGCGGGGGAGCACACGTTCACCGTCGCCGACGTGCCGGGCCTGATCCCCGGGGCGTCCGAGGGCCGTGGACTCGGTCTGGATTTCCTCCGGCACATCGAACGCTGCGCGGTGCTGGTGCACATCGTCGACTGCGCGACGCTGGAACCCGGCCGCGACCCGATTTCTGACATCGAGGCGCTGGAGGCCGAGCTCGCCGCGTACACGCCCACGCTGCAAGGTGATTCGACGCTGGGCGACCTCGCCGAGCGGCCGCGGGCGGTGGTGCTCAACAAGATCGACGTGCCCGAGGCGCGCGAGCTGGCCGACTTTGTCCGCGAGGAGATCACTCGGCGGTTCGGCTGGCCGGTTTACGAGGTGTCCACCGTCAGCCGGGAAGGGTTGCGGCCGTTGACCTTCGCGCTGTGGGACATGGTGTCGGCATACCGCGCCGCGCAGCCGGCGATCGTGCCGCGCCGCCCGGTGATTCGGCCCATCCCGGTCGACGAGAGCGGCTTCACCGTCGAGTCCGACGGCCAAGGTGGCTTCGTGGTTCGTGGCACCCGGCCCGAACGATGGGTGAACCAAACCGATTTCGACAACGACGAGGCCGTCGGCTACCTCGGCGATCGGCTGGCCCGGCTCGGTGTCGAAGACGAGCTGCTGCGGCTGGGCGCCACGCCGGGCTGCGCGGTGACCATCGGCGAGATGACCTTCGACTGGGAGCCGCAGACCCCCGCAGGCGTCGACGTCACGCTGTCCGGCCGGGGCACCGACGCGCGGCTGGACCAGACGGACCGCGTCGGCGCCGCCGAGCGCAAGGCAGCCAGGCGCGAGCGGCGCCGTCCTGGCGGTGAGTCGTGACGAGCCCGCACCGCGAGGCGGTCCGGGCAGCGCGCAGCGTCGTCATCAAGGTCGGCACCACCGCGTTGACCACCCCGTCCGGGGTGTTCGACGCCAGCAGGCTGGCGGTCTTGGCCGACGCGATCGAGGGCCGCATGAAGGCCGGCTCCGATGTGGTGATCGTGTCGTCGGGTGCGATCGCCGCGGGAATCGAGCCGCTGCGGCTGACCAAGCGGCCCGCCGACCTGGCGACCAAGCAGGCCGCGGCCAGCGTCGGACAGGTCGCGCTGGTGAACTCGTGGAGCGCGGCGTTCGCCCGCTACCAGCGCACCGTCGGCCAGGTGCTGCTGACCGCACACGACATCTCGATGCGGGCACAGCACACCAACGCCCAACGCACGCTGGACCGGCTGCGGGCGCTGCATGCGGTCGCGATCGTCAACGAGAACGACACCGTCGCCACCAACGAGATCCGGTTCGGCGACAACGACCGGCTCTCGGCGTTGGTCGCCCATCTGGTGGGTGCCGACGCGCTGGTGCTGCTGTCCGACATCGACGGCCTCTACGACTCGGATCCGCGAAAAGGCAACGCGCGGTTCATCCCTGAGGTCGACGGCCCTGCGGATCTCGACGGCGTGGTGGCCGGCAGGGGCAGCCACCTCGGCACCGGCGGGATGGCGTCGAAGCTGTCGTCGGCGCTGCTGGCCGCCGACGCCGGGGTGCCGGTGCTGTTGGCGGCCGCATCGGATGTGGCCACCGCGCTGGCCGACGCGTCGGTCGGCACAGTGTTCGCGGCGCGGCCCGAACGCATGTCGGCGCGCAGGTTCTGGGTCCGCTATGCCGCCGAGTCGGCGGGCGCGCTGACGATTGACGATGGAGCGGTGCGCGCCGTTGTGCGGCAACGGCGTTCGCTGCTGCCCGCAGGCATCACCGGGCTGTCGGGGCGGTTTTACGGCGGCGACGTCGTCGAGCTGCGCTCACAGGACGCAACGATGGTGGCGCGCGGTGTGGTGGCCTATGACCACAACGAGCTGGCGACGATGCTGGGCCGCTCGACGTCGGACCTGCCCGCCGACATGCGCCGCCCTGCCGTGCACGCCGACGACCTGGTCGCCGTCTAGGGCGATTTCGGCGCGCTAAGGGTCGCTGAGCGGGCGTATGCGCGCCGAAATCCCATCGAGCATTGACTTGATCTGCTCGGCGCGGTGGTCGGCGTCCTCCATCACGTCGTCGTCGGCTGGACAAAGGGTGATGCCATGCGCCTGCGCGGTCGCCTCAAAACACTGACGGACGGCGGGATCGGCCAGCACTACCGCGCCGAGCATGCCCGGTGTCAGTTCGCGAGTGCGCATCATGCCGTGATAGCGCACCTCGGCGGGGATCCGGATCTCCATCGCCCCACCCTCGAGCTGTTGCTTGGCCGCCGCGAGCAGCAGCGTCAGCGCCGCCCGCGAGATCGCCTCGATCACCTTCCCGCGGAACGGAAACCACGGCAGCGGCAGCTTGTCCGCCTGCTTGTCGACGCCGTCGGTGAACAGATACTCGATGAGGCTGCGCGTGCGGATCTCCGTGATGTCCGACCACCTGACATCGTCGCCGTCGAACTCGACGCCCTCCTCGCTGATCGCCACCCCGCCGAAGTGGTTCAGCTTGCGGGCCAGGCCGCGCAGCTTGTCGGGCGTCAGCGGGTGGTCGGCCACCATATCGCCGATGCCCAGTGCCCATCGTCCGGCGACTGGCCCCGGGGCAGGCCGCCTGCTTTCCAGCAGCGACTGCAACCAGGAGGCGTCGTCGTCGGTCATCTACGCCGAATTCGCCACCGCGGGAAGTTCATCGGCCAGCAGCGCCAGCATGGGGGAGCAGCCGTTGTCGATCTTCACCGCCGCCAGATCGTCGCCGCGCGTGCGGCCGCGGTTGATGATCGCGATCGGGATGCCAAGCGCGGCGGCGTGACGGACGAACCGGTATCCCGAATACACCGTCAGCGACGACCCACCGACCAGTAGCGCGCCGGCCCTGTCGACAAGCGAATACGCTTCGTCCACACGCTCTTTCGGTACGCTCTCCCCGAAATACACGATGTCGGGCTTGAGCATCCCACCGCATGCCGGGCAGTCGACGATCACGAACGACGTGGTGTCGCCGACGATGGCGTCCGCGTCAGGGGCGACCGCGATGCCGCCGACCGCCTCCGCCCGCTCGACAAAGCCGGGGTTCGCGGCATCCAAGAGTTCGCCAAGGGCGGCACGCGACATGCAGCGCTCGCAGTCAAGGCAGACCACCTGGGCGTAGGTGCCGTGCAGGTTGATCACCGCGCGGCTACCCGCCTTGGTGTGCAACAGGTCCACGTTCTGGGTGATGACGCCGGACACAACACCGGCATGTTCCAGCTCAGCCAGCGCGCGGTGCCCGGCGTTGGGCATCGTCTCGTCCATGTGCCGCCAGCCGACGTGGTTTCGCGCCCAGTACCGCTGTCGAAACGCAGGGTCGGACGTGAATTGGCGGATGGTCATCGGGTTACTGGGCGGCGAGTCCGGGCCGCGATAGTCGGGGATGCCCGAATCCGTGGACATCCCCGCGCCCGTGAGCACCGCAACACGCCGCCCGTACAGCAGGGCGACGAGTTCCGGTGCTTCCACGACTCCCAGGTTAGGCGATCCGGTTCAGCCGACGGGCTGGTGCTGCTCTTCGCTCTCCGAGTGGTCAGCCTCCTCGCGCTCGGGCTGCCCGTCGTCGTGCTCCTCGTCCTCGTCCCCGTCGAAGTCGTCGTCCTCGTCGAAGTCGTCGTCCTCGTCGACGAGGATGGTCTCGATGACCTCGACGCGCTTCTCGCTCGGCTGGTCCTCGGAGAGCGGCACCGACACGGTGAGGATGCCCCTGTCGTAGGTGGCGTGGATCTCGTCCTCGTCGGCACCCGCAGGCAGTGCGACGGACCGCACGAACGACCCGTACGAGAACTCCGAGTGGCCGTTGGACTCGCCGGTCTGGGTGCGCTCCGCCTTGATCGTCAGCTGGCCGTCACGGACGGTGACCTCGATGTCGTCGGTGGGGTCGACGCCGGGAAGCTCTGCGCGAACCTCGTACACACCTTCCTTCATCTCATCCTCCAGCTTCAGCAGGCGGCTGTCGAAGAGGGGACGCAGACTGGCGAACGTCGGAAACCCGTTGAAGAGTTCGGACAACTCGGGCAGCAAGGGACGCGACTGACGTTGGACGGCAGGCTTATTCACAATTCCTCCAGGGATTTTCGCGCTGTGGGCGGATTTGAATCACGATGCGGGACGCAGGGAAAATCGCCGAATCGTGTGTGGTGCGTGCGGGCGAACTACAGGCCAACACGAGGCCAATGTGCGGGTCCGGCTAAGCGCTTTCGCACGCGCGGTGACCTGCCCGTATGTACCCCGTCACCGGATCTTGACTTTTGACGGGCGACAATAGAGGGTGATGGACTTCTATAGCGCTTACCGGCACGGGTTCGTGCGGGTGGCCGCTTGCACCCATCACACGACGATCGCCGACCCGGCGGCGAACGCGGAGTCGGTGCTGCGGCTGGCCCGCGCCTGCCACGACGACGCCGTCGCCCTGGCCGTCTTCCCGGAGTTGACGCTGTCCGGCTATTCGATCGAGGACATCCTGCTGCAGGACGCACTGCTCGACGCCGTCGAGGAGGCCCTGGTCGAGGTTGTCGCGGCATCCGTCGTGCTGCTGCCCGTGCTGGTCGTCGGGGCACCGCTCCGTCACGGTCATCGCATTTACAACACCGCTGTCGTGATTCACCGCGGCAGGGTGCTGGGCGTCGTTCCGAAGTCCTACCTACCGACGTACCGGGAGTTCTACGAGCGCCGGCAGGTCGCCGCGGGCGACGACCAGCGAGGTGTGATCCGGCTCGGCGGCGCCGCGGTTCCGTTCGGGCCCGACCTGCTGTTCGCCGCCGCAGACTTGCCGGGATTCGTGCTGCACGTCGAAATCTGCGAGGACATGTTTGTGCCCGTGCCGCCGAGTGCGGAGGCGGCACTCGCAGGCGCGACGGTGTTGGCCAACTTGTCCGGCAGCCCGATCACAATCGGGCGCGCGGAAGACCGCGCTCTGCTGGCTCGCTCCGCGTCGTCTCGGTGCCTGGCCGCCTACATCTACGCAGCGGCGGGAGAGGGCGAATCCACCACCGACCTCGCCTGGGACGGCCAGACGATGATCTGGGAAAACGGCCTGCTGCTCGCGCAATCCGAGCGTTTTCCCAGGGGGGAGCGGCGCTCGATCGCCGACGTGGACCTGGAACTGCTCCGCTCGGAACGGCTGCGGATGGGCACTTTCGACGACAACCGCCGCCACCACGGCGTGACGGCGGAAACGTTTCGGCGGGTGGAGTTACAACTCGATCCGCCGGTGGGCGATATCGGACTACGTCGCGAGGTCGAGCGGTTCCCGTTCGTCCCGTCGGATCCCCAACGGCTGGAACAGGATTGCTACGAAGCGTACAACATCCAGGTCGCCGGACTTGAACAGCGGTTGCGCGCGCTCAACTATCCGAAGCTCGTGATCGGCGTCTCCGGTGGCCTCGATTCGACGCATGCGCTGATAGTCGCCGCCCGCGCGATGGACCGAGAAGGCAGGCCGCGCAGCGACATTCTCGCGTTCACGTTGCCGGGGTTCGCCACGGGCGAGCGTACGAAGGGCAACGCGATCCGGCTCGCCGCTGCGCTGGGCGTCACATTCGAAGAACTCGACATCAAGTCGACCGCTGAGCTGATGCTCAAAGAGATGGGCCACCCGTTCTCGCGCGGCGAGAAGGTCTACGACGTCACGTTCGAGAACGTTCAGGCCGGGTTGCGGACCGACTACCTGTTCCGCCTGGCCAACCAGCGCGGCGGCATCGTGCTCGGCACCGGCGACCTGTCCGAACTGGCGCTGGGTTGGTCCACATACGGTGTGGGCGACCAGATGTCGCACTACAATGTCAACGGCGGCGTGCCGAAGACACTGATCCAGCACCTGATCCGCTGGGTGATCTCGTCACACCAATTCGACGATACGGTCAACGACGTCCTGCAGTCCGTGCTCGACACCGAGATCACCCCAGAGCTGATCCCGACCGGCGAGGACGAGGAGATCCAGAGCAGCGAGGCCAAGGTGGGGCCGTATGTGCTGCAGGACTTTTCGTTGTTCCAGGTGCTGCGCTACGGATTCCGTCCATCCAAGGTCGCGTTCCTGGCGTGGCATGCGTGGAGCGACGCCGACCGCGGAGACTGGCCGGCCGGGTTCCCGGAGGACAAGCGACCGGCGTACTCGCTGAAGGAGATTCGGCACTGGCTGCAGGTGTTCGCGCAGCGGTTCTACGCGTTCGCCCAATTCAAGCGCTCGGCGATGCCGAACGGCCCGAAGGTGTCGCACGGCGGATCGCTGTCTCCGCGCGGTGACTGGCGGGCGCCGTCGGACATGTCGGCCCGCACCTGGCTGGACGAGATCGAACGCGAAATCCCCGAGGATTAACGCGTCTACCGCGTCCTCGAGTAACCTACCCAGCCGAACGCCGCCCCGCCCAGCACCCCGACCGTCGACCACCACCAATGATCGGTCACCGTTCCCACGGCGACGCCGATGATCAGGCCGATCATCAACGGTAGCCAGAGCCAGCCTGCTTCCTGCTTGCTGTTCGTCTGCTTGCGTCCCATCTACGCCACGCTAGCGTGCACCGGCTTGACACCAGGTCAGCGCTCGTAGGTGCCCGTCAGCACACCGCGCGCCTGCACGTGGCCTGCGATCGCGGACAGCAAGGCCGCGTGATCGGCGACGCTGTCGGGGACCGGTTGGTCGAGTGCGAAGATGAGGAATCGATAGTGATGCGGGCCATGACCGGGGATCGGCCGCGGGCCGAGATATGTGTCACCGAACGCCTTTATCAACCGCACACCGGTGGTGCCGGGCTTGAGTTCACCTTCAGCGAGTCCGCCGAGATGCGGCTCGATCACCGCGATGGTGTGCATCAGTGGCTTCGGCATCGGCACGTCGAGATCGTCCATGATCAACACCAGCTGCTTGGCCTCCGCCGGCACACCGGTCCATTGCAACGCAGGAGACACGTTGTCGCCGGCACCTTTTCCTGCGTGCTTCTGCGGGATCGCACCGCCGTCGGTGAATGCGGTGCTGGTGACGTCAATCGTGCGTGCAGCGGCGTATTTCCGGCCGGCCAGCGGACTGCGGGCTTCGCCCGCCCGGAACCGGCCGAGCAGCTTTCCTAGCAACGGCATGCCCGCACAGCTCAACGGGCTCATCACGCCCCGCTTCCCGCGCTGCGCATCGCGACCGTGCTGGATCGCAACACGTCGCCCAGCGCGGCAGGCACGTAGCCCTGTGCGGCCAACCGTGGCAACACACCGCCGCTGGCGAGGATGTCGAGAATCAGGTCGGGCAGCTTCGCGACGGTGCCGCAGGCGCCGGTCGTGACGTTGCGCCAACTGCCGTCGCTGAGGTCGAACGTCCCGATATCACCGTCGCTGAAGACGGTCCTCGCGTGCGGCAGTGTCATCGCGGGCAGTCCCGCGTTGACCGCGTTGCGGAAGAACAGCGAGTTGAACTCCTCTGCCACCAGACCGGCCACACCGAGCTCAGCGAACAGCGCCGCCACGGGGCGCGACGAGCCGACGCCGAAATTCTTGCCGGCCACCACGATGTCGCCCGCCGCCACCTCGTCGGTCCATCCCGGCCTGACCTCGTAGAAGATGTGCTTCGCAGCCTCGGCGGGCTCCATCTTCATCGCGAACCCGGGGTACATCGCATCGGTGTTCAGATCGTCACCGAACACCCAGACCTTGCCGCTGAACTTCATGCCGTCACGCTCCTCGGGTCCGTGATGTAGCCGGTGATCGCGGACGCTGCAACGGTGGCAGGCGATGCCATGAAGATCTCCGCTTCGGCGCTGCCCATGCGTCCGGTGAAGTTTCGGGTGCTCGACGTGATGCACACCTCGCCGGGACCCACGACGCCCATGTGGTAGCCGAAGCAGGCGCCGCACGTCGAATTGGTGACGACGCCGCCCGCATCCGCGATGTCCTGCAGGTAGCCGCGGCGCATCGCTTCGCGGTAAACCGCCTGCGAGGCCGGCGTGACAAGCAGCCGCACACCCGGGGCAATCGCGTTGCCGCGCAACACGTCCGCGGCGATTTCCAGATCCTCGAGCTGCCCGTTGGCGCACGAGCCGATGAACGCCTGGTCGATCTTCTGCCGGTGAAGCTCTGACACCGGCAACCCGTTGCGGCTGACCGTACCCGGCCGTGCGACATACGGCTGCAGTGAGCCGAGGTCGATGCGCCGCACATCTCGATAGACGGCATCGGAATCAGAATGGGCGGCAACGTAGTCGGTGATCCCGAGTCCGTCGAAGAACTCGGTCAGCACCTCGTCGGCTTCGAACGTGCTGAAGTCCGCGGACACCTCGGCACCCTGGGTGGCGATCGTGCGACGGTCGTGCATCGGGATGCCCGCCAGGCCCGACCCGCCGAACTCGAGGTTGAGGTTGGCTGCGTCGCCGTATTCGTTCGCGATGTGCAGGAAGATGTCCTTACCGGAGACGACGTCCGGTTTGACACCCCCGAACTCGTATCGGATGGTCGGCGCGATCTGGTACCAGGTCGCGCCGGTGCACATTATCGAGTACACCTCCGCGGGGCCGAGACCGCGGGCCGCGGCGTTGTAGGCGCCACCTGCACAGGTGTGGGAATCGGTGCAGGCCAGCACTTCTCCCGGGCGAGCCAGCCCGTTCTCGGCGATGACCTGATGGCAGATGCCGTGGCGGCCGACGTCGAAGAAGCGTTTGATGCCGAAGTCTGCGGCAAACTTGCGGGCGTGCGATCCGCCTGCCGCGTCCTTGATGGTCGGCGCCGGGACGGCGTGGTCCATCACGATGGCCAGCTTGTCAGGGTCATGGATGCGCAGCGGCGGGATCCACATGGTGGCGAACTGCAGATCGATGAGCACAGTCATGTCGACGTCGACGACGACGACATCGCCGACCGACAGCGAGTCCCGCCCGGCCTTGCGAGCCAGGATCTTTTCGATGATCGTCATGCCCATGAGGCGGCCTCCTTTGCGGCGAGCTTTTCGTCGAGGTCGCGCCATTCGGCCATGCCGACGAGGTTGAAGAAGTCGGCCGGAGTGGTCGGCGCATAGTCGGCGGGGCTTGCGCCGTTGAGTTCGCACAGCCCTTCCAGCATCGCGAAGGTAGCGCGCGCCAGCGGATTCGACGGGTGGATCGCGATCGCGTAGCCGAGTTCAGCCAGCCGCGCCGACGACTCCAGCGGTGTCATGCCGCCCAGCACCAAGTTGATCAGCAGCGGGGCCTCGACCTCGCGGGCGATCCGCTCGATCTCGTCGACACCCTGCGGCGCCTCGACGAAGATGACGTCGGCGCCCGCCTGCGCGTACTGGTTGGCCCGCTCGATGGCGGCGTCGAGCCCCAGCGGCGCTCGGGCGTCCGTGCGCGCCACCACCAGCATGTCGTCGTCCGACCTGGCATCCAGCGCGGCTGTCAGGGTCTGTACGAACGTCGCCGCGTCGACGACCTGCTTGTCGGGCAGATGGCCGCACCGTTTCGGAAACACCTGATCCTCCAACTGGATCGCGGCGACGCCTGCATCCTCGTACTGCCGCACGGTGCGAACGACGTTGAGTCCGGCGCCGTAACCGGTGTCGGCGTCGGCGATCAACGGCACATCGCCGAGCGCGGTGACGATCATCCTCGCGCGCTCTGTCATCTCGGTCTGGGTGACGAGGCCGATGTCGGGCAGCGCGAAGCCCGACGCCGCCACTCCGGCCCCGGTGAGGTAGGCGGCGACGTGGCCGGTGCGCCGGGCCAGCTGAGCGGATATCCCGTCGAAAACGCCTGGCGCGATGATGAGTTCGTGTCTGTTCAGCAGGTCACGCAGAGCCTGCCGCGCGGGTGTGGTTGACATAGCGGCTTCCCTTTCAATCCAGCGCGCCTGCGACCGGCCCGGCGAGCAGGGCGATGAGTTCGTTGACGTCGGCGAGGTCGTCGATGCCAGTGACGGCGTGTTCGATGGCGGTTGCACGGTCGCGTGTCGTGACCCGGTCGGCCAGCGCGTGGAACTTGGCGACGAGTTCGTCGTTGGTGATCGGATCGGTGGGTGCGCCGTGCGGTTGGTCGACATGTAGCCGATGCACCTCGCCGTCATCCATGATGACGGCGAGGTCGGTGCCGTAGCGCTCGGTGATGGGCGCCCGGTCGCGGCTCTCGTCGAGGTGGACGTCGGTGCGTTCGATCAGCCGCCAGATGTCTTCGGCGTCAAGGCGTGTGGACGTGAACTGTTCCGGCAGCACGTTGCCGTCCAGAAGTGCTGCGGCCGTGGCGTATCCGAGGTGCATCTGCGCCCCGATCGGAGTCAACGGGCGCTCTGCAGCCCACCACCCGTGCTTGTAGATCGTGGTGCCGACGGTGATGTCGATGTGCGCGATGCGTTTCGGGTTGACCGATGAGCGTAACCGGCGGGCGGCGTCGATCGCGCCGTGCAGGCCACCCATCGCGGCGTAGGACTTGACCATGATGGTCGACGTTTCCCACCGGTCGCCAAGCTGACCCGTGAGCGCATCGGCGTCGGGGTGGTGCCCTTCGCCGAAAACACTGAGGAACCCGCCGTATTCGCGTTCGAACACCCGCTTGATTCCGGTGTAGCCGTGCGCGGCCAGCCCTGCTGCGTAGAGCCCGTTGCGGGCCGCAAGCCCGTGGTGCATGCGCTTGCTCATCGCCTCGTACTGGGCGGCCATCAGGCCGGACGACTGGGTGCCCGCCAGGCCGAGTGCGTCCTCCAGCTGAGCGGGGGACAGGCCACGCAGCTTGCCGGATGCCATCGCCGCCGAGTGGGTGCCGAAGACCGATCCGGAATGCCAACCGCGGTCGAGCATTTCGGCGCCATGCAGCGTGTAGCCGACGCGTGGCCCGACCTCGAACCCTACGATCGCGGCCAGCAGCAGATCGGCCCCGCGGGTTTGCGGCGCCGACGACGCAGTGGACAGCAGCGCGGGGATCAGCAGCGAGCAGCTGTGTAGCGGCGCGATCGGATGGAAGTCGTCGAGCTCGAAACCCTGAATGAACGTGCCGTTGAGCACCGCCGCGGCCGGCGCGCTTGCGGTGCGACCCGTGCCGATCACCACGGTGTCGCCGCGGCCATCGATGTCCAACACGGCCTCGGTGGCCGTCCGCGACCACGGCAGCTGTGCGCCGATGAGTGCGCATCCGATACCGTCGAGCAGCAGGTGTTTGGCGCGCTCCACCACCTCCGCGGGTACGTCGGACAGGGACACCGCGGCGACCCAGGTGGCCAGCCTTCCGGTCGGCCCGAGCGCCGCAGTGGCAGCTTGTTGCGTGGCAGCAGTCACGTCAGCTCCTCAGATGTATGCTTGTTATACGTATATAACAACTGCACTTCAAGCGCAAGAATCGAGGTGTATCGGCCCTATGCTGGGAGCTCTGATGAGCGTCCACGACTTTCGGTCCTCCGCCGAGGTGACGGCTGGTGCCGGGGTGCCGCTGCACCGACAGCTGTTCCTGGTGCTGCACGACGAGATCGCCAGGGGTGCGCTCGCGCCCGGCGACCTCCTGCCGACCGAACAGACGCTGTGCGACCAGTTCGGTGTCTCGCGCATCACCGTGCGTCGAGCCCTGACCGATCTCGCCGACGCCGGCCTGATCGAACGCAGGCAGGGCGTCGGGTCCTTCGTCCGCGACCAACCGTCGACGCACCGGGGTGTGGGTGGCGGCTCGTACATGGACGAACTTCGCCAAACCGAGTTCGAGACCGAGGTCGACGTCATCGAGCTCGACGTCCGGAAAGCGCCCAAGGTGGTCGCCGACGAACTGGGGCGCGAACGTGCGCTGCATGTGTTGCGGCTGCGACGCGAACGCCGCACCTCAGAACCGCTGATGATCACCGAGGCCTGGCTGCCGGAGGAGTTGTCAGACTCTGTGACTCGGGATGCTCTTTCACGGGCGCCGCTCTACCGGCTGCTGGCCGACGCCGATGTCGAGCTGGACCGCGTGCAGCACGAGATCACCGCAGAGATCGCCGGGCCGCGTAGTGCGCAGCTGCTCAACACCGCGATCGGGTCGGCTGTGGTGCGGGTGAACCGGCTCGCTTTTGCGAACGGCGAGCCGCATCACTATCTATCGATCCTGTTGTCGCCGAACCGAAGTCGGGTGTTGCTGACCCAATCGGCAGCCGAACTCGAAGCGGGCGAGGGTATGTCGATCGCCCACGACGTGCACCTGACTGGCGAGTGACGCGCGGCCGCTGCCAGAAATCGGCGATGCCTGACTGAACTGAGATGAATCTACGGACCCGACAATTTTCCGGCGAATTTCGGCCCCGCGCGCGTAGCCTCTAGCGGGTCTCTGGTTGTCGGGGTCGGAGGTCGTGATGGGCGCTGCGCGGTATGTCGGCAGGGTGGGCGGGTTGGCAGTGGCGCTGGGCGTGGGTCTGGTGGTGTTCACAGGCCACGGCGTGGCGTCGGCCGATGCCGACACCTCCACCCCGGCGTCGACGTCGCAGAACGCAGGCCCTGCGGCGCCTGCGAGACCCAAACACCCCAAGATTCATCTGCAGTCGCCGCGTCAGTCGACCGCGGCCTCGACTGCGAATGTCACCGCCAATCTGACTAAGCCGACCACCGCCCGTGCGACCAACGGGGTCGTCAAGAAAGCCAACGGCAGTCTCGCTGTGTCGGCGAACACAATTGCACCGGAACGGATTTCGAAGGACGTCACGCGAGCCACGGAAGAGGTGGCGAAGTCAGCGACCGCGCCGAAATCCCCACCCGCTGACTCTCCCGCGGCGTGGGTGGCGCTCGCGGCCACGCGCCGCGAACTGGGTTCGGATCGAATCACGTACGCGCCGATCGTAGACGTCCGCAAGGGCGTCATCACCGGCACAAACCACGACACCGAATCGTCCAGCGACCTGCCACTCACCTACACCGTCGTCGACGCCCCGGACGGCGGCGGCAAGGTCGACATCGACAAGACGTCAGGGAGTTACACGTACCTGCCCTACTCCAGTGGTCAGAATCCGGACGGCTCCCAAAAGTTCACTACCTCAGAGGAATTCAAGGTTCTAGTCGCCGAGACGACTCCATTCGATCAAGCCCTCGAAGACCTGCCGGTCGTCGGGGCTCTGGCGCGGCCGGTGCTCGTCCGTATCCACCAGGTGCCGATCGTGGGCGTCGCTCTCTCACCCCTGATCGGCGACGCCACGGTGATTCCGGTGATCGTCGACGACGCCCAGTTGGCGGCCCAGCACATCGATCCCATAGCGTTCACCACGACGGTGGTCTCGTTCGATGGCACGCCGATCAGCGTCAACTACTTCCCGGCCCTCGGTCTGAAGAAGGGGCTGGTAGCGCCCACCATCCTCAACGGCCCCAGCCTGGCGACGGCGGGGTACACCGACCCCAACCAGGAGACAACGGTTTTCGGCCTCGTTCCGGGTCTGAAGCCGTTACGCGCCGACGGATACAACGTGGTCACCTGGGATCCGCGGGGCGAATTCGCCTCGGGCGGTGTGCTGCAACTGGACTCCCCGGATTTCGAAGCCAAGGATGTCTCCTCGATCATCACCTGGGTCGCAGGCCAACCCGAGACGAAGTTCGATCCGGAAACAAAGGTGGACAGCACCAAGCCATCCACCCCCGACGGCGCCGTGAACAATCCGCTGATCGGCATGGTCGGCGGCTCCTACGGCGGCGGCATCCAACTGACGTCGGCAGGCATCGACAAGCGCATCGATGCGATCGCCCCAGGTATTGCGTGGAATTCGTTGGAGACCGCGCTCTATCCGAATCACGGTTTCAAGACCTCGTTCGCGTCGCTGTTGCTGCTCTCGCTGGCGGTGTCGGGCTCGCGGATCAACCACGAGATCTACTCCGGCATCCTCACCGGCGCACTGTTGGGCTTCCTCACGCCCGGGCAACTCGACTTCCTGAACGAGGCCAGCCCGTTCAACGTCGTCGACAACATCACCGTCCCGACCCTGTTGCTCCAGGGCACGGTCGATGATCTGTTCCCGTTGCAGCAGGCGGTCGACAACGCCGAGGAGATCCAGGCGGCGAACGCCGGTGTGCCGGTCAAGATGATCTGGTACTGCGGTGGGCACGGTCAGTGTCTCGACCCGGTCAACCAGGACGAGCAGACCAAATTCCTGACCAAGCAGACGCTGGACTGGATGGACAAGTATGTGAAGTACAAAGGGCATACCCCGCCGTCGCCGATCGACATTCCAACCTTCCAATGGGTCGACCAGCACGGCGACCTGTACTCATCTCAGTACCTCCCGACGGCGCACAGCGACTTCTTCTCGAACGACCCGATTGTCGCGTCAGGCGATGGTGGCCTGTTGCCGATCGTTCCCGTGCTCGGCGGATCGGGGCCGCAGACGAAGGCCACCTTCCCGGTCTCGCTTGCGCTTGGTTCGAAGGCACTCAACGCGATCGACGTCTCGGTGCCCAATCCCAATGCGGCCGACTCCGACGCCAAGACGTACATCGTGGGTGCTCCGACGCTCACGATGACGTACTCGGGCCTCGGCACCAGTCGCGACGTGTACGCACAGCTCGTCGACACCAGCACCGGCAGGGTCGTCGGCAACATCCTGACGCCGATCCCGGTGAAGCTCGACGGCAAGACACGAGAGGTATCCGTCGATCTGGAAGACATCGCGTACACGATGGATCCCGGGGACTCGCTGACACTCCAGATCGTCGGTTCAGCTACACCTTTCGAGAATTTCACATCGTACGGCGTGATCAACGTGTCAAGCGTCGACTTGACCGTGCCGACAGCCGATCCGGAGGCGGTCACATTCGAGAAGTCGCTGCGGTCCAAGAAACCGCCGGTCAGCGCAGGTGGACTGCTCGGGATCTAGTGGACCAGGCCGACACCGGGCACGAACCTGCCAACGTGCGCCAGGTAGTCGCGATACGAGTCGCCGTGTGTGGCGGTCAAATACGGCTCTTCGACGATGCGCACCTGAAGCTCGATCGTCGCCACCAGAAGTAGGAAGCCGGCGATCGCCACCAGATTCGGTGTCACCAGGGCGATCCCGAAGCCGAACGCGATCATCGCGGTGAAGATCGGGTTGCGCACCCAGCCGAACACGCCGGTGCGGACCAGCGTCGTGGTCTCGCCGGGATAGACGCCGATGCGCCACGAGTCACCCATGTCGAGTTGCGCGTACACCGTCGCAAAGATCCCGATCAACGCGATGACGATGCCCGTGATCTGAGTCCACGGTGCGTCCAGGACGCTCACCGGGGACACCACACCGAGCAGCTGCAGCACGGGTGCCAACACCGCGACCGCCAGTGCGGCGACGAAGCCTACCCCGGCGAACCATTCCACCGAGCCCGGCCGCCCGCTGACGCCGCGGAACCCCGTCGATCCGGTGCGGCGCCGCTGTTCCCAACTGCGCCAACCGAATCCGAGCGCGGCAAAGACGGCGAACAGGACGAGCGCGACGATGGGCATGATGCCTCCCTACGGGAATTTCACGAGCAGCACGGATCCCCACGCCACGCGTTCAGACCTTCTCGCACCGCAATCGCGGCGATGCCGAGCGCGGCGACGGGGTCGGCCCACGACCATCGCCACAGGCTGTTGAGCGCCAGGCCCGCAAGCAGGATCGCGGAGAGGTAGGTGCACAACAGGGTCTGCTTGGAATCGGCGACGGCGGAGAGCGAACCCAGCTCGCGCCCGGCGCGGCGCTGCGCCAGCGACAACACCGGCATGATGACGAGGCTGGCCGCCGCCAGCACGATTCCGATCAGCGACGGCTGAGCCTCGCGCACGCCGAGTAGCGACAGCAGGGCATCGACAGCGACATATGCCGCAAGCGCGAAGAAGGACATCGCGATGAATCGCAGCGCGGGCTTCTCACGCGTCTCGGGGTCTTTGGCGGAGAACTGCCACGCGACCGCTGCCGCCGACGAGATCTCGACAACCGAGTCGAGCCCGAAGCCGATCAACGCCGACGACGACACGCGCGTGCCCTCCGCCAACGCGACCACTGCCTCGATCACGTTGTAGGTGATCGTCGCGGCGACCAGTAGCCGGATCCGGTGTTGCAGTGTCGTCCGACGCGGACCGGGCGGGGCGGACATCAACAGCAGGCGTCGGTCTCGGCGGCCGGGCAGCAGGCCGGGTCGACCGCGAGCACGAGGCCGACCAGGTCGTCCAGCGCATGCGCGATTCGCTGATCGGCGAGCTCGTAGCGGCTGCGGCGGCCTTCGGGCTGCGCCACCACCAGGCCGCAGCCTCGTAGGCACGCCAGGTGGTTGGACAGGATCTGCCGCGACACTCCGATCTTGTCGGCCAGGTCGGACGGATACCCCGGCCCGTCGCGCAGCAGCAAGAGGATGTCGGCGCGGGTGGCGTCCGACAGGGCGCATCCGAAGCGCGCCAGGGCTTCGCTGTTCGTCACCGTCTGCATGGGGGAGACGGTACAGCACATTCTGTATTCAGGCTGTGCTGAACTATCCAGTCGTGTGATTTCGGCGCGCCTGCGCCCGCTCAGCGTCCGTATCCGCGCCGAAATCGCTCAAAGTCGACCCCCGGTGCGAAGGTCGGGATGCACCCACTCAGGGGATCGGCGCTCCTTGAACGCGCGGAAGCCTTCCATCGCTTCGGGTGAGGAGTAGCTGGCCTGCATGCCGATGCGGTCGAACAGCCCCATGTAGTTGTCCAGGCTGGACTTCACCATGCTGCGCGCCGCGGGTGCCGTCCTGCAGCACTGGCCGAGCACCTCGCGGGCCTCGTCGAGCAGATCATCGTGCGGAACCACCCGGGCCACCATGCCCCACTCCTGCGCTTCGGCAGCGGTCAAGGTTCGCCCGGTGAACATCAGGTCGCGCGTGCGCACCGGTCCGATCAGCCGGGCCAGCATCTGGCTGTAGTAGGTGTCGGCGATGCCGCGCAGCAATTCCGGTACGCGGAACGTCGCGCGGTCGCTGACCACGGTCATGTCGCTGCACAGCGCGATCTGCAGCCCCCCGCCCTGGCACAACCCGTTGACCGCCGACACCACCGGCTTGACCGACTGCCGCAGCGTCTCGAACGGCGTGACGTCCATGCCGAGCGCGGACCCGAACGTCAGCCAGTTGTCCGAGCCGTCGCCGCCGCCCATGTCGCCGCCGGGTGCGAACACGTCACCGCTGCCGGTGATGAGCAATCCTGCGAGGTCGGGCTCTGCGTCGACGTGCCGGACGGCGTATCGGATGCCGAAGTACATCGCGGGCGTCATCGCATTGCGGGCCTCCGGACGGTCCAGCGTGCACACGCCGAACGGCCCCTCACGGGTGAAGCGCAGATATGGCGTGCCCAGCCAGTCGCCTTCGGGTGGACGTGGCGTGGTTGTCGTCATCTCTGCCTTTCACCGGCCCTTCGGTTGATCACCGCGTCGTCGATCGCCTCAGCGTATGGCGCACAATCGCCCGCACCGGGGACCAGTGTCGACAACGCGCCCGCCGCGCATGCACGGCGGAGCGCGTCTTCGTGCCCGGCCAGCCATCCTGCGGCGAGCACTCCGGCGAACACATCGCCTGCGCCCGTGGTGTCGACGGCCTCGACGGGCGGGGCCGGCACGTCGAATCGTTCGTCATCGCCGAGGTAGCTTGCGCCGCGCGCACCGCGGGTGATCACCAGATGCGGTACGGGCCAATGCCATTCGCGCGCCTCGGCCTCGTTGACCACCACCACGTCGGCCAGCTCGGACAGCGCCAGCAACTGGTGCGGTGCGGCTCCCGCCGGAGACGCATTGAGCATCACCACTGCGCCTGCCGCCCGCGCGACCCCCGCGGCGGCGATGGCCGTTGCGATCGGGATCTCGAGTTGCAGCAGCACGACGTCACTGTCGGCGATCACAGCGCGGACGTCGGCGGAGGTCACGGTCAGGTGTGCGTTGGCACCTGGCGCCACGACGATCGTGTTCTCGGCTGCCGAGTCGACGATGATCACCGCCGAGCCACTGGAGCCGGGCAGGCTGACCACGCCGTCGAGGCCGACCTCGTTGTCTCGGAGGTGCGCGCGCAACTGATCGGCCGCCGAGTCGGAGCCGAGTGCCGCGACAAGCTGCACCGAGGCGCCGGCGCGCGCGGCCGCCACCGCCTGATTGCCGCCCTTGCCGCCGGGCGACGACGACAGCGATGACGCGAGAATGGTCTGTCCGGGCCGCGGCAGGGCATTCACGGTGAAAGTGAGGTCGGCGTTGACACTGCCCACCACGCAGACCCGCGCCACCATAACCGTCAACGCTAGCCCAGCAGACACGTTGAGGACGCCCTGATTCGAGCGCAGGTTCTGCGACAGCCGCAGCGCCGCGAACTGACAGCTGTCGAGCGTGCCAACCAGGTCCGATACGCTGGGCCAATGAGTGTGCAAGCACCAGCCGTCTCCGACTTGCGCGAGCAGGTGCACGACGCCGCGCGGCGGGCCCGCGTCGCCGCGCGCGAGTTGGCCACGTTGAGCACCGACACGAAGAACTCGGCGCTGCACGCCGCGGCCGATAACGTGCTCCGCGACGAGGGGGCGATCCTGGCGGCCAACGCCGAGGATCTGGCGATCGCCAAGGCGGCGGGCACGCCGGAGGCGATGCTCGACCGGCTCGCGCTGAACCCGAACCGCATCGACGGCATCGCCTCGGGGCTGCGTCAGGTCGCGGGTCTGCCTGACCCGATCGGTGAGGTGCTGCGTGGCCGCACGCTGCCCAACGGCCTTCAGCTGCGCCAGCAGCGGGTGCCGCTCGGTGTCGTCGGCATCGTCTACGAGGGCAGGCCGAACGTCACGGTCGACGCCTTCGGGTTGACGCTGAAGTCGGGCAACGCGGTGCTGCTTCGCGGCAGCTCTTCGGCGGCCCGGTCCAATGCCGCTCTGGTGAAGGCACTTCGGGACGCGCTGGCGATCGAGAATCGCAATGTCGACGCCGTGCAGCTGCTGCCGAGCGACGACCGCGCCAGCGTCACGCATCTGATCCAGGCCCGCGGCCTCGTCGATGTCGTGATTCCGCGCGGGGGAGCGGGGTTGATCGACGCGGTGGTACGCGACGCGATGGTGCCCACCATCGAGACCGGCGTCGGCAATTGTCATGTGTACGTTCACGAATCGGCCGACCTCGACGTGGCCGAACACATCCTGCTGAACGCCAAGACCCGCAGACCCAGCGTCTGCAACGCCGCCGAGTCGCTGCTGATCGACCGGTCCATCGCCGAGCAGGCGGTGCCGCGGCTGACCAAGGCGCTGCAGGACGCCGGTGTCACGGTTCATGCCGATCCATCGGAGGAAGAACTGCGCGCCGAATTCCTGTCAATGGACATCGCGCTGGCGGTGGTCGACGGTCTCGACGCGGCGATCGCCCACATCAACGAGTACGGCACCGGCCATACCGAGGCCATCGTCACAACGAATCTCGCTGCCGCCCAACGGTTCAGCGAGCGGGTCGACGCGGCAGCGGTGATGGTCAACGCTTCGACGGCGTTCACTGACGGCGAGCAATTCGGATTCGGTGCCGAGATCGGCATCTCGACCCAGAAGCTGCACGCCCGAGGACCGATGGGCCTGCCTGAATTGACATCGACCAAGTGGATTGTGTGGGGAGACGGCCACACCCGCCCGGCCTAACAGGAGATACGAGTGAGCGTCCCCGCACGCCCGGCGCCGCTGTTCGCCGACATCGACGATGTCGCGCGACGGTTGGCGGAAACCGGCTACCTGCCCGATACCGCAACGGCCACAGCGGTATTCCTCGCCGACCGGCTTGGCAAGCCGCTTCTGGTGGAAGGACCCGCAGGCGTCGGCAAGACCGAGCTGGCGCGTGCGGTTGCTCAGGCCACCGGCTCGGGCCTGGTGCGGCTGCAGTGCTACGAGGGCGTCGACGAGGCGCGCGCCCTCTATGAGTGGAACCACGCCAAGCAGATCCTGCGCATCCAGGCAGGGCACGGCGACTGGGAGCAGACGAAGACCGACGTGTTCAGTGAGGAGTTCCTGCTGACACGGCCGCTTCTGACCGCGATCCGGCGCACCGAGCCCACCGTGCTGCTGATCGACGAGACGGACAAGGCCGACATCGAGATCGAGGGTCTGCTGCTGGAGGTGCTGTCCGACTTCGCGGTGACGGTTCCGGAACTCGGCACCATCACCGCCGAGCGCGCGCCGTTCGTGCTGCTGACGTCCAACGCCACCCGGGAGTTGTCCGAGGCGCTCAAACGCCGGTGTCTGTTCCTGCACATCGACTTTCCCGATCCCGACCTCGAACGCCGCATCCTACTGTCGCGCGTTCCTGAGCTGCCTGAACATCTGGCCCAGGAACTGGTCAAGATCATCGGGGTGCTGCGCGGTATGCAGCTCAAGAAGCTGCCGTCGGTGGCCGAGACCATCGACTGGGGCCGCACGGTGCTGGCGCTCGGAATGGACACCATCGACGACGAGGTGATCGCGGCCACGCTCGGCGTGGTGCTCAAGCATCAATCCGATCAAATCAAGGCGTCCGGCGAACTCAGGCTGAATTGATGGGGCAGAACTGATGGCCCCGCGCCGCACCCGCCCGCCGCAGCCGCTGGCCCCCCACGGCCTGCCCGGTCATCTGGTTGAGTTCGTGGAAGCCTTGCGGAAGCAAGGGATTTCGGTCGGACCGTCGGAGACGGTTGACGCGGGACGGGTGTTGTCGGTGCTGGGCCTGGGTGATCGCGAGGCGCTGCGTGAGGGCTTCGCGTGCGCGGTATTGCGCCGCTCTGATCATCGCGACACCTATGACGCGATGTTCGATCTGTTCTTCCCGGCGGCGCTGGGCGCCAAGACGGTCCTGCTCGACGACGACGATGAGAGAGACGACGAACCGGGCCTGCCGCCGGAGGACATCGAGGCGCTCCGCGCCGCGCTCGTCGACATGCTCTCCCAGAACGCCGATCTGGCCAACATGGACGAGCGGTTGGCGGCGATGATCGCGCAGATCGTCGAGGCCTTCGGCCGCTACCAATCCAGCCGCGGCCCGTCGTACTCCTCGTATCAGGCGCTCAAGGCGATGAGCCTGGACGACCTCGAGGGCAGGCTGCTCGCCGGTCTGCTCGCGCCGGGCGGCGACGAGCCCACGCCGACGCAGGAAGAGATAGCCAAAGCCCTTGCCGCCCAGCGCATCGCACAGCTGCGCAAGATGGTCGAGGCGGAGACCAAGCGGCGCACCGCCGAGCAGTTGGGCCGGGAGCACGTCCAGATGTACGGGGTTCCGCAGCTAGCTGAGAACGTCGAGTTCCTCCGCGCGTCGGGGGAGCAGCTGCGCCAGATGCGACGGGTCGTGGCGCCGCTGGCGCGCACACTTGCGACGCGGTTGGCCGCGCGGCGGCGGCGGTCCCGTGCCGGTGAGATCGACATGCGCAAGACGCTGCGCAAGTCGATGTCGACGGGCGGCGTACCGATCGACGTCGTGCTGAAGAAGCCGCATCCGGCACGTCCCGAGCTGGTGGTGTTGTGCGACGTGTCCGGTTCGGTGGCGGGTTTCAGCCATTTCACGCTGATGCTGGTGCACGCGCTGCGCCAACAGTTCTCACGGGTTCGCGTCTTTGCCTTCATCGACACCACCGACGAGGTCACCGAGCTGTTCGGCCCTGACTCCGATCTGGCGGTCGCCGTGCAGCGCATCACCCGCGAAGCGGGCGTCTATACCCGCGACGGTCATTCCGACTACGGCAACGCGTTTGTATCGTTCATGGAGAAGTGGCCGAACGTGTTGTCGCCGCGCAGTTCATTGCTGGTGCTCGGCGACGGGCGCAACAACTACCGGAATCCGGAAACCGATCTGCTGGCTCACATGGTCAATGCGAGCCGCCACGCGCACTGGCTCAATCCGGAGCCCAAGCACCTCTGGGGCAGCGGCGACTCGGCGGTGCCCCGGTATCAAGAGGTCATCACCATGCACGAATGCCGATCGGCCAAACAGCTGGCGTCGGTGATCGACGCTCTGTTGCCCGTCTAGTCCGCCGAACGTGGGTTACCGTCACGCTTTGGTGGGG
>Ga0207683_10000149_pt1 | contig 57867 bp, 50 predicted proteins | sample KBSM73metaG_FD_184333 | JGI IMG/M metagenome (GOLD analysis project Ga0207683, IMG submission 184333) | Miscanthus rhizosphere microbial communities from Kellogg Biological Station, Michigan, USA - KBS M7-3 metaG (SPAdes) (version 2) | ecosystem: Host-associated > Plants > Roots > Rhizosphere >...
CTCGACCGGAACGGTCACGGCGGCTGGCGCGATTCGGATTGCCGTTCACGAGCATCTTCCTCTCGTTCAGGCAGGACGGCGATTCCCCTTCCGAGGATATCGATTGTCAGTGACCATTCTTAGGACAAAAGTGCCCCGTAGCAGCCGAATTCTCACGAATTCGCTCCGGTGACAGACTCGAATTTGGTGTCGAGCCAGCAATTCCTGCTGCCGATGACAAGTCTGTGCTTTTTGCATGACCAGACGGACGCGGCGAGCAGTCCGTCCGCGTCCCATCCCTCGATCGAGGGAGTCAGGAGCCCCGTGCCGGCCTGCCGAGCTCCTTGCGAAGGCTCACGAGGGCGACGCCGGCCGTGTGTGCCGACTTGGAGCGCTCCCCGTCGAGTCGGTAGCCGGCCGCGTCGCACAGGTGCAGAGCCGGTAGAGCCTGATCGCTCACAGACAGGTGGGCCCACGTGCCTCCGGAGGAGGAGATCCAGCCCTCGATCTCCTCCAGGAGTCGCCGCCCGATCCCCTCGCGGCGCGCCTCGGGCGCCACCCACATCGCAACGACGTGAAAGAGGCTCTCCTGTTCCGCATCGCGGTACGCCGCCACGAGCCCGACTGGCTCGCCGGCGCGCACGGCGAGGAGCGTCGACTTCTCCTCACCCGAGGCGTCGCCGGCGGCCCATTCGGTCCACTCGTCCTCGGCGAACGCCGCCTCGCGCGCATGGGTGGATGCGAACGACGACGGATCCGTGGCCAGTGACCGAAGGCGCACCGACCTGACGACAGGCCCGTCCGAGGCTTCGATCCGCCGGATCTCCGTTCTCGCCTCCACGCGAGCGAGTCTAGGACTCCAGCTGGTCGACTGGCCTCCCGACGCGCCGGTCGGTCGGACATTCCGCGGATCCTGCGAGAACGTCGCAGAGGCTTCCGGCAATGCTCCTTGTATCGTCTGCCACGCACTTCGTACCGTGACCACATGCCGCAGGTCGAAGTCGACGGGCTCACGATCAACTACGAGGTGCAAGGTGAGGGCGAGCCGCTCCTGCTGATCCCGTACCTCTCGGCGGACAATGCCTGCTACGCGTTCCAGCTGCCGGCTTACGCAGAGCATTTCAGCTGCATCGCCATCGACCTGCCCGGCGCCGGCGAGAGCGACAAGCCGCGCGGGCCGTACTCCACCGACGGCTACGCCGACCAGGTTGCCGCCTTCCTGGGCGCCATCGGGGTCGAGCGGGCGCACGTCGCGGGCGTGTCACTCGGCGCGGCGGTGGGCATCCACCTGGCTGCCCGCCATCCCGAACGGGTGCGGTCGCTCTCGCTGCACAGCTGCTGGGACACGAGCGATGACTATCTGAGGGTCGTGGTCGAGCAGTGGCGCACGCTGGCGTCGACCCTGCCGACCGTCGCCGACCTCGTGATCCAGGGCATCTTCCCGTGGTGCTTCACGCCTGAGATGTACGTCGAGCGGCCGGAGTTCGTCGACACCCTGGCGGGCTTCGTGCGGAGCCGCCCGGCGCAGCCCCTCGAGGCGTTCCTGGCCCAGACCGAGGCGGTCATGACCCACGACGCCGGCGGGGCTCTGCGCAGCGTGCAGGCTCCGACCCTGATCACCTTTGGAGCACACGACGTCGTCTGCTCCACGCGCTTCGCCGAGCCACTCCAGAGCGGGATCGCCGGGAGCGAGCTCGTGGTCTTCGACCATCTGTCACACGCTGGGCTGCACGAGGACCCCGAGACGTTCAACCGCGCGACCCTCGACTTCCTGCTGCGACGCTCGTGAATCGCTCGATCCGCGTCGCTGCGGCCGGAGGTCACCCGCGACGGCGGGTCTTGCCCGGCCTCCAGTGACGCCAGGCAAGACCCGCCACGTTCACGCGGTCGGCACCAGCAACGCCACGCGGTGGCCGTTGAGGCGGCCGCGCACCGTCAGCGCCCCGACATGCGGGAAGAGCTGCCCGGTGATTCGCAGACGACCGATGCCGCGGCCGCCCAGGCTCACGTCGAGGAGCGTCTTCGTCGCGCCGGTGGCGTAGTCGTAGCCAGTGAGTCCGCTGACCGCGACGTCCGACGTGAAGCGGACGCCATCCAGCGCGACCCTGTCGCCCGTATCGCCGAAGCGATAGTGGTAACGCCCGCCGCGCAGCCCGAACGCCTTGGCCTCCGGCGGGCCGACGAAGCCCTGCTGGAGCGCGTCGTAGGCTGCAGACCAGGCGGCCGTGGCGATGCGCCTGTCCGCTGCGGTCGAGGAGTCGCCTGCGCCGGGATCGACGCGGGCGGGCACCGCATCGGCTGCCTTCACGGGAAACCGGCCGACCGCATAACCGGGGGCGAACGACGTCGAGCACGTCGAATCCACGGGGGCTGCGCTCTCGATGAACTCGCCCACCATCCCCTGCGCGCATCCGTTCGACGGCAGGGTGGTGTGGCCGGTCTTGGCCAGCACGACGAACTGGCTGCCGGGGAAACGCGCCGCCACGGCCTGTGCCTGCTCGTTCGGGATCTGCAGGTCGTACTCGCCGCTGAGGACGAGGGTGGGGACGCTGGGATAGGCGAGTCCGGGTCCGGCGGGCGCCGCGGGCTGCTGCGTGATGGGCCACGGCGTACAGAAGTCGCCCGTGGGACCGAGCCCGAGGAATGCCGACCACGCGTCGCTGCCGAACGGCGCCAGTGTGCCCGCCGGCAGGGCGCGGAGCGCCTTGCCGTACTGCGCCTGGCGCACCGCCGGCGCCGCGCTCTCGCTCCAGGGGACGGGCCATTCGGCACAGACCACGGCCGCGTTCAGGCCGCTGGAGAAGAAGGCCGGATCGCCCGAGTCGAGAAACGCCGGGAAGTCGGTCTGCGCTGCGATCCGGAGGAGCGGAACGGGGTCGCCGGCGCGCAGTGAGGCAGCCGCGGCGGCAATCTCGCCCTGGTAGAGATATCCGCCATCGCTGTTCTCGAGCACGTTCGCGATGAGCTTCGTCTCGTCGAGCACGACGTGGTGCAGCTGCCCGCCTGCGTCGTAGGCGTTGCCCACGAGCGGATGCGCCCGCAGCGCCTTCGCGAGCCAGGCGATCTGCCCGATCGGGTCCGGAACGTCCGGGTTGCAGCTTGGCGAGCGCTCGCAGATCAGATCGACCGTCCGCAGCATCTGATGCAGCGAGCCGACCTGCCAGAAGTCTGCGCCGGACGGGTTGCCGGGGGCATCGAGCGTGAGCGTGCGCAGGTGCGCCGGATGGCGGATCGCGTAGACCTCCGCGACGAGCCCTCCGTAGGAGGTGCCCAGCACGTCGAGGCGGTCGATGCCCAGTGCACCGCGAACGGCGTCGATGTCGTCCGCGACCGCGGACGTGCCGTAGTCGGAGATCGTGCTGCCGAGCTGCGCCCCGCAGGCGGCAACGGCAGCGAGCACCGTGCCCACGCCGTGCTGAAGCGCCTGACAGTCGATCGCGCCCGAGCGACCGGTGCCGCGTGCGTCCACGAGCAGCAGATCGCGGGCATCGAGCAGAGGCCCGAGCTCGTCGAGGTAGCCGTTCCATTCGCTCGTCGAGGAGATCCCGGGGCCTCCGGCGATCGCGAGGATCGTGCCCTGCGAGGCGACGCTCGCGTCTCCATGCGGGATGAGGGTGAAACCGATCGCCGTGGTGCCGGCGAGCGGATTTGCTCGATCGAGCGGCACGTCGATCGAGCCGCACAGGCCCGGGGAATCGGTACATGGCTGGAGTGCCGGAGCTGCGGATGCGGTCGCGCCGGCGAGCAGCGGCAGCGCGCAGATCGACGCGACGAGAGCGCGTCCGATGAGGTGCAGCGTGAAACGTGTCATTGGTCCTCCTTCGTGGTGCGGGTGTCTGGGTGTTGCGGCACGAAGAGCACGACGATCCGCCTGTCGGTGACCTCGCCGGTGGCGGAGATCAGGAAGTTCGAGGTGAGCACGCCGCGCGCGCCGGCGAGCACTCCCTCACCTGCGTCGACGCCGCACTGCGCACTGCCCTGGCGCACGCCGCGCTCTGGCGATGCGCCCACGTGCCCGGGCGCGATCGAGCGGAAGTGCACCGCGGCGTGCCGACCGAGCGAGATCGTCCCGGCCTCGTCGAAGCGCTCCCCTCCGGTCATCGAGAGCTCGGTCAGCAGGACTGCGCCCTCGTCACCGATCGCGTCGAGCTCGTAGACGCCGGGGCGAACGCTCGAGAGCCTTCCGTGGAAGTCGAGCGTGTACGTGATGCACTCCATTCGCGGGCCTCCGTTCGTGGGGAGCCCCGAGCGTCGTGCACGTCGCTAAAGGCGCCCTACGGTGGGGCTAAAGAGCCGCTGAAAGTCGTTCACGCGCGCTGTTGCCGCGTGTTAGCTTCGCCGCGTGGAGAGCACGATCGAGTTCCGTATCCTGGGCCCGCTCGAGGTCTGGCGCGAAGGCGGGTCGCTCCCGCTGGGCGGTCTCAAGCAGCGCAGCCTGCTGGCGCTCCTGCTGCTCCAGGCCAATCAGGTCGTGTCCACCGATCGCCTCGTTCACGAGTTGTGGGGAGACGAGCCGCCGGGCACCGCCGTGACGGCGCTGCACGGCTACGTCTCCCAGTTGCGCAAGCTGATCGAGCCCGAGCGGACGGCCGGCGGGGAGAGCCGCGTGCTCGTCACGCGCCCGCCCGGCTATGTGCTCAACGTCGGACCGGGGCAGCTGGACCTCGACCGCTTCGAGGCCTCCGTCCGACGGGCGCGCGAGGAGCTCGTGGCCGGCCGCCCGGAGCCCGCGGCGCGCGACCTGCGCGAGGCCTTCGCGCTCTGGCGTGGTGCCCCGCTGGCCGATCTCGCGAGTGAGCCGTTCGCACAGAGCGCGGCTCGGCCGCTCGAGGAGCTCTGGCTGGCGGCGCTCGAGGATCGCATCGACGCCGACCTGGCGCTCGGGCGCCACCGCGAGGTCGCCTCCGAGCTCGAGGCGGTGATCCGCAGCCACCCGCTGCGCGAGCGACTGCGCGGTCAGCAGATGCTGGCGCTCTACCGCTGCGGCCGCCAGGCGGACGCGCTCAACGCCTACGCCGCGGCCCGCCGGACGCTGTCGGAGGAGCTCGGGATCGAGCCCAGCACGGCGCTCAAGCAGCTCGAGCGCGAGATCCTCAACCAGGAGGAGTCGCTCGGCGCGCCTGCGCGCGAACCGGAGCTGCAGTCCGAAGCGGAGGCGGTGCCTCGGGGACGCCGGCGTGCGGGCATGGTGCTGGCCGGCTTGACGGCAGTCGTCATCGCGGTCGCTGCCGGCATCGCGCTCTTCGCGCGATCCGGCTCCGGCGGCGGTGCCGAGGTCCCGACGAACGCCGTCGGGCGACTCGCCGCGGACGGCTCTCTTGCGAGCTCCTACGCGGTGGGCTCGCACCCGACGTCCGTCGCCGTCGGAGCGGGCGCCGTGTGGTCACTCGACTCGGGCGACGGCACGATCACCCGCGTCGACGCCGAGTCCCACAAGGCGCGCACGTTCTCGCCGGGCATGCCACTGGGCGACATCGCGGCAGGGCGGGATGCGCTGTGGGTGATCGATCAGGCGGGCGCACGCGTCGCGCGCATCGACGCCCGGTCGCTCGCAGTCAATCCGCCGCTGGCTCTGACCCCGCGCGCGGGGTCGTCCGCGCCTCCCGGAGGCACCGCCGGCGGCCAGGTGATCGCCGTCGGAGGTGGCTCCGTGTGGGCAATCGGAGGCGATCTCGTCCTGTACCGCATCTCCGAGAGCAACGGTGAGGTGAAGCGCCTCGCCGAGGTGCGGCATGCCAACACCCTGACCTACGGGATGGGCGCGCTGTGGGTGGTGACCACGGACAACGCGGTGCTCCGCATCGATCCGCACAGGGGACGCGTGACGCGTCGTATCCCGGTTCCCGCGGACAGTCTGAGCGGCATGGCGGCGGGCGCGGGCGCGCTCTGGGTGACGGATCCGGTGGACGGCGTCGTCTGGCGCATCCAGCTCGGACCGCCGCGCCTGGTGATGCGTACGATCGAGGCCGGCGTGGGGGCGGCGGCGGTCACCGTGGGCGCGAACGCCGTCTGGGTGGTGAACGGGGCCGACACGACGGTCGTCCGGATCGACCCGGGAAGCGGCCGCGCGAGCCGTCGCCACCTGCCGCGGCCTCCGCTCGCCGTGGCCGCTGCGCCTGGCGGCGATGCCTGGGTGTCGCTCGCCGATGCCACGCCTGCGAGCAAGGGCACGCCCGCCGGAAAGGCGGCGCCGGTGACGGCCTCGTGCTCCGTCACCGGCCAGGCCGGCGCGGCGGGCGCCGACGTCGTGATCGTGTCGGACCTCCCGTTCCAGGGGCGCTCGCGTGCACAGGCTCTCGCCATCGATGCCTCCATCCGCCGTGTTCTCGCGTCGCGGCACTATCGTGCCGGGCGCCTCACGGTCGGCTACCAGGCGTGCGACGACTCGACCAGGCAGCTCGGCGGCTTCGAGGCGGAGACGTGCGCGGCGAACGCTCGCTCCTACGCGAATGACAGGCGCGTCGTGGCAGTGATCGGTGCCTACAACAGCGACTGCACGCAGATCGAGATACCGCTGGCGAACACGGCGCGCGGCGGGCCGCTGGCGATGGTGTCACCTGCGAGCAGCTCAGCCGGACTGACGGTGCGCACGGACGGTCAACCGCCGGGCACCCTCGCGCAGCTGTACCCGACGGGCGTGCGCAACTTCGTCCGCGTGCAGCCGAACGACAATGCGCAGGCCCAGGCCGACGTCGCCGCGGCGCGGATGCTGAAGATCCGCAGGATCGCGATCCTGCTCGACCCGACCTCGGGCCCGTACGGGCTCAATCTCGCGACGGCCTTCGAGCGGGCTGCCAGACGCGCGGGGATCGTGATCGTGCGCCGCGGAGCCTGGGATCCGGCCGCCGAGGGATATACGCAACTCGCCGCGCACGTCGTCAGGGATGTGGATGGCGTGTTCCTCGCCGGTGGGATGAACGGCAACAGCGCGCGTCTCCTGCCGGCGCTGCGCAAGGCCTCGTCCGGGCGCATTCGAGTCGTCGCGCCCGATGGCTTCATCTCCGTGCGGAGCCTCGTCGATGCGGTCGGACCTCGTGCGCCGTGGCTCCTGATGAGCGTTGCGGGCCAGCCTGCGACGTACCTGAACCGGGCGGCTCGCACCTTCCAGAGCGCGCTCGCCGCGAACCCGGCCGGTGGCCTCCCGCCGGATCGCTACTGGCCCGCCTACGGCGCGCAGGCAGCGAGTGCGGCACTGTCGGCGATCGCCCGCTCCGACGGCACGCGCGAGAGCGTGCGCAAGGCGCTCTTCTCGACGCGCCTTTCGACGGCCTTCGGGCCCATCGCCTTCGACCGCAATGGCGACATCGAGGATGCGCCGTTCACCCTCTTGCGCCTGGCGCCTGCCGGGTCGGGCATGTCCGCCGCCGGCCCTGATTTCGCGGACGGAACCGAGCCCGTGGCGGTCGTCCGGCCGTAGCCGCGAGGAGCCGCTTGGCGCGGCGACCCGTGCGCTGCCCAATCACCTCGCTGGGGTGACCACGGCTGTCACGTGATCGTCGAAAGTCGCAGGCACCTGCGTCGGACGACCGAGCCCGCGTCGCCCCGGCGCTCATGTCTCACGAGGGGACGAACCATGAACGTGCGCAGCAAGATGCTCGGCGTGGCCGTGGCTGCCGCCGTCGCCGTCGGCGTGATCAGCGTCGCGAGCGCGAGCGCCACCAAGCCGGCTCACCACTTCCGGGCAGGACATGGCAAGGGCTCGATCACCGGCTTTCCGACCCAGATCAACACGGTCGACCTGAGCGGCTACACGATCGTCACGAGTTACACGCTCGGGAACAACACCGGCAGCACGTTCCAGCAGGACTATGCGTCGACGAGCGTGGACGCGTTCGCGATCGGCGGCCCATTCGTCGGGGGTGGGCACTTCGTGAGCGACTACACCGCGCTGCCAGTCGGTCACAAGATGCTGATGATCTCGTGGTTCAACCAGACGGGCGTGCGCTGGTCGACCGACATCTTCGTGATGAACTTCAAGACGGGCATCGTCTCGGACGTCGCGCCGCCGAACGCTCAGCCGGTCAGCCTCGGCACCGTGAAGATCGTCAAGTACGGCCCCAACCGAATCCCGTAGGCGGGACTGCGGCCACGTGCCGCCAAGGCTCCGAGCCCGCTCGCCGGCCCGTGGCCGACGAGCGGGCTTCCACCCTCAGCTGATGGATACGGAGCTGCCAGGGCCGAGCCGATGCCTATCGATACGGTGAATGACGACTCTGCATGCGCAAGCGGGATGACGTTCGAGCAGGAGCCTGTCGGCGCGAGTGAGCGCTCGGCGGCTCTGGACGGCTGGGTCGCGGCATTCGCTCGCGAGCTGGAGCAGACGGGCGATTTCGCAGCGAGCGTCGGAGCGATGACGGCGCACGGATGCTTCGACGTGCACGCGGTCGTCGAGCGGTGGATCCTCGCGAACCCGACCAGCCCCGTGACCCTTGCCCAGATGCAACCGGCACTGCGGGAACACGCCCCGCTGCGGCTCGTCGTCGACGAAGACGTCGTGCTCGACGAAGAGCCCGCACTCCAAGAGGTGCTCGTCCCACTCGAGCCGGCATTGGACGTACTGCCCTTGGACGTCACGCCCTTGGACGTCGCGCCCTTGGACGTCGCGCCCTTGGACGTCGACCTGACGTCGCGGAAGCCCGGGGCGGCGTCGTCCCCGGACATCGCGTATTTCCGGAGTCTGTTGCAAGGCGGAATCGAACGCGCGCAGATCGACGAGGCCTTTCCGGGATTCCGGCTCGTGATCGACGAGGCGGTCAGCCTGCACGAGTCGGCGGCGGAGCCGATTCTGAGCGATGTCGAAGCACCCCCGTCTCGCGAGGATCTCAATGACGAGATCCGCGGCATGCGGCAGAAGCTGCAGGAGTCCGCGACGCGCGGCAGGCGGCGCTGGCGCTCGCGCGGCTGACGGTCAGCTACGGGCAGCGGGTAGCACGAGCGTGAACGAGGCGCCTCGCTCCACGCTGTCGCAGCGCAGGTCTCCGCCGTGCTGGCGAGCGATTGCGCGGGCGATCGCGAGGCCGAGGCCGGCGCCGGGCCGCCCGCCGCTGGGGTCGAGCCGCACGAATCGCTCGAAGATCCGCTCGCGCTCGGCCGGCGGGACACCAGGCCCGTCGTCGACCACGCGGACGAGGGCCTCGTTCGCGGTGCCTTCGAGCGTCACGCGGATACGGCCGCCGGGCGGCGCTGCCGTCGCGGCGTTGTCGAGCAGGTTCCGCAGCACTCTGGTCAGCGCGTGGGCGTCGCCGCGCACCGACGGGGTCGTGGCGGACGTCATGTCCACCTGAACGCGATCGGCGACGGTCGCACTCTCGTCCAGCGCTGTCCGCGTCACGACGCGCAGGTCGACATCGGCCGCGTTGCCGGCCGGCGCGCCGTCGAGCCGGGCGAGATCGAGCAGGTCCGCCACCAGCCGGCCGAGGCGCGCGGCGTCGCCGGCGAGTCGCGCCTCGAGGGCGTCTCTGTCCGGTCGGGCCGGCTGCTCGCGCAGGAGCGTCTCGGCCGTCGCCTGTAGCCGGGCGATCGGAGTGCGCAGCTCGTGCGAGGCATCGGCCAGGAACTGGCGAGTCGCTGCCTCCGATGTCCGGGAGCGATCCAGCGCCTCCTGCAGCGCATCCACCATACGGTCGAACGCCGTCGCCATCCGCCCGAGCTCGGTGTCGGCGCGGCTCGGCCTCAGCCGGCGGTCGACGTCGCCGGCCGCGATCCCCTCGGCGACCATCGCGACGTGGTCGAGGGGCCGCAGGGCAGCCCGTGTGACCTGCCACACGGCGACGACCCCGAGCAGCAGGATCGCGGCCGCCGCGAGTGCCTCGAGCTCGATCAGCCGCCGGACGTCCTGGTCGATCCCGGCCTTGCTCGCCGTCAGCGTGGCGCTGACCTCATCGTTCACGCGGATGTGCAGCGTGAGCAGCGACGAGGCCTGCTTCTCGGCCGACTGCGCGCGGGGCTTGTCGTCCGGCGGCCGGCCACCACTCGCGTCGTCGGGCTGGCGCACCACGACGTCGATGCCCTCGAGGTGCAGCGCACCCACCAGCTGCTTGGCGCCGGCCTGATCCCACGAGTTGCGCAGCGCTGCGCCACCGGCCGCGAGCCGGTGGTGAAGGTCGTCTTCCCGGCTCTTCCGGTACGTGAGTGTGACGACGGTGCCGAACGCCAGGATGACGATCAGCAGCAGCCCCAGCACGGCGGCCGTGACTCGCCGCCGCAGCGAGCCCGTGCTCACGCCGGCCCGAGGCGGTAGCCGATGCCGTGCACGGTGTGGATGAGCCGCGCGGCCCCGCCGTCTTCGAGCTTGCGCCGCAGCGCGCTCGTGTGCACCTCGACGAGGTTCGGGTCGTAGTCCTCGTAGCCCCAGACCTGGCTGAGGAGCTGGTACTTCGAGAGCACCTGGCCGCGGTGGCGCATGAGGAATGCCAGAAGCCGCAGCTCCGTCGGCGTCAGGGCCAGGGGACGCCCGGCGCGAGTCGCGACGGCGGCAGACTCGTCCACGAGCAGATCGCCGGCCTCGAGCGGCCCTGCGAGCCGACCGGTGCGCCGGAGCACTGCGCGCACCCGCGCGAGCAGCTCCTCGAGCGCGAACGGCTTGACCAGATAGTCGTCGGCTCCGAGCGCGAAGCCGGCAAGCCGGTCGTCCAGCCCATCGCGAGCAGTGAGGAAGACGATCGCGACGTCTCGAGCGGCTCGCAGCTGCTGGGCCAGGGCGAAGCCATCCTCGCCTGGCAGCATCACGTCGAGCACTGCCAGATCGGGCGCCGCGGCGAGAATGCGCTCGGGGTCACGACCGCTCGCGAACGCCACCACGGCATGTCCTTCGGAGACGAGCGCCGCGACGACCGCATCCCGCAGCGCGTCCTCGTCCTCGACGACGACGATCCGAGCCTGGCCCGCGTGCTCGCTCACGAACCGATTATCCCGTCCGCGGGCTGAAGACCAGCTGAAGATCCCAGATCCTTCAGGGCTGCTTCAGGCGAGTGCGCGAGCGTGATCGGTGACGGGCGGGCCAGTGAGTCCGCATCACCGACAAGGAGGTAGACGTGTTGGTACCGCGCACTTCGCGGCGGCGGGCCGCCGCCGCAATCGCAGGCCTGCTGGCCGTTGCCGTGCTTGCGGGTGGCGCCGGCATCGCAGCCGCCGGCGACGGAAGCTCCAAGGCCGACGCCGTGTCCGCGACGGACAAGCCGGCCGTGAACAAGCCGATCGCACCCGACCCCGGCGTGCCGCCGGGCCTCCTCGCCGAGACACGGGGTGCGCTCGGCGAGCTCGTCGCCGACGGGACGATCGACCAGGGCCAGGCGGACGCCGTCCAGTCCCGGGTCGCGTCCGGCTCCGTCGACACGACGGAGGTCGTCGCCTCCGGTGTGCTCGACGAGGCACAGATGCAACGGGTCAACGACGTCCTCCGGACGATCAAGTTGTCCTACACGGGGCCGTGAGCCGGGATCCGGTCGGCCGGGTGCTCGTCATCCGGCCGACCGGGCATTCCAGATCTGGACGGCTGTATCATGCGCCGCGACCCGAGGGGGCATGGTGGCGGATCAGCGCCGGTCGCCGGACGTACCGTTCGGACAGCAGATGAGGCACGCCTGGGATCGCACGCGAGGCAGCGAGCGCGCCGTGTGGGTGCGTACCGACCGCGGCGACATGTGCTCGAACTGCGGCGCGCAGCGCGCGGAGCCGGAAGCCACGGTTTGCCAGGTCTGCGATCTGAACATCAGCCGGGTCGTCGAGCCCTAGTCGCGTCACGCACGCGTGCCCATGACTCACGTTTCGTTCTACTACGACGTCGTCTGCCCGTACTCGTATCTCGAGACGCACGCGGTGGAGGAAGCCGAGGACGCCGGCCAGATCGAGGTCACCTGGCTGCCGTTCGAGCTTCGCCCGGCGCCACGGCCGCTGCTGGAGCCGCGAGGCGACCATCTGCGGGTCGACTGGACGGCTCGCGTGTATGCGCGGGCGCTCGCCGCGGGAATCGAGATCCACCTGCCTCGCTACCAGCCGCGCTCGACGCTCCCGCTCGCGGCCTGCATCTGGGCGTCGGAGCTCGGGCAGCTGCGGGCGTTCAAGCGAGGCCTGTACGAGGCCTTCTTCTGCGAGGGGGAGGACGTTTCGAGCGAGGCGCAGATCGCCCGCGCGGCTCGGGGCGCAGGTCTCGATCCCGACGATGCCATCGCCGCCGCGCACAGCGCAGCGCGGATCGCGCGGCTCGCCGAGATCCGCGCGGAGGCGGAGGAAGCGGGCGTCTCGGGTGTCCCGTCGCTCGTCGCCGGCGGAAGCCACCACTGGGGGATGGGAGGCGTCGAGCGGTTGCTGCGCGGTGACGCCTTGATCCCGCGACCGCCCCGCTAAGAGCCCGGGGCCCGGTCGGCGCGGGGCCGTGCGATCGTCACGCCGAGGAGCACGATCGCGATCCCGGCGATCTGGATCGCGATCAGCGTCTCGTCCAGGAACGCGACGCCCCAGATGGCCGCCAGCGCGGGCTGGAGCAGCAGCAGGATCGAGACGGCGACGGCGCTGAAGGACGACAGGCTGCGAGCGATCAGGAGCCAGCCGCAGGCCTGCACGCCGACTCCGAGCAGCGCGAGCCAAGCGTGCTGGCCGAGATCGAGGTGCCACGACTCGCCGAGGGCCACGGCGCACGCCGCAGACACCAGGGCCGCGATCGCACTGCTCCAGAGCACGGGCGAGACGCCCTCGGGGGCGGTGCGGACGGCGCGCTCGAAGACGAGGAGGTAGGCGCCGTAGAGCGCCGCTGCGAGGACCGCGAGGCCGATCCCGGCGAGCTCCAGGCGGTGCTCGCCGGTGCCGCGCAGCAGGACGAGGCCGCACAGCACGACCACGGCCCCTGCGACCGGCCGCATCCCCACCGGCCGCCGCAGCACGACGACGGTCAACGCCATCACCCACAGGGAGGCGGTGTTCACGATCACCGTGGAGGGGCCGGCGCCGATCCTGCCCGTCGCCTCGTTCCAGATCACGACCTCGATGCCGACGAGCAGGCCGGCCGCGGCGGCGGGCCTGAAGCCGGGGCCGGGGCGAAGCGCGCCTGCCTTCCACGCAAGCAGCGCGAGGAACAGCGCCGCATAGGCGAAGCGGAGCGCCGCTCCCACCGCCGGCGGCGCGCCGGAGAGCTTGTAGAGCGGGGCCGAGAACGAGAAGGCGACGATCCCCGCGATGGCCGCCGGCCAGGCCAGGCGCGTCGATCGCACGCGTCCGCGGTCCGTCTCCATCGCCTCCATCGCGACAGTCTCGCGGAGGGCTGGGACGCTCGGCCGGAGGACTGCGATGTGAAAGCCAGGGGGTGCCCCACGGTGCGAAGAGCGGCGGCCCGCCGCGACGATCTCTGCAATGCGACCCGAACCTTCCGAAGGAGCACTCGTGCAGCGATCCCATTCGATGCCGGCGCCGCGCGGCCATCCGTACGGCGATCCCGCAGCGACCGGTTTCCGCCATCTGGCCGGCGCATGTGCAGTCGGCGGCCCGCTGGTCTTCAGCGCGGCGTGGCTCGTCGCGTGGACCGCACAGGAGACGTACAGCCCGCGCCGCGAGGACATCAGCGCCCTGGCTGCGCTCGATGCGCAGCAGCCGTGGATCATGATTTCCGGCTTCCTGGCGCTCGCGCTGGGCTTGACCGCTCTCGGGGCCGGTCTCCTGCGGACCGTCGCGGGCGGCCGTGCGGCACGCGCCGGAGCACTGCTCGTGGTGCTCGCGGGCCTGGGCATTCTCGTTGCCGGCATCGCCCGCAACGACTGCAGCAGCGAGCTCGAGGCCTGCAAGGCGAGGATCGACGGGGGAGCGGTCTCCTGGCATCACGACCTGCATGACGCCGTGAGCGGGCTCGTCTTCCTCACGCTCGTCGTTGCGCAACTCGTGCTCGCGCGCGCCTTCCGGCGCGATCCGTACTGGCGCCGCCTGCGGGCCTATTCGATCTTCAGCGGAAGCCTGACCCTCGCACTGCTCGTGCTCTTCGTGGCAGGGCCGATCGATGGCTGGAACGGACTCGTCCAGCGTGTCTTCCTGGCCGTGCCCCTGGTCTGGATCACGGTTCTGGGCATCAGGTTGCGGCGACTCGCGAACGATCATCGCGCGCTACCGACATCGGCCTCCTGAGGCTCAACCGCGCGCCAGCCGCTCGGCCGCGACGGCGTCGGCCTCGGTGTGGGCGAGTGAATTGCCCGTGACGATGGCGAGGAAGTCGTCGCGCTCGAGGGCGTAGAGCCGGGCGGCGGTGTCCGCCCGGACGGTCGCGGTGCGCGGCACGTCGCGCAGCAACGCGATCTCGCCGAAGAAGTCGCCCGGGCCGGCGCTGACCCTCCGCGAGCCCACCTCGATCGTCAGCTCGCCGTCGCCGACGATGTAGAAGCGGTCGCCGGCCTCGCCGGTGCGGATGACGACCTCTCCCGGCGCGACGTCGACCTGGAGCAGATGGGAGGCGATTCGCTCCTTGGCGACGAGCGAGAGCGGGGTGAAGACCGCGACGCGCTCGATCAGCGCGAGCTGCGATGCGGGCGCGACCTCCGAGTCGATCGCCATCAGGTGCCGGTGGGAGAGCAGGACGAGCACGGGGAGGATCGCGCCGACCACGAGGAACGACGGCCGGAGACCCAGCAGGCTCAGGATTGCGGGGGCGACGAACGAGCCGATCGCCACCGTGCCCATCGCGAGGCCCCACGTCACTCCGAGCACTCGAGTCAGCACCGCGTCGGGAACGGTGCGCTGGAGGAGCGTGAACCCGGCGACGTCGACGACGCTGTTCGCTGCGCCCACCGCGGCGAGCAGGACGATCACGGACACGGGATAGGGAAGCGGCGCGATCAGCATGATCGGGACGCCCCAGAAGACCAGTGCCCAGGCGAAGGGCGGCGCGAGGCGCTCGCCACGAAGCGAGACCGCTCCGAGCGCACCCAGGAGACCTCCGGCCCCGATCGCCGCCGTCAGGTAGCCCACGCCCGTCGCTCCCCTGTCGAGCACCTGGTAGGCGGCGACGACGATCAGCACATTGAGGCACCCGCGTACGAACGTCTGCGCGGCGATCAGGCCCACGAGGAGCCGTGCGCGCGGGACCTCGCGGATTGCCCTGAACCCCAGCCAGACATCCACTCCCGCCGCACTCGCGGGCGCGGCCACGCGCCCGGGGACCGACACGCGGGCCATGAGGGCCGCCGACACCAGGAGCGCTGCCGCGCTGGCTGCGAAGACCGTCGCGACATCGGCAACGGCGACCAGCAGCCCTGCAAGGAGCGGACCGAGGAGGGTGCCAAGGCTCTCGATCGTCGAGGTCGCTCCATTCGCGGCGATCAGCTCCATCGCCGTTCGCGCCAGCGATGGCAGGAGTGCCACGAGAGCCGGCCGGAACAGCGTCGAGCAGACGCCGACCGCCGACCCTGCGGCGAAGACGATGATCCGATCGTCCAGCACGGCTCCCGCGGCCGAGACGGCCAGCGCAGCGGCTCCCAGGAGCACCACTGCCAGCATGAACCGCTCACGCCGGAAGCGGTCACCGAGCGACGATGCGAACGGAGCGATCGCGGCCGCCGGGAGCAGGCGCATCAGCCCGGCGACTCCGACTGCCGTCGATCCACCGTGGTTGTACGCGAACACGCCCAGGGCGACGAAGTGCGCCCACTCGGCACACACCGACGTGCCCCAGGCCAGCTCGGCGCGGCGGAGATCGGCGTTGCGAGCCGCCACGCGAAGCGAGGCGAACGCCTGGAGGAGACGGGACACGGGGGGAGTCAACCCTACGCCGGCAGTCGGGCGCGCACGCATCTCGGATGCGCGCTCGACTCGGTATGCTTGCCGCCCGCAGACCGCCGAGGAGTCTCCATGCCCAGCCGTCGTCCCGTCTCGCGTGCAGCCCTGACGCTTGTCCTTGCCGCCGTTGCAGCGACCGTTGCCCTCGCAAGTCCGGTCGTCGCCCAGGGCGGAGGCTCGAGCGGTCCGACGTATCGAGTCGCCGTTGCGCCCACGGCCCTCGCCGCCGGGACGTCGGCGGCCACGACGATCACGCTCACGCAGCTGGTCGGCGACGACTGGTCCCACAGCAAGCAGCTCGGCTCGGTACGAATCACGCCGCCGGCCGGATTCACGCTCACCGGCGCGACCGCCGCGCGCGGCTCGTACGCACTCCCTGTGACGATCGCAGCGGGCGCTGTGACCGTCGACGGACTCGACCTCGATCACGCCGGGCAGACCGCCACGGTCACGCTGCAGGCGCGCATCCCGTGCGGTGTGGCCGGCCCCGCGAAGTGGACCGTCGTGGGCCATTCGACGGACAGCTTCAGTAGCAGCTACGCGACGACGCTCGTCCAGGACCCGGCCAGCGCCACGACGGCGCAGGTCACCGCCTGCAGCCTCGCGTTCGCCGCGCAGCCCGCAGCCGCCGGCGCCGGCAAGGTCATCACGAGCCAGGCGGCGAACCCGGCGGGACCGGCGGTCGGCGTTCAGCTGCGTGACGGCAACGGCAACCCCGCGGCTCAGGCCGGCCTTGCGATCAGCCTCACGATCGCCGCCGGCACGGGCACCGCAGGCGCGCTGCTCGGCGGGACGACCTCGGCCGCCACGGGGCCCGGCGGGCTGGCGGCGTTCGCGCCGACGATCGACCGCGCCGGGCACACCTACAAGCTCGTCGCTCAGGCCGGTAGCGGCATCACGCCGGCGACCTCGTCCGCATTCGACGTCAGCGACGTCGCGACGGTGTGCTCGGGAGCGTGCTCTGCATCCACGCAGAAGGGCACGACGAGTGCGACCGTGAACAGCAGCTCGAATGGCGGAGTGCTGTCGGCGTCGCTCGGCCTCGACAACGTCGACTGCAACAACGCCGTGAACCACAACTATGTCGCGACGTCGGAGACGGTCACGTTCGACGTGACCCAGGGCACCGGCCGCACGCTGGTCACGATGAAGGTCGCGGCGGCCTCCGTCACGAAGCTCTGGTTCAAGTACGAGGTGTGCTTCAGCTCGCCCAACTCGACGTTCGTCAACAAGTACGGCGCCACGATCCCGGCCGGGCAGGCCGGTATCCTCCCGTCGTGCCTCTTCGACTGCGACCGGCCGAGCACCGGACCGTGCGTGCTGCTCAAGTGGTTCGATCTGCACGGCAACGTGTATGTGCTGTTCAGCGTTCCGGCCGGCGATCCGCGGGGCAGGGTCTAGGGCATCCCCGGCCGGCTGCGGCCGGCCGGTTCTGAGCGGCTGAGGTCGCTGGAGTGCAGATCTGCCCGAACTGCGGCGAGGAGAACCCGCCGCGCTTTCGCCTGTGCGGATTCTGTGGCACGGCCCTGGTGGCGGCCGCCGCTCCCGTCGCGCCGCGCGAGATCCGCAAGACCGTCACGATCGTCTTCTGCGACCTCGAGGGCTCGACGGTTCTCGGCGAGCGACTCGACTCCGAGTCGCTGCGCGAGGTCATGAACCGCTACTTCGATGCGATGCGCGCCGAGCTCGAGGATCATGGCGGCACGATCGAGAAGTTCATCGGGGACGCGATCATGGCCGTCTTCGGTCTGCCGACCCTGCATGAAGACGACGCCCTGCGGGCGGTTCGCGCCGCAGCCGGGATGCAGGAGGCACTGCTCAGGCTGAACGACGAACTCGAGCGCGGCTGGGGCATACGCCTTGCCAACCGCACCGGCGTTCACACCGGCGAGGTGGTGGCGGGCGACCCGGCGGCCGGCCAGCGGCTCGTCACGGGCGATCCGGTCAACACGGCGGCGCGGCTCGAGCAGGCGGCGCCGACCAACGAGATCCTGATCGGCGAGCTGACGTATCGCCTCGTGCGCGAGGCCGTCGAGGTCGAGCAGGTGGCTCCGCTCGAGCTCAAGGGCAAGCTCGAGCGCGTGCCGGCGTACCGGGTTATCGCAGTCAGCGACGTGGCAGTGCACGCCGCCGCCGCCGCGGCGAGCCCGATGATCGGCCGTACCGGGGAGATCGGTCGTCTCCGCACGGCCTTCGACGCCGCGGTCCAGGAGCGCAGCCTGCGAATCGTCACGATCGTCGGTGTCCCCGGCGTCGGGAAGTCCCGCCTGACCCGCGAGTTCCTCGCGTCGGTGGCTGAGGAGGCCTATGTCGTGCGCGGGCGGTGCCTGGCGTACGGCCGCGGGATCACGTTCTGGCCCCTTGTCGAGATCGTCCGATCGGCGGCCGAGATCGACGATGACGATCCTCCCGAGCGAGCACGGGCGAAGCTGCGCGGGCTCGTCGGCGACGAGGACGTCGCCGAGCGGCTGGCGTCCGTGACCGGCCTGGGCGACGCGGCGTTTCCGCTCACCGAGACGTTCTGGGCCGTTCAGCGCCTGGTCGAGATGCTCTCCGATCGCGGTCCGCTCGTGGTGGTGATCGACGACATCCACTCTGCCGAGGCGACGCTGCTCGACCTCATCGAGCATCTGTCCGCGGCCGAGCTGGTGGTGCCGGCGCTGATCGTCTGCGCGGCGAGGCACGACCTGCTCGAGGAACGAGAGACCTGGGGCGAAGGCCCGGGCCAGGAGCGGATCGAGCTCACTCCGCTGGGCGGCGATCAGGCGGACGAGCTGGTCGACGCGCTGCTCGGGCAGTCCGGTCTCAGTGCTGCGATGCGGGCTCGGGTGACGGCCGCAGCAGAAGGCAATCCGTTGTTCGTCGAGCAGATCGTCTCGATGCTGATTGATGAGGGCGCGACCGGCCTGTCCGGCGCCAGCGCCGCGGAGGCACGCATCCCGCCGACGATCGAGGCACTCGTCGCAGCTCGTCTCGACCGGCTGGGCCATGACGAGCGCGCGGTCATCGAGCACGCGTCCGTGGTGGGCCTGCGATTTCCGGAGTCGGCCGTGCATTTTCTCTCGTCGGAGCGCGCGCGCGAGGCGCTTCCGACGCACTTCGCCGCGCTCGATCGCAAGCAGTTCATCCACCCGGCCGAGTCGGGTGTCGACGGTGAGGCGCACTTCCGCTTCCATCACATCCTGATCCGGGATGCGGCCTACAACGGCCAGCTCAAGCGCACCCGTGCCGAGACGCACGAACGCTTCGTCGAATGGGCAGACGGCGTGAACGCCGAGCGGCAGCGCGCGCTCGAGTTCGCCGAGATCCTGGGGTACCACCTGGAGCAGGCGCATCGACTCCTCGCCGAGCTCGGGCCGCTCGACGACCACGGGCGCGAGCTCGGCCGGCGCGCGTCGGAACGCCTGGCCGCGGCAGGCCGACGAGCCTTCGCCCGCGGCGACATGCCCGCGGCGGCCAACCTCCTGCACCGTGCAGCGCTGACGTTGCCGGAAGTGGCCGTGGGCCGCTCCGCGCTCCTGATCGAGGCCGGCGAGGCAATGATCGAGGCCGGCTCGCTGGCCGAGGCCGACGCCGTCCTCGAGCAAGCCCGGCTCGAGGCGGCAGCGCTGCGCGACCCCGCCAAGGAAGCGGCTGCGAGGCTCGGCGTCATCTATCTGCACCACGTGACCCAAGGGGATGAGCCGGAGGCGGAGGTGATCGCCGGCGTCCACGACGCGATCACCGTGCTCGAGGCCGTCGGCGACGAGGCGGGGCTCTCGCGCGCGTGGCGCATCCTCACGAACGTCCATTTCGCCGGCTGTCGCTACCTCGAGGCCACCTCCGCCGCCGAGCACATGATCGAGCACGCTCGACGCGCCGGCGATCGCTCCATGGAGCTGCGTGCGCTCTCCGGACTGGCGATCTGTGCGCAACTCGGCCCGATGCCCGTGCCCGAGGCGATCGCGGTCGTCGAACGGGTGCTGGCCGAGCTCGAGGATGACCGCAAGTCGGAGGCCACGGCGCGCCGGGCGCTCGCGCTCCTGGAGGCGATGCGCGGGCGATTCGACGAGGCGCGCACGATGTATCTGCTGAGCCGTGCGATCCTCGACGAGCTCGGCTGGCATTTCGATGCCGCGCTGACCTCGGCGATCGCGTCGGGCCCGGTCGAGCTCATCGCGGGCGATGTCGCGACGGCCGAGGCGGAGCTGCGCCGTGACCACGACGCGCTGGCGGCCATGGGCGAGCGCAACTACATCTCGACGACGGCCGCGTTCCTGGCAGAGGTGCTCTATCGCCAGGGTCGTGACGACGAGGCGCTGGCAATGACCGAGCAGAGCGAGGAGATCGCCGCCGCCGACGACGTCGCGACGCAGTACCTGTGGCGCAGCGTGCGCGCGAAGCTGGTGGCCCGTCGTGGTTCGTTCGCCGAGGCCGAGGCGCTCGCTCTGGACGCCATCCGCATCATCGAGGCGGCGCAGGACCCGGATTCGCAGGGCTACGCCTACATCGATCTGGCCGAGGTCTTGCGCATGGCGGGCCGCGCCGACGAGGCGATCCGCGCGGCCGACGAGGCGGCCGCGCGCTTCGACCAGAAGGGGAACACGGAGTCGGCCGCCCGAGCGCGCCGGCTCAAGGCCGAGATTCAGGCGACGCCGACCGTCCGCTGAGACACACGCCCGGCGTTCAGGAGCCCGCCTCTCACGGCCGGGCAACGTCCGCGCGCCGAGCTGCGGCCGCCATGAGCGCCCGGCAGGCCGACGTCGCCGCAGGGGCCCCGGCTGACGGCGCCGCCAGGAAGCAGGGTGCAGTCGTGGTCGAGGTGGTCTGATGACTCGCCATCAGCAGGGCGCCGACGATGCGTCCGCCGCGGCTCGTGACGATGCCGCTGAGCGCGCTGCGGCCGCGGCGCGTGGCGGCCACGATGACGGTTTGACGGGCATGCGCGAGCGTGAGCCGCACGAGGAGGCCAGGTGCGACGGTGTCGTCGGCGCCCACCAGCCACGCCTGGTCGGCCCTGGTGGCGATGGCGACCACGATGCCCGGCACGTCGGCGCCGTAGAGAAAGACATTGTTGGTGGACGGGGGCGGCATCCCCGGATCGAAGCTTGCGGGGTAGCTGCACAGGATCGGAGTCGAGCGACGGTTGACGACGACGCCCCAGCACTGCTGCCGTTGCCAGCCGCGGCCCGGTGCCGAGAGGCGCAGCTGCGCGGTTCCCGACGCGGTCCGCACGGTTGCCAGCAGCAGCGAGCCAGGTCCGTCGAGCACAGGGAGTGGGGGCTCGGTCCCTCCGTACTCCCAGGGGTTGATCCGCTTCGTGGCGATCGGCCGGCCATGCACGTCGAGGGCCTGCTCGAGGATGGGCCGATGACCTGGCCGGCGGGTCCCGCGCCCGAAGGCCACGATCACCCACCCGTGGCCGGGAGTGGCGCGCTGCACGCGGCCGTCCTCGAAGGTCACCCGGACGGCGTGCACACGCGATGGCACCTCGCCGTACTCGACCCGCAGGCTTCCGAGGCCCTGCCCCTGGGTGAGGCCGGCGTTGCCGGCGCCGAGGGGTATGGCTCCACCGCAGGCGATCCCGTTGTCGGCGATCGTCCGTCCCGCAAGCTTCGTGCGGATGATGTCCGCGTCACCGAACGCCGCTTCGATACCGCTGCACTGCGTCCCGTCTTCGCGGCGTGCCGCCCAGAGCAGGACCAGTCCGCCCGCCGTCCGCAGGCCGCTGACGTAGCGTGGGGGAGTGACGAAGGCCGCGCCGGGCCGGACGCGCACCACCTGACCGACGTACTCGCTGAGCCCTGGGTCGGCCGACGTTGCCGAGGTGCGCGAGATCGCTGTTGCCGATGACGCGACGAGCACTGCCGCCACCGCGGCGGCGAGCAGGCTGAAACGCGCGCGGGGACTCATGTGAAGGCGTTCACGATACCGCTGACGACGAGGAAGACGCCCGCGATCCCGAGCGCGCCGACAGCGAGCCTCGAGCCATTGGCGCGCAGCCAGGCGTTGAAGCGCCGGGTCGCCTGCTCCGTCCATGCAGGCGCGAACAGGTATCCCACGAGCGGCACTTCGATGAGCGCGAACATGATCACGTAGAAGCCGAGGAGGAGAGCGATCGTCGTGGCGACTCCCTCGTCGAGCTCGGCGATGTTCTTGAGGGCGACGAAGGGCAGGACGCCGGGAAAGACGTTCAGCACGATGCCGGCGACGAACGCAAGCGGCGCTCCGCGGTCGAGCATGCGCTCGATGCGAGTGGACTCCGGTGCCGGACCCTGCTCTGCCGGCGCGCTGGCTGTGCGACGACGCAGCACGAGCGCAACCACGATCGCGATCGAGCCGACCGCGATCTGAACGGCCGGATCGAACGAATCCCTCGACGTCGTCACGAGCGCCGTGTCCTGCAGTGCGTAGATGACGACAAGCCCCACCGTCACAGTCGTCAGCAGGGCCGCAGCCAGGAAACTCGCGAGCAACCTGGCCGGGTGCGGAGCCCTGAGCGCCACGAGCACGACGACGAGCAGCACCGGCCAGAAGGCCGAGGCGATCGCGAGTGGGACGAGCTCGGCCACGCAGCGATGCTACTTGCAGGGCATCCGTGTCCCGGTAGCCACCGTGCGGTCGCTCAGCTCGTGCGTGTCACATCACGACGGCCCTGCACGCCAGCTACTCGGCGCATACGACTTTCGCACCGCCTCGACGTAGGGCACCGGGCTGACGACGGCGCCGATCTCGACCTGCTCGTGGGGCTCGACGGTCGGCTTCGCGGTGCCACCGTCCTCCTCGCCCCAGACGAACGTGACCTCGGTGCCGGGCTCCGCGTGCTCTGCGTCGACCACGGCGAGCGTGAGCATCTTGCCCTCGTTGGCGCTGTAGCCGACCCAGGTCGAGACCCCGACGGTCTCGCCGTCGACGGTGATGCGGTCGAACGGGTGCATGGAGTAGACCGCCGAGGGCCAGTCGATGAACTTCGCGCGCCCGGAAGTGCCGTACATGCTGCCGATCGCACGCGTGACGTCATCGTCGTCCAGGGCGAGCGTGACCTTCTGACGGTGCTCGCCTTCCGCCATGCGCTCGAGAGCGTCACGCCCGATGAAGTCGTGGTCGAACTTGACGTAGTTCCCGTAGCCGAGGTCCCAGGGCGTGAAGTAGTAGTCCTCGATCCGCGCGGAGGAGAAGCTGCCGCCGATCGAGGCCGAGCCCTCGTAGCCGTCCGCCGGGAGCCATTCCCGGTATGCCTTGAGGCTCTCGCCCGAGTAGACGGCCGGCAGAGGCGAGGGGATCCAGCCCGACTCGAGCGTGTTCGACGAGTAGGCGCGACCGCCGACCTGCCTGAGCCCGAACTCCTCGCCGGCGGTCACGATCGCCTCGCGCACGGGCTCGCGGTCGTCCCACGGGCCGAACAGCTCCCAGCCGGGCTGGCCCGCCATGCCGTGCCGGAGGGCGCGCACGTTGCGACCCGCGATCGTCACCGTCGTCATGTGGAAGAAGCGCAGCTCGGGAGGGCTCTGTCCGAGCACCTTCGCGATCACCTGCATCGCGTTCGGCCCCTGCACCTGATAGCGGTAGGACTTGCGCAGCCCGTCGCTGCGCATGGCCGTGCGCTGATCGAGCTCGACGCGGACGTCGTAGCCGCCCGTCTCCGCATGAAAGCGGATCCAGTTCAGTGCCGGCGCCCGGCCGACGAGGTTGTACGTGTCTTCGGCGAGCGCGAACAGGATCACGTCGCCGATCACGTAGCCCTCTGGGGTGCAGGGCACGAAGTGCTTGGCCCGGTCGGTGACGAATCCGTCGAAGCTGTTGACGCCCAGGTGCGAGAGCAGCTCGAGCGCGCCGGGCCCCTCAACTGCGAGATCGGCCATGTGGTAGGTCTGGTTGAAGAGGACGCAGGTCTTCTGCCAGGCCTGTTGCTCGTCGATCCAATTCGTGTACTCGGCCCGGACGCCCGGGTAGACGTTGGGGCCCGCTTGCGAATTCCGCAGCAGATCCACCGGGCTCCGCACCGCTGCGAGCAGCTCTTCCAGGTTGCGAGGGCTCACGATCCTCCTCCTCGTTCGGGTTCGGCCGCGACCTCTGCGGCGGCAGGTGTGTGGGTGTGCTCGCCGAGATAGCTCGCGATCAGCAGCTGCCGGTCGGCACGCAGCTTCTCCGCGTCGTTGTGCAGCACGATCTCGCCGTGCGAGAGCACGTAGCCACGGTCGGCGACCTCGAGCGCGAGGTGGACGTGCTGCTCCACGAGCACGACGGCGCAGTCCCGCTCTTCGGCGAACCGGCGGACGACCGGCAGCAGCGACTCGACGATCACCGGGGCGAGCCCGAGGCTCAGCTCGTCGAGCAGCATGAGCCTCGGCGAGCGCGCGAGCGCCCGTGCGACCGCGAGCATCTGCTGCTCGCCGCCCGAGAGCAGCCCGGCGCGCCGTCCTTGCAGCTCCAGGAGCTTCGGGAAGTACTCGTACACGGACGCGACGTCGAGTTGCTCGCCGCGAGGGCCGACGCGGAAGTGCTCGGCCACCGTCAGCCCGAAGAAGAGCCCGCGCCCCTCCGGGACATGGGCGATGCCGAGCCGCGCGCGGCTACTCGGCGACGCGCGCGCGAGGTCGGCGCCGTCGAACACGATGCGGCCGGCCATCGGCTTGACGAGCCCGGAGACGGCACGCAGGATCGTCGTCTTGCCCGCGCCGTTCGCGCCCAGCAGCGCGACGACCTCGCCGGCCGCGACCGTGAGGTCGACCCCGCGTATCACGGCGGCCTGGTCGTAGCCCGCCGTCAGCCCCTCGAGGGCGAGAACGGCGTCAGCCACGCGAGCCCTCGCTCAGGTCGGGCGCCAGCCTGGCGGCCGCGCTGCCGAGATAGGCGGCGACCACCCTCTGGTCGCGGCGCACGGTGTCTGCTGCTCCGCGTGCAATCACCTTGCCGAACTCGACTACGACGACCTCGTCGCAGATCCCGAGCACGAGACCCATGTCGTGGTCGACCAGCAGCATCGACTGGCCCGCGTCGGCGAGGCCGCGCAGGCGCCGTCCCAGCTCCTCGCTCTCGTGCGTGTCGAGCCCGGCGGCCGGCTCGTCGAGGCAGACCAGTCGCGGCTTCGCGACGAGTGCCCGCGCGATGCCGACGAGCTTGCGCCGCCCCTGCGACAGGTCGCTCGGCAGCTCGTCCACGATGGCTTCCAGTCCGAGCAACTCCAGCACGGGGTCGATCTCCGTCGAATCGCTGCGAGGGGTGGACACCGTCTCCCGCAGCGTCTGCCACACCGTGGGCCTGTGCGCAGCGACGTGCAGGTTCTCGCCCACCGTCAGGTCGTCGAACAGCTCGATCGACTGCCACGTGCGCGCCAGCCCGCGCTGCGCCCGCGCGTGCGGCGGCAGGGCGGTGAGGTCGTCCCCATCGAGCTCCACACGGCCGCTGGCGCGGACGAAGCCGCTGATCGCGTCGATGAAGGTCGTCTTGCCGGCCCCGTTCGGGCCGATCAGGCCGACGAGCTGGCCGGCTCCGACCTCGAGGTCGACGCCCACGACGGCGTGCACTCCGCCGAAGCTGACCGAAATGCCGGTCGCCCGCAGGACCGGGGTCACGGCTGCGTCCTGACGCGACGCTTGAAACCAGCTCTACGGGGAGAGCGCGCGGCGCCGCAACTCGCTCGGCGAGCAGCCGTAGGCCTCGCGGAACAGGCGGCTGAAATGCTGCGGGCCGGGCAGGCCCCAGCGGCTCGCGATGGCGAGGATCGTGAGGTGGCTGCGAGCCGGATCGAGCAGATCGCGTCGGCAGCGCTCCAGCCGGGACGTGCGGATCCACTGGCACACGCTCGTCCCCTCGGCCTCGAACAGCTTGTGGAGGTAGCGAGTGGAGATGAAGCTCGCGCGGGCAATGCCCTCGGGATCGAGATCGGGGTTGCCGAGATTCGCGGCGATGAACGACTGGATGTCGCGCAGGATCTCTGGACGCGATCGCACCTGCTTGGGCCCGGCGGTGCGGGCGGGCGGCGCGGCGTACATGCCTCGCACGAGGTCGACGACGCACTCGATGGTGTTCGGCGCATCATCGGCCGTGATCGACCCGTCTTCCAGCCCGCTGACGAGTCCGCGGAAGAACGCCACGGCAGCTCGCGGCACGCCCTCGCTGCCCGCGATCCTCAGCGCGGTGCACTTGCTGATCCGGTCCGCATCCCGGCCCAGGATGCTCATCGGCACGCGGACGACGAGCGACTCGAACGGCTCGTTCGCCCGGAACACCATCGGGTGCGACGTGTCGTAGCTGATCACGTCCCCCATGCCGGCGATCCCCGTCCTGCCGTCCTGGACGGCCTCCATCCGGCCGCGCAGCACCACCGTCAGGTGCAGGCACTCGGGATCGCAGGCCGCGATCGCCCGCGGCGTGCGCATCATCGTGTTGGCCGCAGCGGCGATCCGGAAGAAGCTGATCGGGCCGAAGCCGTGGCCCCACATGCGCGCGCCGAACTGCTCCTTCGCCCTGCTGCGCACGTGCACGGGCAGGTACGAATCGGTCGACGACTCCAGCCAGAAGTCCAACCGCTCGCGGGCCGGAACCATCGCCGTGTCGATGAGCAGCACCATGCGAAGCGGCTTCGGACGATATGACGAAGCGCTTCCTCGTGTCAAGGAGCGCAAGAGCCGCCCTCATCACGCGACGGCCCCCGCGCCGAAGAGCTCCTTCGTCGCGATCCGGGCGCCCGCGGCCAGCGCCTCGAGCTTCGCCCACTGGATCGTCGGGTGCACGCGCTGGAGGAAGGCGCGCTGGGCGAATCCGCAATCGGTTCCGCCCATCACGCTCTCGCGGCCGACGAGCCTGGCGAGCCGGACGAGTCGGTCGGCCACGAGCTGAGGATGCTCGACGACGTTCGTGTGGTGCGTGACGACGCCCGGCACGAGCACCTTTCCCTCGGGCAGCTCGACGTCCTCCCAGAGCCGCCATTCGTGCTCGTGGCGCGGGTTCGCCTGCTCCATCAGGTAGTAGCGGGCGCGCACGCGGAGCACGAGGTCGATCACGTCCGCGAGCGGCGGGTCGAAGGCGTGCGGACCGTGCCAGCTGCCGAAGCAGACGTGGTAGCGCACCCGCTCCTCCGGGATGCCCGCGAGTGCATGGTTGAGCGCTTCGACCCTCAGCTCCGCCCAGCGCCGGTAGTCCCCGATCGAGCCGCCGAGCGAGAGGATCGAGTCGTACTCGTGCAGCAGCACCGCATCGTCGACCTGGAGCAGGAAGCCCGCGTCGACGATGCGCCGGTACTCCTCGTGCAGGGCGTCCGCCACGGCGAAGACGAACTCCTCCTCGCTCGCGTAGTACTCGTTGCGCAGCCAGTAGACGCTTGCGGGGGCGACGACGGGAAGGAAGACGTCGGCCACCTCGACGCCCGCGAGCGCACGCTTGAGGCGGGCGATGTCGCGCTCGAGCGCGGAGGGGTCGTAGCGGATCGGGCCCGTGCAGAACCAGAGCATCCCGGCGGGCTCGACCTCGGCCGCGACCGCACTCGTCCTGTCGAGCTCCGCCACGGGCACCTGGTTCTCGACCGCGCGGGCGAAGGCGGCGTCATGCTCGGCGTAGAACTCCGGGAACGCCTGCCGGTCGCGGCTCGGGGGAAGGATGGAGCCGCCAGCGAGCGGCACCATCCGCTGCTCGAGCCCGCTGACGCGCTCGTAGAGGTACGTGATCCATGCGGACTTGCCCATCTCGCCGTCGTCGATGACGTCGATTCCCGCCTCCACTTGGCGCTGTACGACGTCGGTGACGGCGTCGGCGAGGGCGCGCTCGTAGGCGGCTTGATCGTAGGACTCGCCGCGCGCCTCGGCAGCGAGGAAGTCGAGCAGGGCACGCGGGCGAACGAGGCTGCCGGCGTGGGTCGTCAGGATCCTCTCCATCAGGCTTCCTCTCGCGTGAGTGCCAGGGCCGCGGAGGCATCGGTCTTGCGCCGCCTCCGCTTCAACTGCCGCCGTCGATAGGCCGCGCCGGCGACCCCGTCCGGATTCTGGTAGAGCGTCACGATCAGGGCGGCGCCGCCGAACAGCAGCGCCCAGTTGCCCGAGATCCCGAACCACTTCTCGAGCGCGTACGGAAACAGCGCCTCGACGGAGATGAGGCCCGCGAACACGGCTCCCGAGACCATCGTGATGCCGCCGACGTAGGCGAGGGCGATCAGGCTGAGCGCGGTCAGGGCGGAGAAGCGGCTGACCGTGACCGAGCTGAAGTTGTAGCCGTAGAGCGCGCCCGCGATCCCGGCGATGAAGGAGCCGATCGCGAACGCGGCGAGCTTGACGTTGCGGACGTTGATCCCGGCCGCGGCGGCGGCCCGCTCGTTGGAGCGGACGGCGAGCATCCGCTGCCCGAGGTCCGAGCGGCGCAGGTTCGCGACGAGGAGCCCCAGCGCGAGCGTGACAGCGACGACGAAGAATCCGAACACGGGGCTCGGCACCTTGTCGTCGAGCCCGCGGAACGAGGCGTACGGGCCGAGGTCGAGGCCGAGGAGCCCCGGCTCGGGCACGGGGGAACTCGAGCTGCCGCCGCCCCAGGTCGTGTTCAGGAAGACGAACTGCTCGATCGCCACGGCCGCGGCGAGCGTGACGACCGCGAGGCTGACGCCGCGTACCCGCAGCGCGGAGACCGCGACCACGAGCCCGCACACGGTCGCGACCACGGCGCCGATCAGCATCCCCAGCGGGAAGCCGATGCCGTGATCCGCCGCGAGGTGCGAGACGGTGAAGCCCGAGAGGCCGGCGAGGGCGAGCTGAACGACCGAGATCTGGCCGACGTAGCCGGTGATCACGACGAGCGACAGGCACATGATCGTCGCCAGCAGCGACGTGATCAGCGCCTGCCTGAAGTCGTAGGGCAGCACGATCAGGAGGACGACTGCGGCCGTCGTCGAGATGCAAGCCGTGCGCCACAACTGCTGGGCACGCGGCGCCAGCGGCAGCCGCTGCTCGACCAGCTCGCCGCGGGTCGGCAGATTCGTGCCGCGGACGAACATCGCCACGACCATCAGCCCGAAGACGAGGAGCGGCTGCACGCCCGGCAGCGCCACCCCGTTGTCGGTCGGGAACCAGCTGAAGGTCTGGAAGTAGTAGAGGAGGTTCTCGAGCATCCCGATGGCGAGCCCGACCGTGGCCGCGATCCAGAAGGACGTGAAGCGCGCGAACAGGGCCGCCGTCAGGGCGGGCACGACCTGGAGCGGCAGCGACGTCGAATCGAGCTGGGTGATCGAGGCGGCGAGGACGCCGAGCCCGCCGGCGACGAGGGTGGCGAGCACGGTGTTCGCCAGCGCCAGCTGATCCGGCGAGAGGCCGAGGAGCATCGCCCCGATCTCGTTCTCCGAGGCCGCCCGCGTCGCGAGTCCGAAGCGGCTGAGCCGGAACAGGAGGGAGAGCGCCAGCGTGACCCCCAGCACGATCGCCGGCAGGATCAGCCGGTCGATCGGGACGAGCGAGCCGAAGAGCCTCACGGTGTCGCGCGGGAGCACCGGCGGTTGCGGCTTGCTGGAGATCCCGAACGCGAGCGCGACGCCCGCCTGGGCGACGAGCAGGACTCCGAGCGAGGCCGCGAGCTTGGCGAGCGCCGAGGCCGTGCGCAACGGCCGGAACGCGACGAGCTCCATCACGACCCCGAGCGCAACGAGAAACAGGAAGGTGACGACGAGCGCCGCCGCGGTCGACGCCTCCCAGCCGTAGACGCCCGTCTTGAGCGACCAGTACGAGTAACCGCCGAGCATCGCGACCGCGCCCGTCGCGAGGTTGATGAACCCGGAGCCGCGATACGTCAGGACGATGCCGATGGCGATGCCCGCGATGAGCGCGCCGGTTCCGAGCCCGAGGGTCGCGAAGAGAAGGAGTTGGTTCCAGTCCATGCCCTGAGAGCCAGCAGGAAGACGGGGCGGGGCCCGAGTCGGCCCCGCCCCTCGTCCGGACGCCCGATGCTAGCCCTGGGGCGTGAAGTTGGCGGGCGGCCGCAGCCAGCCGCTGAGGGGCGTGAAGACGCCCTTGCCCTCGTATTTGAAGAACTGCGCCTGGTCGTTACAGGCGGCGGGCTCGGTCGGGTACTTGCCGCAGTTCAGGCTCGGCGCGCCGAGCGCCTGCGGGCCCTTGAACGCCCGGATGGTGGTCGTGAACTTCGCGGACGTCAGCTTCGCGACGCCGATCTGGTTCATCATCTTCACGGTTGTGAGCACCTGGCCCCAGGAGACGATCACCCAGGCGTCCCCCGCGAGCTTGGCCTGCCCGAGCTTCGCCATCGCCTTGTTGTACGGGACGGCTGCCTTGTCCGACTTGTCACCGGCGAGCGTCGAGGCGATGCCGTAGACCCACGGCGCGAGGTCGCCGCCGAGGCCCGCTGCGACCTCGCCGCTCAGGCAGAGCGGATTCGAGACGATCTTGGAGCCGGAGACGCCGAGCTGCTGAAGGGTCTTGGCGACGTTGACGCACCCCGCTGCGTTGCTCTGCGGGACGACGATGTCGGCGGTCTGGGCGCCGGCCGCCGTGAGCGGGCCGGTCAGGTCGGTCGAGTTGGGATCGAAGCCGACGAGCTTCGTCGTGATCCCGGCGGCCTCGAGGCTCGTCTTCTCCACCTTGGCGCCGACGTCGATCCCGGGCACCTGCGGGTAGATCACGGCAGCGCTCGCGGCGTGCAGCTTCGTCTTCGCGAACGTCCCCCACGGGCCGAGCACGGAGTCGTTGGTGCCGAAGAGCGCGAACTCGTTCTTCTGGACGGCGTCGACGGGCAGGAGCGCGACACCGCTGACGATCGGCTTCTTGCCGTGCAGCGCCGCGTAGAACGACTGGTTGCCGACGGCGACGGCACCGAGCAGGACGACCGAGATGCGCTTGTCGTTCGCGAACTTCTGACCGCACTTCGTCCCGTCTTCCTCCGCAGAGGTCGTGAAGCACTCGCTGAGGACGACCTTGTGCCCCTGGACGCCGCCGAGATAGGTGTTGACGTACTTGACGGCGAGCTCGGCGCCCTTCGTCCAGTTGGGCCCGACGAGCACCTGGCCGCCCTGGGTGTTGACGGCGCCGATCACGATGGGGGAGAGCTTCGGATCGGCCTTGCCTGCCTTGCCGCCGACGTAGGTGACGTAGTTGGTGACGGGCCCGCCTGCCGTGCCTCGCCCGAGGGCCATCGGGACGGCGACCGCCAACACGGCTGCGACGACTCCGACGACGATCGCGAGTCGCCCGAGAGGGCTTTGCTTTGCAGACCTCATGCGCGTTCCGGCCTCCTTCTTCCACCAGATCGATTGCCCGGGCAGGATCGTCTGAGACCGATCGCGAGATCCGATGGGCCTGCGACCCCGGGCAATCGTCGCGGACGGGCTGGGCGCGCTCTTCGCAACGGGCGCACACTCGCGCGGGACGACTTGACGTTCCGCGCACAGTGCGCGCACGGGCCGTCGCCCGGCCTGTCCGTGCCGCGGGCTCGGCAGGTGTGCGGCCAGGAACCGTCCTCGGTCCCTGGCGCGCCGGGTCTGCCTAGTGGGTCATCCGCCCGGTTGCGTCGCCCACGAGGATGGTCCCCTGAGCGCCCTTGTGAGCGTTCGCGAAGGCGTGGTTGACGAAGCCGTTCGCGCCCGGCTGCTGGAAGCGCACGTCGAAGATCGCGCCCGCGCCGGGTGCCACGCTGGTCGTCTGCACGCCGGAGATCCAGTTCGTGACGTCGCTGTCGAGGTAGACGCGCTCGAAGACCGTGCCGACCACGTGGAACGGGATGGGAAGGTTGGGTCCGGCGTTGCCGACGTAGAAACGCGCGAGCTTGCCCGGGGCGACGTGCAGCGCGTGGTCGACGTACTGGTTGGCGACGCCGTTGAACGTGACGATGTCGGGCCGCATGTCCAGCGCCTTGTCGAAATCGACGTCGGCCGGCTTCTCCTGACCCGTCCCGTAGAGATACCACTCGCTGCCGACGAGGACGAACTGATGGTCGGCCACGGGCATTGGCTTCGCGGGTGTGACCACCATCGCTCCGTACATGCCCATCGCGATGTGCATCACTGCCGGGCTCGTGACGCAGTGGTAGACGAAGACGCCCGGGTCGTGCGCCGTGAAGGAGAGTGTCATCGACTTGCCCGGCGGGATGTCCCTGAAGGCCGTGCCGGCCGCCACACGCGCTGCGTGCAGGTCGAACGAGTGCGCCATGTTCCCGCGGTTGTGGAACGTGATCTCCACCGGTTGCCCCTGTCGCACGTGCAGGACCGGGCCGGGGACCGTCCCGTTGAAGGTCCAGGCGCGAAAGCGCACTCCGGGCGCGACCTCGATCGTGCGATCCACGACGGTGATCTCGAAGCGAGCCACGGGACCGCCGACGGGGGGCGGCAGATGGGCCGGAAACGGCAGCAACGAGCGGCCTCCGTGCGCGTGCTCGAAGCGCCGGAGGCGATCGGGAGCAGCGGCCGAGCTGCGCGACGGCCGGAGCAGTGCGCCTGCAGAGAGCGCCCCCAGACTGCCGAGGAGCAGGTTCCGGCGCGACGTCGCCTCGAGCTGGACGGCAGGCGGTCCCTGTACCGCACCGTCCAGCCGCTGTGGCTCTCGCCCTCGGGTGTCCATTACCGCCTCCTGGAACTGATAGACGGTGTAGTTGCCCACCCGTCATTTTCTTTTTGGGTTGTCGGGCTAGTTTCAGCGCATATCCTTTTGAAAACCTTCCGCCGACCTTTCACGGAAATCGCGCGATCCGGCGCGCGCCCGCCCTCCCCCGAGCGAGGGAAATCCGGCCCTCGGCGGTTTCGCGGCCGCCGCCGGCGGGAACTCAGTGCGGGAGGAGCGGAACGGCCGTTTCGCACCCGCTGGCGAAGCGGAAGCGGCCCTGCTCGCGCGTCGGTCACACCCTCTCTTCACCGCCGAGCAGGGCCGCCTCGTCCGGCCGAGGACTACGCTGACGGCGTGAAGACGAACCGTTCCATCCCCCAGAGCACCGTGATCCCGGTGCTCATCTACCCGGACGTGCGGGCGGCCGTCGCCTGGCTCACCGACGCCTTCGGCTTCGCCGAGCGCGTGCAGATCGGAGAGGATCACCGCTCGCAGCTCAGCTTCGGCGAGGGCGCCGTGATCATCGGCGACGTGCGCCACGCTCGCCGGCCGCCGCGACCGGGCGAGGTCACGCACTCGGTGATGGTGCGCGTCGACGATGCGCACGCGCACTGCGAGCGTGCGAGGTCACACGGAGCGAAGATCCTCATGGAGCCCACCGATTTCGAGTACGGCGAGCGCCAGTATTCGGTGGAGGACCCCGCGGGTCACCAGTGGACCTTCTCCGAGACGCTCCGCGACGTCGCTCCCGAGGAGTGGGGCGGCATCCTGCGCGCCTCCGAGTGAGCTCGTCTACCGGTTCTGGCAGGATTTGACCCGAGGAGGCGCAGATGGCAAACGATGAGATCGACCCCGGTGAGATCGACGAGATCGAGCCCGACGAGGACGATCCAGGTAACACGGGCCTGCGTGACCCCGGCATCGACCGGCACGACTTCGCGAGCGAATGGGAGTCGGTCTGGCCGGACGTCGAGACCGACCCCCGCGAGGCGCTGCCCGAGCTGGAGGACATCCTCCGGCGGATGCTGGAGCGCCACGGCTACGTGCTCGACGAAGACGACCCCGTATCCCAGGGAGATGAGATCGAGATCGTCGCTCCGTATGAATCCATCCGCGAGCTGGCGGGGGTGATCCGAGACGGCGACGATGTCGACGCCGCCGATCTCGCGCAAGCGATCGCCGACGCGGCCGAGATCTACGAGACGCTGATCGACCGCGTCGAGGGACGCGCCCGCTGAACCGAGCGATGCGGCGTGCACTTCACCGACCGAGCCGATGCCGGTCGCGCGCTCGCAGGGCATCTGCGGGCGTATGCCGGCCGTGATGACGTCGTCGTTCTCGCGCTTCCGCGGGGCGGCGTGGTCGTCGGATTCGAGCTCGCCCGGGAGCTGGCGCTGCCGCTCGACATCTACCTCGTCCGCAAGCTCGGCGTGCCGGGACGCGAGGAGCTCGCGATGGGAGCGATCGCCGGTGACGGCACTCGCGTCCTGAACAGCGCGCTCATCGCGCACCTCGGCATCACCGATCAGGAGATCGCGAGCACCGCCGTGCAGGAGAGCCGCGAGCTCGAGCGGCGTGAGGACGCGTATCGAGGTGGGCGCCCTGCCATGGAGATCCGCGGGCGGACGGTGATCCTCGTGGATGACGGGCTTGCCACGGGCGCCTCGATGCGCGTTGCGGCGCTCGCGGTGCGCGCCAGGAAGCCCGAGAGGATCGTCGTCGCGGTGCCGGTCGGAGCCAAGGACGTGTGCGACATGCTCCGCGAGCTCGCGGACGAGGTCGTGTGCGTCGCGGCGAGCGGCTCGCTGCCCGCCGTCGGAGCCGCATACGACGACTTCGAGCAGGTCTCGGACGCCGAGGTCTGCGAGCTGCTCGCGCGCGCCGCGATCGAGGGGACCTAGGCACTCCCGGCGAGGCCGGCCGGCAGTTTGTATCGCGTGCCGCGAAGGCGTAGGATCCGCGCATGAGACGTTTGACGCTTGCTCTTGCGCTCATCGCCCTCGCAGTGCCGTCGGCCACAGCCAGTGCCGACACGTCCCAGCCGGTCACGACTCCCATGACGCATGGCTGCCACCACGGAGCGGCCATGAACGCCGGGCTGGACGTCTAGAACACCGTGGACCCATGGTGGGTGTGGGCGCTGCCCGTGCTCTTCGGGGCGCCGTGGATCGTGCCCAGCATCTGGTTGTGGCGGAGGCGTCCGCGCGACGGTGCGATTCCGCCTTCCATGGCGGACACGGCACGGCAGCGCCTCTCGGCACGCTGAGCGCACTCTGCGGGGTAGGCTGGACGCATGCCGGCTCTCTCTTCGCGCGCGGGTGCCGTGGGCATCGTGATCGCAGCGGCGCTCGCGGCGGCGAGCGGAACATCGGCGGCCGCGACGCCGGCGCACGCGTCCGTCACGTGCGGTTTCACAGCCATCCACAAGGTCGTCGTGGCACGCATCAAGGGCCCCGGCACCAACGTGTGGCTCATCAGGCAGAACGTGAAGTGCTCGGGCAACTGGGCCGTCGCGTTCCCCGACGTGGGGCCGACCAGGACGCATTCCAACACGGTGACGGTCGTGCTCAAGTGGAATGGCAAGGTATGGCAGCCGAAGAGCCGCGGCGGGGCGACCTGCAAGTCGCCGGGCCACGAGGTGCCTGCGCCCATCTTCCGGCTGGCCTGCGAGTCGAACTGAGCCGTCGGTCGCGCGCGGTGATCGCCGCGATCGATCCGCTGCCGGCGAAGAAGAAGAGCGGGTAGGGCAGGAGCGAGCAGGGCGACGACGGCTCGTGCCGCGGTTGCCCGGGCTTCTACGATGGACGACCTGATGGTCGGCGCCGGAGACACCGCCCTTCGCCGCGCCGCCGAGGTGCGGGCCTGGCTCGAGCTGCGGGGCGGCGAGATGGCGTCTCTGCTCGAGGCCCTCGTCGCGATCGACACCGAGAACCCGCCGGGTCGCGGGCTCGGTCACTGCGGACGCGTGCTGCGCGACGCGATGACGGGCCTCGGCCTCTCGCCGGAGTTGATCGAGCTGCCGCCGGCGCGCGATCTCGAGGAGCCCTGCGTGCTGCGCGGCGAGGTGGGCGGAGGCACACGGACCGTCTACTTCCACGGGCACTTCGACGTGGTGCCCGCGCAATCGCCGGCGCAGTTCGTGCCGAGCAGGGCGAACGGCAGGATCACCGGCCGCGGCAGCGCGGACATGAAGGGCGGGCTGGTGAGCATGCTCTACGGCGCTGCGGCGGCGCGCGACCTCGGCCTCCTCGACGACCGGCGGATCGTGCTTCACCTCGTCTGCGACGAGGAGACGGGCAGCGTCACCGGGTCCGGGCACCTGCGAGCGGCCGGCCTGATCGATTCCGGCGCCGTGGCGATGGTCACCGCCGAGCCCACGGGCGGAGTCGTGTGGCACGCCAGCCGCGGAGCGATCACGCTGCGAGTCGAGGTGCAGGGTCGCCCCGCCCACGTCGGGCAGGCGCACCTCGGAGTGAACGCCTTCGAGCAGATGGTGCGGATCGCCGAGCCGCTGGCCGACCTTGCGCACGAGTTGCTCGCGCGCCGCACGGACTACCCGGTGGAGAGCGACGAGGCACGCGGATCGATGCTGGTCGTGGGCGGCGCATCCGGCAGCGGTGCGAACTTCAACGTCGTGCCGGGCGCCGCGTGGTTCTCGGTCGACCGCCGCTTCAACCCGGAGGAGAGCCTCGCCGAGGAATTGGCTCGTCTGACCTCCGCGATCGACGCCGCCGCGGCGCGCGCCGGCGCGGAGGTCAGAGTCGAGGTCCTGCAGGAGCAGCCGTCGGCGGCAACCGACGAGCGCGCTCCCGCCGCTCTCGCACTGGCGCGCTGCGCCGCGGAGGTCGAGGGCTCGGCACCGCGCTTCGAGATGTGCCCGGGCGTCCTCGAGACTCGCTGGTACGCACAACTCGGCATCCCGGCATTCGCCTATGGCGCCGGTCGGCTCGACGTGTCGCACGGCCCGGACGAGTACATCGACGAGGCCGCGATGCGCCGCTGCGCCGCGGTCTACGCGCTCTTCGCCGGAGCCGTCGTGTGACTCCGACCCGGCGAGTCAGATCCAGCGACGGCGCTTGAAGATCCCGTAGAGCACGAGACCGACCGCGATCATCAGCACGATCGCCATCGGGTAGCCGAGGCGCCACTTGAGCTCCGGCATGTGCTTGAAGTTCATGCCGTAGATCGTCCCGATCAGCGTGGGAGCGAACAGGATCGCGGCCCAGGCCGAGATCTTCTGCACCTGCTCGTTCTGGCTGATCGAGACCTCGGTCAGCGCCTTGGTCTCGAGCGTCAGATGGACGCTCAGGATGTTCTGGAGCAGCGCCCGGAAACCGTCGACGCGCTCCTCGATCTGGACGGCGTGATCCTGCACGTCCCGGAGGTATCGGCGCTCCTCGTCGTCCACGCCGGTCAGGTCCATCATGCGCGCGAGCATCCCGGCGAGCGGCTTGGTCGCGCGCTGGAACTCGATCACCTCGCGCGTCAGCTCATACGTGCGACGTGAGACCGTGGCGCTGCCGCTGAAGACCTCGTCCTCGATCTCGTCGATGTCGTTCTCGAGCCCGGCGACGACCGGCAGGTAGCAGTCGACGACGTGATCCACGATCCCGTAGACGATGGCGACCGGGCCTCGGGCGAGCAGGTGAGGCCGGGCCTCCATGGCTCGGCGCACGTGGCCGAGGTCCGGTGCGTCGCCGTGGCGGACCGTGATCACGAAGTTCGGGCCCGCGAAGATCTCCAGCTCGCCGAACCTGACCGTCTCGGTCTCGTCGACGTAGCGGGCCGGTCTCAGCACGACGAAGTGCATTCCCTCGTAGCGCTCGAACTTGGGGCGCTGATGCGCGGTGAGCGCGTCCTCGACGGCCAGCTCGTGCAGGTGGAACGCCTTCGCCACGGATTCGAGCTCCTCGTGCGTCGGCTCGTAGAGACCGATCCACGCCATCCCCTCACCCGCGTTGCAGGCTGCGAAGAGGTCGTCGAACGCCGGGGTGCCGGGCTCCCGCACCCCGTTGCGGTAGACCGCGCTGTCGATGATCACGATGCCGCCCCGGGCATCAGGGTCTCACGGCTGGCTGGCTCGGATGCTTCACGCTCAGCGGAGCGTACGCCGCGCGCCGGATTGCTCGGACGCGTCTACGCGGCGTGCAGGGCGGCGCGCGCGCTGTCGGCGACGAGCACGGCGTCGATCTTCGAGGCCTCGACCGGGCGCCCGTAGAGGTAGCCCTGGCCGTAGGCGCAGCCGAGCTCGACGAGCCGGTCGTGCTGGCCGGGCATCTCGATGCCCTCCGCGACGGTGACCAGGCCGAGCGTGGTCGCGAGGTCGGTGATGAGGCGCGCGAACGCCCATTCCCGGCCGTTCTCCTGCTCGATGCCGTCGATGAACGGCTTCGCGATCTTGAGCACGTCGACCGGGAAGCGACGCAAGTAGCGCAGCGACGAGTACCCGGTGCCGAAGTCGTCGATGGCGATCTGGATGCCGAGGCTGCGGAGCTGCGCGAGCAGTGCGAGCGCGGCGTCGGAATCGTGCAGGAGGCTCGTCTCGGTCAACTCCAGGATGAGCGCCGTGGCCGGCAGCTGATTGGCCTTGAGCGTCTCCTCGATGTCCCGTGCGAACACCTTGCCGAGCTGCTCGGGCGAGACGTTGACGCTGATCTGCAGATCGTCGCGACCGGGGTGCCTCGCTCGCCAGCCGGCGAGCTGCGAACAAGCCTCGTGCAGGATCGCCGAGCCGATCTCCTGGATCACGCCGGCGCTTTGGGCGAGGGGGATGAAGACGTCGGGCGGGATCGCGCCACGGGTGGGGTGGTCCCAGCGCGCGAGCACCTCGAACGCAGCGATCCTGCCGTCGCCGAGCGAGACGATGGGCTGGAATACGGCCGTGATCTCGTCGCAGGCGACGGCACGCAGCAGCTCGTTGCGGAGCTCGAGCTCCCGGACGGTGTCGGCCTGCATGCCCGGCTCGAAGATGCAAAGGCCGCCGCGCTTGGTCGCCTTGGCGCGGTACATCGCGGTGTCGGCGTCGCGCAGCAGGGTCTCAGGCTCGCTGCGCCCGGTGGCGAGGCCGATGCTCGCACGCACGCGCAACTCGTGGCCATCCACCCGGAACGGCGCCGAGAGGGCCTCGATGATGCGGGCCGCGAGGATCTCGGGCGCTGTCGGGTCTGCCTCGTGCGGGACGAGGACGGCGAATTCGTCGCCGCCGAGCCTCGCCGCGGTGTCGGAGCGGCGCAGGCACTTGCGGATGCGCTTGGCGGTCTCGACCAGCAGCCGGTCTCCTGCGAGGTGACCGAGGCTGTCGTTGACCAGCTTGAACTCGTCGACGTCGAGGAACAGCACGGAGACCTCGCCGTTCGCTCGCTCGGCTCGCGCGAGCGCATGATCGAGGCGATCGATGAAGAGCGCGCGGTTCGGCAACCCGGTGAGCGGGTCCGTCAGGGCCTGCCGTACGGCGTCGGCCGCTCGGGCAGTGGAGAGCGCGACGCCCGCGTACTCGGCGAAGAACCCGAGCGTCTCGGCGTCGGACTCGGTGAACTGGCGCTCGCTCCGGGTCGAGACGACGAGACTCCCGACGATCGAGCCATGGCCATGGACGGGGGCCGCCATGGCCGCTCGCAGGCCGTTCGCGGCGAGCATCTGGATATCGCCCTCGGCACTGCCGTAGGAGTTCGAGATCAGCAGTCGCTCCTCGAGGATCGTCCGGCCGCCGAGTCCCTCCGTGACCGGGCCGCGCCGGAGCACGCGCGTCGAGCGCTCGTCGACGCCGGTGCTGGCTGCCAGCACGAGGTACGACGGATCGTTCTCGTCGATCAGCCGGAGCCCGACGATCTCGCATTCCAGCACCTTGGCCGCGGCGTTCACGATGGTGTCGAGAATCTCGTCGAGGCGCGAGCGCTCGGCGATGGCGCGCTGGATGATCGCGAGTTGCTCGAGCAGCTGGCGCAGCGTGTCCTCGGCCTCCTTGCGCGTCGTGACGTCGCGGGCGATCGCATAGAACGACGCCGTGCTCGCGTCGGGCCGGATCATCCATTCCAGCCAGCGGTACGAGCCATCGCGGTGGCGGCAGCGGTTGTTGAAGTTGAGCGTGTCCTGGCCGAGCACCGCCAGCCGGCGATGCTCGGCCATCGTCGCTTCGCGGTCGTCGGGATGCACGAGGTCGATCATCGGATGTCCGAGCAACTCGTCGCGCGAGTAGCCGAGCGTCTTCTCCCAGGCGCCGTTGACCGATGTGAAGACACCCGTGAAATCGGCGGTCGCAATCAGGTCGAGTGAGAGATTCCGGTGCGGCGCGAGCTCGCCTTCCAGCTCGCGGCTCCTGTCGACGAACGAGCCGACGAGCCCACCGACCACGAACACGGCCGTCGCGCGCGTGCAGTAGCCGATCCAGCTGAACTGGTTGTCGGCCGTCAGATTCATGAGCGTCGCCAGCCCCAGGCCCACGCTTGCGGAGATGAGGCCTCCCCGGAGGCCGAATCTCACGGCGCAGAGCGCGACGGGCACGATCACGAGCACGCCCGGAGCGTCCTGCGGGCTGCGATCGACGTAGCGCAACGCGGCGATCGCCGCGGTGAGGGCGAGCGCCAGCACGATCACCCAGCGACCGTCGCCGGAGCGCGTCACGCACGAACCGGTCAGGTCGGAGATCCAGCGGCGCGGGGAAGCACGACGTCGCATCGCTGAAGGTATCGGCGGCGACCGCGAACCCTTGACCTCGGGGCGCTGCGCGATCTGCCATCCTCGGGCGACGATGGTCGTTCACCTCGTCGACGGCACCTACGAGCTGTTCCGGCACTTCTACGGCCGCCGCAGCGGCGGCAGGCAGGACGGCGTGCGATTCGGCGCCGCCGCCGGAGTGCTGCACACCGTGCTGCAGCTGCTCGAGGGCGGCGCGACGCACGTCGGCGTGGCGACCGACCACGTGATCGAGTCCTTCCGCAACGACCTCTGGCCGGGCTACAAGACCGGCGCGGGCGTGGATCCCGCGCTGCGCGCCCAGTTCGTTCCGCTCGAGGAGGCGCTTGCGGACATGGGCGTCGTCGTCTGGCCGATGGTCGAGCTCGAGGCCGACGACGCGCTGGCAGCGGCCGCGCGGGTCGCCTCGGCCGACGACGACGTGGTGCAGGTCCGCATCTGGACGCCGGACAAGGACCTTGCGCAGTGCGTCAGCGGCGATCGCGTCGTGCAGGTGGACCGCCGCAACAACACCGTTCGCAACGCCGGCGGCGTGCGCGAGAAATTCGGCGTCGAGCCGGAGCGCATCCCCGACCTCCTGGCGCTCGTCGGCGACGCGGCCGACGGCTATCCCGGCATCCCCGGCATCGGCAAGGTCACGGCGGCGCGGCTCGTCGACAAGCACGGGCCGCTGGAGGAGTTCCCGCCCGAGGTGCTCGGGGACAAGCGCGAGCTCGCGCTGCTGTTCAAGGATCTCGCGACGCTGCGGGCCTCGGCCGAGGTCGTCGGCGACGTCGACGAGTTGCGCTGGCGCGGACCGAAGCCGGCGTTCGCGGCGTGCACGGAGCGTCTCAGCGACCGGCGCCTCCTCGAACGCGCGCTCGCGGCCGCGGAGTGACGCCGACGCGCTGTCCGCCCTCGCAGGCGACCACGCGGGCAGATCAGGCCGACGCGATCCCGCTGGCTTCCTGCGCCGGTGTATCGAGCAGCGCTCCGACGAGGTCGGGCACCCGGATCGGCTTGGTGACGTAGCCGTCCATGCCCACGGCCTGCGCCTCGCGCCGGTCCTCGTCGGTCGCATTTGCGGTCATCGCGACGATGCGAGGACGGGCTTCCGGCGCGATACGCGTGTGGATCACAGAGGTTGCCTCGAGCCCGTCCATCTCGGGCATCTGCATGTCCATCAGCACGACGTCGTAGCGCTGGCGTTCGACGGCCTCGACCGCCTCGAGCCCGTTGGCGGCGACGTCGGCCTGGTAGCCCATCATCGCGAGCAGCCGAAGTGCGAGCTTCTGGTTCACGAGGTTGTCCTCGGCGAGGAGAATCCGGAGTGGATGCCTGCTCGCCTGCTCGGGATCGAGGTCGAGCTGTCCGTCGCGAGTGCCGTCGGCGCGCGGCAGCTCGCCGACCGCGGCCGTTCGCGCAATCAGGGTCAGGTGGAATGTGCTGCCCTTGCCGACACCCGGGCTCTCGGCCCACATCGCGCCGCCCATCAGCTCGGCCAGGCGCTTCGAGATCGCGAGCCCGAGCCCGGTGCCGCCGTAGCGGCGCGAGATCGAGGCATCGGTCTGGCTGAACGAGCCGAATAGCCGGTGCATGCGGTCCTCGGGAATCCCGATGCCCGTGTCCCGCACGCTCAGGTGCAATTCCACCGTGCCGTCGCCGCGTGGAGGGCCGGCCGTGGCCGCCAGCTCCACCGATCCGCGCTCCGTGAACTTCACCGCGTTGCCGAGCAGGTTCAGCAGGATCTGCCGGATCCGGCTTCCGTCGCCGTAGATGCCTACGGGCACCGATTCGTCCACGGTCGCGCGCAGGTCGAGACCCTTGTCGCTCGCAATCGTGCGCATCAGGCCGACCGCTCCGGTGACGCACTCGCGCAGGTCGAACGGCACGATCTCCAGCTCCATGCGGCCGGCCTCGATCTTCGAGAAGTCGAGGATGTCGTTGAGGATCGTCAGCAGGGCCTCGCTGCTGGAACGGATGATCGACGCCTGCTCGCGCTGATCGTCGCCGAGGTCGCTGCGCATGAGCAGGCCGCTCATCCCGATCACGGCGTTCATCGGCGTGCGGATCTCGTGGCTCATCGTCGCGAGGAACACGCTCTTCGAGGCATTGGCCGCGTCCGCAACCTGGCGTGCGTCCTGCGCGTCGGCGAACAGCCTCGCATTGTCGAGCGCGATCGACGCGAGCTGCCCGAGGCGCTGGAGCAGATCGACGTCCGTGTCGGAGAACGAGCGGCCGTCGGCGGACGCGCGACCCATGCCGAGCGCGCCGACGACGTCGTCGCCCGAGCGCAGCGGCACGGCGGCTAGTGCTGCGATGACGCCTTCGGCGAACGTCGGATCGCGGCCCTCCCAGGCGTCGTAGTCGGCGACTGCGATGGGCTGTCCCGTCTCCCACACCCGGCCCGCGACGCCGTCGCCGCGACGCATGCGTCGCCCGAGGTCCTGCTCGAAGAGACCGGTGGAGACGCGATTCGTCAGGACGTCGTCGCCCGGGGCCGCGAGGTAGACGAAGCCATGCGGCGTGTCGAGCAGGGTGCCGGCGCGCGCGATCAGCTCGCGCAGGAGCTCTCCGAGCTCCAGCCGCTGCATGATGCCGACCGACGTCTCGTTGAGCGCCTCGAGCTCGACGTTCTGCTTGGCGAGCTCTCCCGTGCGCTCGGCGACGCGGAGCTCCAGGCCCTCGAGCGTCCCGCGCAGCCGCGCGGTCATGGAGTTGAACGCGACGGCGAGCTTGCCGACCTCGTCGTTCGTCGTGACAGGCGCCTCGCGGTCGAGATCGCCGCCCGCGACCGCCTCGGCGGTGTCCGTGATGGCCAGGATCGGACGGGCGATCCTGCGAGAGGCCAGGTACACCCCGAGGGCCAGCAGGCCGGCGACCGCCAGGCCGACCGCACCGAGGGTGAACGCGAGCGATCGCGCGGGTGCGAACGCGGCATCCTGGTTCTGCTCGGCGACGATGCCTGCACCGACGTCATCGAGCCAGCGATACGCGCCGATCACGGGAACGCCCCGGTAGTTCCGGTAGAGGCCGCGGCCCGCGTGCCCGGCGATCGCCCGGTCGATGCCCTGGGACGAGACGCCGCCCGCGAACGCACCGGTGTTGAGCCCTGGATGGATGAAATGCCCGTCGGTGCCGACGAGGTACGAGGCGCCCGTCCTGCCGAGGCCCGAGGCGGGGAGGACGATGCGGTCGATGCGCTCCAGGTTGAGGCTGGCGGCGACGATGCCGATGCGCTGCCCGTCGTGGTCGAACAGTGGCGTTGCGATCGTGATGGCAGGCGTTCCCGAGAGCGACGAGCGGGAGATGGGCTGCGCGTACGTGCCGGAGCTGCCCCGCTTGAACCAGGTCTGGCCTGCCTGATTGCGTCCCTCGTGCTGCGGCACCGTGGACACGACCACGTTGCCGTGCAGGTCGAGCACGAGGATCTCCTGCGCGTCCGCCGTCTGGGCGACGACGTATTTGAGGGCGGCCTCGAGGCTGTCGTGCGCCGGCGCCCCGCGTTTGGCCGCCGGCCCGCCGTTGAGCACCTTCCGGGCCGCATCGCCGAGGCCGCTGCCATTCTCGCCGCCCGAGATATTCCCGCCCAGGAGCCCTCCGACGAAGACGACGTTCCGCCGCTGCTCGTCCAGCCAGCGCTCGAGCGAGTCGGCCTTCAGTTGCTCGGCAGCATCGAGCCTGCTGAAGACCTGCGACTCGAGCGAGCTGCGCGCGCGGAGGTAGGAGACCACGCCGACGATTCCCGCCATCAGCAGCGAGAGCGCGAGGAACGTGAGGACGAGCCTCGCCATGAGGCTCTGACCCGCCCAGCGCGGGGTGCGGGCCTGACGCTCTGTCACTTCACCGTCTGTCCGATCGTGGACAGGTCGAACCGGCCCGCCTTGGTGGCGTAGTCCTTGCCGAAGTACTTGATCGAGAGTCTCCTGAGCGTCCCGTCGGCGTGCAGCCCCGCGATGATCTGGTCGACCCGCGCGACGAACGGCCCCACGGACAGACCCGATTTCTTGTCCACGTAGCCGGTCTTGTACGAGAAGTAGGCCGGTGTGGGAAGCATCTTCAGCGCCGCGCCGTCCTTGATGGCACCGGAGCCCACTGGCTCGGAGCAGAGGAACGCGGCGAGCTTGCCCTCGGCGGTTGCCGCGAGGCCCGGGATCTCGGTATCGAAGGTGACGATCTTCGGGTTCGCGACCGCAAGCTTGAACTTCGGGCCCGGGAGGTCGAGCGTTCCCCGCAGGTACTCCTCCATCGTGCAACCGGCGCACGCCCCGATCTTCTTCCCCGAGAGGTCGGCCGGCGTCTTCGCCGTCGAGTTCTTGGGGACGAAGAAGTTGGCCGGCGTCGTGTAGTACGGCTGGGTCATGTAGAGGACGTCCATGCGGTCGAGCGCGATCGCGCCGGAGCCGTACGCGAGATCCCAGCGATCACCCCAGTTGCCGCCGGTCACCTCGGTCCACGAGGGCGTCACGAAGCACGGCTCGACGCCCATCTTCCTGGCCACCGCCTTGCCCGTATCCGCGTCGTAGCCCGTCATCTCGCCCGCGGTCAGCTGATTGGCGGCGCACTTGGTGTTGGCCGGACGCTTCGCGCCTGCCACCTGGACCGATTGCGGCGGGTACTTGGGGTCGGTGAACAGAACGAGCGTGCCGCGTGCGAGCACCTGCGCCAGCTTGTCCGTCGACGCGTCGCCGGCGGGCTGGATCGTCGTGGTCGCAGGCGCCGTGGTCTCGTCCGCGCCCGCGTTGCCGGAAGAGCTGGACGAACCGCACCCTGTCGCGCCGGCGACTGCGAGTGCGACGACGGCCAATCCGAACCAGGCGACCGGGCCTCGCCCATCAGGTCCCGGCATGCCGTCGTCCTTTCTTGGGCCTTCTACCGCCGAGGATCTGGAGGCGTGCGCGATGGCGGCATCGCGACGCGGACGAGCTTACTCCGGCGGTTGGCGGATGCCAAGCGGATCGGGACGGCGATTCCCGTCAGGCTCGAGAGCCGGGCCGCTCGTAGCGCAGGAGGACGACGCCGTTGCCGAAGCTTCGTGCCTCCGCGAGCCGGAGGTCGAGCCTCTCGTGCGAAGCCGGGAACATCGGCCGGCCGCGCCCGATCACGACCGGATGCACGTAGACCCGGTACTCGTCGATCAGATCGAGCCGCAGGAAGGTCGCGGCCAGCTGGGCGCCGCCGAGCACGAGGTCTCCGCCCGGCTCTGCCTTCAGCCGCTGGATCTCCTCGGGGACGACCTCCCGGACGATCGTGGTGTTCCAGCCGGCCTGCTCGAGCGTCCGCGAGTACACGAGCTTGGGCATGTCGCGCCAGATGCGGGCGAACTCGGCCACGGGCTCCCCGCTCGACGGATCGGCATCGGCCGTGGGCCAGAAGCCGGCCATCAGCTCGTAGGTGACGCGCCCGTCGAGGAACGCGCCCATCGTGGCCAGCTCCGCGTTGAAGTGGCGGTGCAGCTCGTCGTCGACCATGTGCCAGTCGAGCTCGTGATCGGGTCCCTCGAAGTAGCCGTCGAGTGAGACCGACATCATCCACACGAGCTTTCTCATCGGATCCTCATCTCCCTAGAATGGCGCGGTGGTCGCGTGCGCGAGCTGTGGCGCGGACAATCCCGCTGAGGCGCGCTTTTGCATGGCCTGCGCATCTCCACTCGCGACGGCCGCGAGCGAGCGGCGCGAGCGCCGGGTCGTCAGCGTGCTGTCCGCAGACCTCGTGGGCTTCACGAGCCGCTCCGAGCTGATCGACATCGAGGACGTGGGCGTGCTGGTGAGCTCGTACCAGCAGCTGCTGCAGCGCGAGGTCGAATCGTGCGGCGGCGTCATCACGCATTTCGCAGGCGACGGCATGCTGGCCATCTTCGGTGCTCCCAAGGCACACGAGGACGACCCCGAGCGGGCCGTCCGCGCGGGCCTCGCCATCTGTGCGCGCGTCGCGGAGCTGGAGGAGCAATCCCCCGAGACTCCCGGGCTGCGCGTGCGAGTCGGCGTCACGAGCGGCGAGGCATTGATCTCGTTCGGCGGCGCGCGCGAGCTCGATGCCGCCGGCGACGTCGTGAACACGGCCGCACGGCTGCAGTCGGCAGCGCCGGCGGGCGGCGCGCTCGTCGACGACGCGACCTACCGCGCGACCACCCGGGTCATTCGTTACGAGGCCGCCGACCCGGTGGAGGCCAAGGGCAAGCAGGAACGCGTCCCGGCGTGGCTGGCGCTCGAGCCGCGCTCGCTGGTGCCGGAGCAGGTGCGCGACGAGCTCGCTCTGGTCGGCCGCGAACGCGAGGCCGAGCTGCTGCGCAATCTGCTCGCTCGCGCGCGCTCCGAGCCGTCGGCAGAGCTCGTCACGCTCGTCGGGCCGCCCGGGATCGGCAAGACGCGCCTCGTCGTCGAGCTCTCCGCGCACGTCGACACCATCGCCGACCTCATCACCTGGCGTCAGGGCCGCTCGCTCGCGTACGGCGCCGGCGTTGCGTTCTGGGCGCTCGGCGAGATGGTCAAGGCGCAAGCCGGCGTCCTCGAGTCGGATGCCACGACGGACGCCGCGGAGAAGCTGCGGGACGCCGTCGCGGCCGTGCTCGTGGAGGAGCGGGACCGCGTCTGGGTGGAGCGCCATCTGCGCCCGCTGGTCGGTCTGGACGTAGAGGGAGCGCTGTCGGGGGAGGATGGGCGGGCAGAGGCGTTCGCAGCCTGGCGCCGCTTCTTCGAGGCGCTGGCCGAGGACGGCCCGACCGTCCTCGTCTTCGAGGACGTGCACTGGGCGGACGACGCGCTGCTCGACTTCATCGACGTGCTCGCCGACCGCGCGGGAGCGGTTCCCCTGCTGATCGTCTGCACCGCCCGCCCGGAGTTGCTCGAGCGGCGGCCCGGCTGGGGCGGCGGCAAGACCAACACGACGACGGTCAGCCTCTCGCCGCTCTCGGCGGACGACACCGCGCGCCTCGTGGCCCAGCTCCTCGACCAGACGCTCGTCCCGGCCGAGCTTCAGCACGCGCTCGTCGCTCGCGCCGAGGGCAACCCGTTCTACGCGCAGGAGTACGTGCGCATGCTGCAGGAGCAGGGCCTGCTCGTACGCGAGGCTGGTGGCTGGCACCTGGCCGGCGCGGCGACGGGGTTGCCCGAGAGCGTGCACGGCATCGTCGCGGCCCGCCTCGACACGCTCGCGCCCGCCGAGAAGGACTTCATCCAGGACGCGGCCGTACTCGGGAGGACGGGCTGGCTCGGTGGCGTCTGCGCGCTGGGGGAGCGCTCGCAGTGGCAGGCGGAGGAATCGCTCCACCAGCTCGAGCGCGCGCAGCTCCTCCGTCGCAACCGGCGCTCCTCGGTCGCAGGCGAGATCGAATTCATGTTCGCGCACGCCCTCACGCAGGAGGTGGCGTACGGACAGCTCTCGCGCGGCGAGCGCGCGGCGAGACACGAGCAGGCCGCGGCCTGGATCGAGCAGCTCGCGGGCCGCCGCGACGACCGCGCGGAGCTCCTCGCCCATCACTACGCGACGGCGCTCGAGCTGCGCAACCAGGCAGGCGACGCGAGCGGCGATCTCTCCCGACGTGCGCGCGCCGCGCTGATCGAGGCCGGCCGCCAGGCCCAGACGCTGACCGCTCACGCGACAGCGGCCGGACACTACGCGCTCGCGCTCGAGCTGACCCCGCAGGGTGATCCCGAGCGTGCGCGGTTGCTGCACGACTACGCGCTCACGCGATCGCACGCGGGCACGCCCGACGAGGAGCTCTTCCAGGAGGCGGCGGATGCCCAGGTCGCTGCGGAGGACTGGGAGCGTGCGGCCTGGATGGAGCACAAGCTCGCGGAGTGGGCGTCGTTCCGGCTCGGTGACGGAGAACGGGCCGACGCGCACAACGCGCGCGCGGCTGCCTACGCGGCGCGCGTGCCGGCGCGTCCGGTCGCCGGGTTCGTCGCAGCCGGGCGTGCCTATCGGCTGCTCGTTGCGGGTCGCACGCAGGAGGGATTCGACTTCGTGACGGAGATGCTGCGGATCAACGAGAACGTCGAGTCGGGCGCGCTGCTGCTGTGCAGGCTCGGCTGGTCGCGCGTCGACCTCGGCGACCTCGGTGGGATCGACGACATGCGCGAAGGCTGCAGGATCCTCGCCGAGCATGGCAACCCGCGCGCTGCCGTCGAGCATTCGAACATGTCCGAGGACCTCGCCGGGCTCGGCGACCTTGCGGGGGCTGCCGAGGCCCAGCGCATCGCATCCGAATGGGCGGCGCGCGCGGGCGAGGCCGACACGATCGGCTGGGTCGAGCTGATGCAGTCGGAAGGCGCATACCACCGAGGCGACTGGGAGACGGCCCTGCGGCTGAGCTCCCTTCACGTGGGCAGTGAGGAGCTCCTGAACGCCGCCTTCGCGCGGAGTGTGCGGGGGCGAATCGTGCTCGGGCGCGGCGACGTGGCAACGGCGACCGCCGACGCGGGCGAGATCCTGGCGTACGCAGAATCGACCGACAATCACGAATGCTTCTCGCACGGGCTCGCGCTCCAGGCGCTGGCGCTGCGTGCGGGCGGTCGCGAGCAGGAGGCCCTCGCGGCGTGCACGGCCTATCTCGATCGCTGGGCAGCGCATCCTCAGAGCAGCCGCTCCTGCGACCTGGCGGCCATCGCTCCGATTCTCCTGACCTCGGGGCGAGGCTCGGAGCTCGCTCAGGCCGCAGCTCGCCTCCCTGCCCAGTCACGCATGAGGCACGCGATCGCGGCCGTTGCCGAGGCGCGCGACGAGGAGGCCGCAGAGTTGTTCGGCGCCATCGGCGCGCACCCCTCCGAGGCCCGTGCTCGCATGCTCGCCGCTGCCCGGGCGCGCGTCGAAGGGCGATTCGACGACGCGGCGAGGCTCGCCGAGCCGGCGCTCGACTTCTACCGCGAGGTGGGCGCGACGCTGTACGCCGCGCAGGCTGCCGAGCTCTTGGGGACGACCGGCGAGCAGGTCGCGGGCCAGTCGGCCTGATCACTCACGGATCGTCCCAGTCCGAGCCGCCGCCGGAGAGCCAGTTCAGGGTGTGCTGCCGCTCGGCTGCGATCGGGCCGGGCGTCTGCCCGCGCGCGAGCTCGGCGGTTTCTCGAGCCTGCGCAAGCGCATCGGGCGAGCGCAAGCTCGCCGTCGCCCGGAACTCGGCGGTCGGAGCGAGCAGCGGCACGAGCGCCGGAAGCGTCTCGAAACGCGTGTCGTATGCCGGGATGTCATCGAACGACGAGAGCGCCCAGAGCAGCACGCCGACCGACTCGCCGCGCAAGCCGGCGTTGCTGCGCTCCCGTTCCGTCCAGTCGGCGATCGGCTTGCTGATGAGCGCGCGCTCGCGCACGCTGAGAGCGTCGGCGAGGTTTTCCCTGCGCAGCCAGCGGTGCGACTCGGTCACGTACTTCTCCGCGTGCTCGCCGTCCATCTCGCCCTCTTCGAGCGCCGCCGCAATCGTCCCGAGCATCACCGTGACCGAGAGGCACAGCACGCGGTCGACGACGGCATCCTGATCTGGCGCGACCCGCTCGCGCTTCCGCCGGAGGATCACGGCCTACGGTGTGTCGCGCGGGATGACGCCCATGCGCTGCATCGCCGCCCACGCGACGGCGGCTGCCTTGGCGTTGCCCGCGATCGAGAAGTGGTTGAGATCGGACGAGACGTAGGAGCGCTTGTCGACGATGTTGCCTGCGGCCCCGCCGTCGTAGCGGCACTGCACGAAGCGGAGGCAGCCGGCCTTGAGCTCGGCCTCGTAGCCGTGGATGTCCTTGTCGAGCAACTCGACCTTCGCGTCCACGATCCGGCCTTCGGGGTTGACGAAGTCGCACGGCCCGCCGCCGATGCCGGATTGCAGCGCGAAGCGCAAGCGCTCGGAGCGCGACAGGGACGCGGCGAACGTCCCCGGGCTCCCGAACTGGCTGACGACGAAGATGTGTGAATGCGGAGCGCCCTTGGAGAGGACACCGAGGGCGGAGGCGAAGGTCGACAGGAACGACGCGTAGTCCTTTGCGGTCGCCGGGCAGAGGATGTCGTTGTCCATGATCTGGACGACGATGAGCTGCGGCACCGGTTTCAGCGCGACGGCCTGGTGAGCCTGCTGCAGGAGCTCGGTGACGGTCGCGCCGCCCTGCGCCAGGTTGACGGCGTGACCCGTGATCGCCGGGTGCTTCGCCCGTATGCGCTCGTAGAGGCTGTCGACCTTCGGGTTGGTGCCGGTCGCCCACGAGTTCGCGCGCGCTTCCTCTCCGGGCCGGGTGGGGTCCGAGTTCTGGCCGGTCGCGCCGGAATGGCCGAGCACGACGATCGAGTTCGGGTATCCACCGGCTGCGGGCGTCGCCGCCTGCGAGAGCGCCGGGCCGCAGATGGCCGCAAGCGCGCCGGCGAGCGCCGCCGTCGCGCGGAGGCGGCGGAGGATCAGCTTCCTCCGCTGTACGGTCGTGCGCGGCACGAGGCGAGCATACAGTCGGCCGCGGGTCAGGTTGCCGTGGTCCCGAGCGCCCCGGCGATCTCGGTGATCGCGGCGCGCTCGGCTTCGCTCGCGTTCTCGTCGTTGCCATGCTCGCGGTGGGCATCGGCGACGTTGCCGGCGAGGCCGATGGCGAACCGCCGGTAGGCCTCGACGTCACCGGGCGCCTTCGACTCGAGCAGCGCGACGGCGTCGCGGAGATGCTGAAGCCCGTGCTGGCGTAGCTCCTCGGGCGAGTGGAAGCGGGTGCGGTCGAGCTCGGGCTTGGACGAGACGATCTCGTCCAGGAGCGCGCTCTCGCCGTGCTGCTTGCGCGCCTCGGCATACGACTTCGCGATCGAGAAGGTCTCGCGGAACGAGCCCCCGCGCTGTGCCGTGAGGACGATCATGCCCGCCGTCGGCGGGCCCTGCACGACGAGGTGCCACTCCTCTTCCGTGAAGTCAGCCTTGCCTGTCATTTCGTCTTCCTCTCAGTTCTCGACCGTGACGAGCGTGCCGATCGGCGTGTAGGGCCAGACCTTCGCGGCCGCGCGCAGGGGCAGCTCGACGCAGCCGAGGCTCTGCGGGGTACCGAAGGAACTGCGGTTGAAGGCATGGATCGCGTCGCCGCCATGGAAGTAGCTGATGTAGCGGATGCCGGGATCGTCGTAGTGGGTGCCATCCGGGTTCGTGCCGCGCATCTCGCCCACCGGGACGTGCTCGAACACCGGAAACGTACCGAGCTGCGTGGGAGCTGCGGGCACGCCCGTATTGCCCGGCGAGCGCAGGATCACGCGCCCGTTGTGCCACAGGTTGAGCGACTGCGGCAGCTTGCGGTGGACGAACACGTAGCTGTAGCCGGCCGTGCGTCGCTTGCCGAGGATCGCGTCGTGGATCAGCGATTGCCAGAAGACGGGCCCGGCCAGGCCGTCGACGACCAGGCCGTGGCGGTGCTGGAACATCATCACGGCTCCGCGCGTGATCACATTCGCGTGGCCGGGGCGCCAGAGCTTCTGCAGCTCCCTGGGCGTCTTGCGGAAGCGCCAGGAGAACTGCCCGGGAGGCGGTGCGCGCGCGGCCACGAGCTCCGCTCCCGCCGAGCTCGAGACCTCGTTCGCGCTGGGATGCCAGTCGAGCGGCAGGTAGCCGAGCTGCGCGAGGAGCTGCTGGAGCCGCAGCGTCGCGCCCTCCGGGACCTGCCAGCGCAGCGTGCTCGTCAGCACGGCACCCTTCTGGCCCGCGAGGTGGACCGGCTGCGGGAGCACGACGTGCACCTCGGTGCCGAGCCCGAAGCCAAGTCCGCGCGGCCGGAAGGCCAGCGTGTGCGCGTCGACCAGTCGCCAGTGGCCCGGTAGAGCGGGGGAGAGTCGCGGACGCCGGCTGCCGAGCACCTCCGCGACCGGGCTCGAGAACGTGAGGGTGAATTCCCGCTTCGGGCCGATCACCGTGCCCGGCGTCGGCTTGGCCAGCAGCTGCGGATAGGGCCGGGCAGGAAACCAGTTCACGCGCACGGGCGCGGACGGGCGTTCCCAGGTGCGCGCTGCGACTGCGACATCCACCGCGCCCGTGAGATGCGTGCCGCTCGCGACGAGGCCGATCGGCACCGCGCTTCGCGGCTGGTCGAGCCGGCGCGGCGGCTTGCCCGCGAGCGAGACCACGCTCACGGCCCTGTCGAACGCGACCGTCACCTGGTCGCCGCTCTTGATCTGCAGCCAGCGCCCGAGCAGGTGCGCGCTCGGGGTCTCGACCGTGAACGTGGGGTGATCGGTACGACCGACCAGCCAGGCCGCCCAGCCGGGTCGCCGCACGGTCAGCTCGATCGTCAGCCGCTCGCCGCTGGCGACCGTGCCGCGGGGGGTGACGCGCCCGTCGCGCAGCTCTGCCGGAACGGTGTCGCCGTTCGCCGAGCGCACCTGGACGGCTGTGACCTCGCCGGCGAAGCGCGGAGCCGAGACGCGCGCGAGTGCGTCACCCGGCGCGCCGAGCTGGACGCTCGGCCACCAGATGAACGCCGCCACGCCGGCGCCGACGACCACCGCTGCGACCAGCGCGGCCGCACTGAACCAGACACGCGCTCGCACTGCTTGCACCTCCCCAGAACACCCGCCTCGGGCCGACCCGGGCACCTCACTAGTAGCAAGCCTTCGCGAACGGGGTCGCGAATCATGCGTCCGCCGCGAGCGCAGTGACCGACTGGGAGCCCGCGCGTCGAATACGGTTGGGGGCAGTCCTGCTCCGCAGGCACACCACCGCCGGGAGGCGCAGCATGACGGACGAAGACAAGGCGCCCGCGTCGAGCGACGTCGTGATCGAGAGCTTCCGCACGCAGATGGAGATCCTGCAGCTGATGCGCAAGGACGCGAAGAGCAGCCAGCCCGATCCGGCGCAACTGCTGCAGTTGGCCGAGGCGTACGCATGGCTGCGCGATCCCGGTCAGGCGCACTGAGCCTCCCGTCAGGGGTGACCGGGCAGCGGTGCCCCCGAGAACGCCGGCGGCTGACAGGGGAGGCCGTCGAGGATTCCGCCGGGCGGCGGCGGGAGTGGCTGACCCGGCTCGGCGTGGCCCGCGGAAGCGCTGAACGAGCGCAGCTCGAACGCGAGGCCGGCGGCGACGACGGCGAGCGCGGCGGCGACGAGGTATCGCATGCGGGCGAGCCTATGGAGAGGCGCGAGAGCGACTGCCGGCCTCGGTGAGCGGTCGCGCTGCGCCGGTCAGCGGGCGGCCATACTCCTGCGGTGAGTGCAGCGTCCGCCAGCCGTCTGCCGGTCTCCAGCAAGCCGCGCTTCCAGATCGTGCTGCTGCACCCCGAGATCCCGAACAACACGGGCGCCATCGGGCGTACGGCGGCGGCCACCGGTTGCCGTCTGCACATCGTGCACCCGATCGGCTTCGACATGGGCGAGCGGGCGCGACGACGCGCAGGTCTCGACTACTGGCATCTCGTCGACTGCGTGGAGCACGCCAGCTGGGATGCATTCGCCGCGGCGGAGGGCCTCGAAGCCGAAGGCGCGCGCTTCTGGCTGTACTCGACGAAGGCCACGCGACCGCACTGGGAGGCGTCGTTCGCCGAGGGCGACTACCTCCTGTTCGGCTGCGAGACGACCGGGCCGCCCGAGGCCGTGCGGCGCTGGGCCGGCGAGGCCCGTAGCGTCACGCTGCCCATGATCGACGACCCGGCGGCACGCAGCCTCAACCTGGCCAACGCCGTCTGCGCGGCCGTCTACGAGGGCCTGCGCCAGCTCCAGACGGGCTGACGCGCCGCTACATCATCGGGCCGTAGTACTCCGTGGCCAGGTCGCGGTAGGCGTCGTATCCCGTCGACTTGTCGTACTCCGGGGCGTCCTTGATCTGCTGCTTCGTGAGGTCGATCTGGACGGTCTGCGAGTCGTCGTTGACGACGCGCACCGCCGCCGCCGGGATGAGCGACATACGGCCGAAGAGCCACCCGCCCGTGTCGACGACGATGTGGCTCTCGTCCGGCGCGATCGCGAACGAATCGACATGGCCGATCTCGCCGTCGTTCGCGACGACCTTGTAGCCGGCGTAGTCGGGGCCTTCGGGGCCCTCTCCGGAGAACTCGAAGTCGGGTTGCGGATTCGGCCAGTTCCAGAGCCCGGGCATCGGCGGCACAGCCATCGTCATCTCCCTCGGAATGAACGGACTGCATCGTAGTGCCCGCCGTGGGAGTGGCTAAAACGACGAGGACTCCCGGGCGGCGACCCGCGTGGTGCCGGCTCGCGTCGGCGACTCCGACGCGGCGACGCGTGCGGGCGGCGGCGTGCGCAGGAGCACGAACGCGAGCACTGCGCCGAGCGCGACACAGGCCGCTCCGACCAGGAACGCAAGCGCGTAGCCGCCGGTCAACGCCGTGGGGAGGGCGTCGCCGTCGGCCTGGAGCGAGCGAGCGTGGTCCGTGGAGATCGTTCCAAGGACTGCCAGACCGAGCGCGCCCGACATCTGCAGCGAGACGTTGACGATGCCGGAGGCGAGGCCCGCGTCCTTGCCGGGCACGCTCGCCATTGCGATCGCGAGCAACGGGATGAAGGCCAGGCCGGCGCCGAGGCCGAGAAGCAGGAGGGCGCAGAACATCAGCGGGAAGTAGGACGAGTGCTCGTCGATCTGCGCCATGAGCAGCAGCCCGACCGCGGTCAGGACGAGGCCCGGGAGCATCACGCGGCGTGGGCCGAAGCGGGCCATGAGGCGGGCCGTGATGCCGGCCGAGAGCGCCCCCACGGCCAGCGAGAGCGGGAGGAAGGCGACTCCTGTGCGCAGTGCGCTGTCGCCGCGCACGCGCTCGAGGTAGAGGGCGCCCAGGAAGAACGTCGAGAACAGGCCGCTCGCGAGCAGCCCGCGCACGACGCTCGTGCTTGCGAGCCCCGGCACGCGCAGGATGCGGAGCGGCATGATCGGGTTGGCCAGACGGGCCTGCAGCACGAAGAAGACGCCGAGCAGGACGATCGCGGCGCCGCCGTAGGCGAGCGTGTGACCCGAGCCCCAGCCGTGCTCCGGGGTCGAGACGATTGCGTAGATGGCGAGCATCAGCGCGGCGGTGACCGTGATCGAGCCGAGCACGTCCACGCCCTTGTCCAGGCCGATGCCGTCGCTCTCCTCCAGCAACGCGTTGCCGAGCAAGAGCGTGATCACGCCGATCGGGATGTTGATGAAGAAGATCCAGTGCCAGTTGACGGTCTCCGTCACGAGGCCGCCTACCAGCAGGCCGATCGAGCCGCCTCCGACCGCCACGAAGATGTAGGCGCTCATGGCCTTGGCGCGTGGGCCCGGCTCTCGGAATTCCGTGACGATCATCGCGATGATCACCGACGACGAGATGGCTCCGCCCATCCCCTGCACGAAGCGAGCGGCGACCAGCACGGTCTCATCCTCGGCCAGCCCGCACACCGCCGAGGCCAGCGTGAAGAGCGCGACGCCGCTGAGGAACACGCGCTTGCGGCCGACCAGGTCGCCCAGCCGGCCCGCGAGCAGGAGGAAGCTGCCGAACGAGATCAGGTAGGCGTTGATGACCCACGTCAGCTCGGCCTGCGGGATGTTCAGGTCGCTCTGGATGACGGGCAACGCGACGTTCACGACCGAGCCGTCCAGGGTGTTCATGAGCATCGCCATGCAGACGACGCCCAGGGCGACCCAGCGCCGGCGATCGCCGGCCTGCGTGGACGCGACTGCGCTCATCGACCGGCACTGTAGGACGCGCCGGCGCGAGACCGGTTCAGGCGCGCACGAGTGGGGTCCGACTCCGATCGTGCACGGGTGGGTCGCTGCTCGTCAGCGCACGACGAGGACGTCGCAGTGCGCGTGGGTGACGACGCGCGTGGCGGTCGAGCCCATCAGGAAGCGCTGGACGCCGTGCGCGCCCCGGTGACCGACGATGATGAGGTCGAACTTGCCGCGATCGGCCTCGTCGACGATGGACTCGGCGGGATGGCCGACCGCCTCGATCCTCGCCGCCTCGACGCCGGACTCCTTGAGCTTTGCCACAGCTTCATCGAGCTCGCGGCCGTGCTCCTCCACGTCGCCGCTCATGATGGGCCCGGCACTGCGGGGGCCCGACGCCTGGAGCGGGACCACACTGATGACCGTCACCTCGGCGTCGCCACGCTGCGCGATCTGCGCTGCACGCGTGAGCGCGTGTCCCGCGGGCTCCGAACCGTCGTATGCGACCAGGACCTTCATCGCGCCTCCTCATCGTGGAAGGCGCGATTGTAGCCTCGGGCACGAGCCGTGCGGCGGAGGATCAGCGGGTCGCGGCGGCCGATTCGGCCGTCGCGGCCGTGGGCAGGTACAGCTCCCGCACGTAGTCGCGCACCATTCGCGTCGCGAGCAGCTGCGGGGCGAGCTCACTGAGCGTCCGGCGAATCATCCCGAGCCAGGCGCGGGGGAGGCCGTCGTCGCGGTCGTAGAAGCGCGGGGCGAGTTCGCCCTCGATCAGGTCGAGGATGGAGGCCGCCTCGCGCGTGTCGCGTGCCTCTGCGCCGAGGGAGTCCCCGTCGGCCGACGGGATTGCCCACCCGAACGCCGGGGCGTAGCACTCGTCCCACCAGCCATCCAGGATCGAGAGGTTGAGCACGCCGTTGAGCGCCGCCTTCATGCCGCTCGTGCCGCAGGCCTCGAGTGGGCGCAGTGGCGTGTTGAGCCACACGTCCACGCCGGAGACGAGGACGTTCGCGAGCGCCATGTCGTAGTCGGCCAGCATGATCACGCGGTGACGAACGTCGTGCTCGGCGGCGAACGCCCCGAACTCCTCGATCAGGCGCTTGCCCTCGCTGTCGTGCGGATGCGCCTTGCCCGCCACGAGCAGCTGCACGGGACGCTCGGAGTCGTTCAGGATCCGCACGAAGCGCTCGCGCTCGTGCAGCAGCAGCGTCAGCCGCTTGTAGGTCGGGACCCTGCGCGCGAAGCCGAGCGTGAGAGCCTGCGGGTCGAGCGCGTCGCTCACCCAGCCGAGGTCGGCGGGATCGTCGCCGCGCTCGCTCGTCTGCGCTCGCAGGCGCCGCCTCACCTCGTCGACGAGACGTCGCCTCGCGTGCTCACGGGCCTCGAACAGCTCGTCGTCGGACAGCGCCGCGAGGCCCTCCCAGCCTTCCGCCCGGCTGCCGTAGCCGTCTCCCATCCGCGTGCGGAAGAGTGCGCCGAACTCGGGGCCGACCCAGGTCTCGGCGTGCACGCCGTTGGTGATGTGCGTGATCGGGACGTCTTCGGGCGCGACGCCGGGGAAGAGCGGCGCGAACATCTCCCGTGCGACGATCCCGTGCAGCCGGCTGACGCCGTTCACGCGTGCGGCCATGCGGATCCCGAGGGCAGCCATGTTGAAGACGCCCTTGTCGCCGCTCGCCTCGGCGCCGAGCGAGAGCAACCGGTCGAGCGAGAGCCCGGTCGGCACTCCGCCCGTGCCGAAGTAGCGCTCCATGAGATCGCGCGAGAAGCGGTCGATGCCTGCCGGCACCGGCGTGTGCGTCGTGAACACCGTGCGAGCGCGCACGAGCTGGAGGGCGTGCTCGGGATCCACGCCGTCCTCGACGAGCACCCGCACGCGCTCCATGCCGAGGAAACCGGCGTGGCCCTCGTTCATGTGGAAGACGGAGGGCTCGATGCCGCAGGCCGCGAGCGCCTTGACGCCGCCGATGCCGAGCAGGATCTCCTGGCGCAGCCGGTGCTCGCTGTCGCCGCCGTAGAGCCGGTCGGTGACGGCGCGCTCGGCCGGCGCGTTGGCCTCCACGTCGGAGTCGAGCAGCAGCAGCTGCACCCGCCCGACGTCGACGCGCCAGAGGCGGGCATGCAGGGCGCCGCCGGGCAGCGGCACGGACACGAGCACGGGCGTCCCGCCGGGCGCGAGCACCGGCGTCATCGGCAGCAACGCGGGGTCGAGCTCGACGAACTCCTCCTGCTGCGCGCCGCCGGCGGTGAGCAACTGGCGGAAGTAGCCGTTGCGATAGAAGAGACCGATGCCGACGATCGGCACGCCGAGGTCGCTGGCCGCCTTGAGGTGGTCGCCTGCGAGGATGCCGAGGCCGCCCGAGTACTGGGGCAGCGCCTCGCTGAGGCCGAAC
>Ga0207683_10000150_pt1 | contig 57769 bp, 59 predicted proteins | sample KBSM73metaG_FD_184333 | JGI IMG/M metagenome (GOLD analysis project Ga0207683, IMG submission 184333) | Miscanthus rhizosphere microbial communities from Kellogg Biological Station, Michigan, USA - KBS M7-3 metaG (SPAdes) (version 2) | ecosystem: Host-associated > Plants > Roots > Rhizosphere >...
AGACTCTTGCCTGGGCTCGTGCTGCATGAGCAAAACGGAAGCTACACGGCAGGGGCCGAAGCCGTGCTGCGCGGCGGCGAGGTGCTCGATCTTGGCAAGTAGATAAAAGAAGGGCTGCAGCCTTGGGGAAAGGCGGCAGCCCTCATTCGGCCGAGCGAGAGGAGCAATCTTCGGGCCCGCACAGCCGCAGATCCTGACGTCGCGATAAACGGTCTTGAAGTAGTAGCTGTAGGTGTAAGGGTCCCAGATTTTCAGCGTAAGGGGACGTGTCTCGTAGTGGCAGATTGAATAGCTCCACGATGGATAGCCGGCGTACCACGAGAAATTGTAGTGGCCCTTGTAGTGGGCGGACGCAGGCGAGGCAGCGCCAAGCGCGACAGCGGAAAGGGCGGTTGCGGCAATCAGGGTCTTCTTCAGCATCGTGGTCGACTCCTGTAGGCGGCGTCACAAGCGCCGGTTGTTCAGAGAGCAGAGGAACCTTCCTTGCTCATGATGCCGTTCTAGCGGGAGCGCTCTGAACCGAAGCTGAGCCCATCATTCATCTGCCATTCACTCGAAAAGGCCCGGGAGTCGAAAAGCCAAAGGGCCATTCCCGAGCCCAGGAATGGCCCTTCTTGAATCGATTAGGCGCCTCGGCGGCGCGCGTGCCTAATACCAGCCGCGCCAGTAACGCCCGCGCCAATAGGGATAATAGCCGTAAGGATAACCGTAATAGGCATAAGGCCGATAATAGGGCCGGTAATAGCGGTAGCCGTACCAGCCGTAACGAGGCCCGACATAGCCCCACCCCCAACCGCGGCGCCACCCGGCTTCCGCGGCATTCGGGGAAAGCGTGACGAAGGCGAGCACAAGCGCTCCCAATGCCACGACCAAGGTCGCAAGCTTGTTCATTAAGTCCTCCTGAGAGAAAGGGCGGCGTTCGGGCAAAAAACGCGCCGCCGAGGTGGCACGTTTTATAGCAAGGAATCCTGACTGTCGGATGTGGATCAAAGAGTTGCATTTCCAACTGCTTAAGGATTGCCTCCATGTGGGCTCCGCCAGGCCAGAGGCAGTTTCGCGCCTTGATTTGACGCCATCTGGCTGTACGTTGTTTGCATGACCGATTTATTGGACGATCCCGCCGCATCGAACCGCCAAGGCTGGCGGAGCTATCTTCCCGCCTCCTGGGTACAGCGCGGGCCTTTGATCCCGGTGCTCAGGTTCAGCGGCGCGATCGGCATGATCACGCCGCTCCGACCCGGCCTCTCACTTTCGACCAGCGCCTCCGCGATCGAGAAGGCCTTCTCGATGCGTGGCGCCAAGGCCGTCGCGATTCAGATAAATTCACCCGGCGGCTCTGCCGTGCAGTCGATGCTCATCTACAAGCGTGTCAGGGCGCTTGCCGCCGAGAAGAATCTCAAGGTCTATGTATTCGCCGAGGATGTGGCGGCTTCGGGCGGCTATCTGCTCGCGCTCGCCGGAGACGAGATCTATGCCGACCCAAGCTCGATCATCGGCTCGATCGGCGTTATCACCGCGACCTTCGGGCTGAACCGGCTGATCGAGAAGATCGGCGTCGAACGCCGCGTCTACACCGCCGGCAAGAGCAAGGACACGCTCGATGTCTTCCTGCCCGAGAAGCCGGACGACGTCGAGCGCATCAAGGCGATCCAGGAGGACGTGCATCGCTCTTTCATCGACCTCGTAAAGACGCGGCGCGGCACCAAGATCGAGAAGGCCGGTGATATGCTGTTCACCGGCGAGTTCTGGACCGGGCAGAAGGCGCTCGAACTCGGCCTGGTCGACGGGCTCTCCGACCTGCGCGGCAAGATGCGCGAGATCTACGGGGACGAGGTCCGTCTCAAGCTTGTCATGCCATCCACTTCGTGGCTTCGGCGGAGGCGCAGCGTCTTCGCCGAAGGCCGCGCCTTAGAGTTCAGCTTCTTGCCCGGCGGCTTTGCCGCCGACCTCATCTCGGCGATCGAAGCGCGCGCGCTCTGGTCGCGTTTCGGGTTCTAAACGATGCCGCAAGTGCTTCTTTTATTTGCCGCCGGCGCTGGACTATTCCTCGCTGGAAGGCGCTGGTTAGCCCAAGAGCGTCGGCGTATTGCCGCCGAACTTCGCGCCGCAGAAGAGGCTATTGCCCGGCGGGATGCCAAGCCCATCGAGCGCTTGGAGCGCGACCCTGCAACCGGCATCTACCGGCCGAAGCCCCAACATTAGTCATCTTGCTGATAGCCGAATGAATGGTCATTCCCGCGAAAGCGGGAATCCAGTAATCACCGATGTTGATTGTCGTTTGTGCGCCGGGATTACTGGATTGCCCAGTCAAGCCGGGCAATGAAAGGGACTTTAAAGAAGACCGGATGAATGAACGTCGAAAAGACGCCGCCAAACCGTCCAAGGCGGGTGCGGCGCAGACCTTGTCCTTTCAGGACCTGATCCTGAAGCTTGAGCGGTTTTGGGCCGACCAGGGCTGCATCATCCTCCAGCCTTACGACATGGAGATGGGAGCGGCGACATTCCATCCCGCGACCGCCTTGCGCTCGCTCGGGCCTAAGCCTTGGCGTGCAGCCTATGTCCAGCCCTCGCGCAGGCCCAAGGACGGCCGCTATGGCGAGAATCCCAACCGGCTTCAGCACTATTATCAGTTCCAGGTGATCCTCAAGCCGTCGCCTCCCGACATTCAGGACCTTTATCTGGAGAGCCTCTACGCGATTGGAATCGATCCCTCGAACCACGACATCCGCTTCGTCGAGGACGACTGGGAGAGCCCTACGCTCGGCGCTTGGGGGCTCGGCTGGGAGGTGTGGCTCGACGGCATGGAGGTGTCGCAGTTCACCTATTTCCAGCAGGTCGGGGGCTTCGACTGCGATCCGGTCTCTGGCGAGCTCACCTACGGGCTCGAGCGCCTGGCGATGTATGTGCAGGGCGTAGACCGCGTGTTCGATCTCAATTTTAACGGCGGGATAGGCAAGGACAAGGTCACTTACGGTGACGTGTTCCTTCAGGCCGAGCAGGAATATTCCCGCTATGATTTCGAGGCCGCCGACACCGCGAAGCTGCTAGACCACTTCCGCGACGCCGAAGCCGAGTGCAAGGCACTGCTGGCCAAAGGCGAGTCAGGCGATCGTCACCTCATGGTGCTGCCCGCCTACGACCAGGCGATAAAGGCGTCCCACATCTTCAATCTGCTCGATGCCCGGGGAGTGATCTCGGTCACCGAGCGGCAGGCTTATATCTTGCGTGTGCGCGAACTCGCCAAGGCGTGCTGCGCCGCGTGGCTCAAGACCGAGGCCGGCGGCAACGCGCATGTCTGAGCTCTTGCTCGAGCTATTCTCCGAAGAGATCCCAGCGCGAATGCAGGGGCGCGCTCGTGAGGATCTTGCGCGGATGCTCGGCGACGCGCTTCGCGAGGCAGGGCTCGAGTTCGGCGAGATAAGGACCTTCGCGACATCGCGGCGTTTGACCGCAGTGGTTACGGGGCTGCCCTCGCGCTCGCCCGACATCAGGGAAGAGAGGAAAGGCCCGCGGGTCGATGCGCCGGATGCTGCGATCAAAGGCTTCCTAAAATCGGCAGGGTTAGCGTCGGCCGATCAGGCCGAGAGGCGCGAAGACAAGAAGGGCGCCTATTACGTGGCGCTTCTGGAAAGACGTGGTCGAGCAACGTCGGAGGTCATCGCCGCGATAGTGCCGGGTCTGGTGAAGATTTTTCCTTGGCCGAAGTCGATGCGCTGGGGCTCTGGCCGCTTGCGTTGGGTGCGGCCGCTCCACTCGATCATCTGCCTGCTTAACGGCAAGGTCATCCCCTTCGAGGTCGACGGCATCGAAAGCGGCAAGCAGACGCGCGGCCATAGATTAATGGCGCCTGAACTTTTCAGTGTGAAGGGCTTCAAGGACTACGAGGAGACGCTGCGTGAAGCCAAAGTCATCCTCGATGGTGACGAGCGCGCGCGCATCATCCTCGAGGACGCACGAAAAATTGCCGACGAGGAAGGATTGGTGCTCGTCGAAGACGAGACGCTGCTCGCGGAGAATGCAGGGCTCACCGAGTGGCCAGTGGTGCTTATGGGCTCCTTCGACCAGGAATTCCTGTCAGTGCCGCCCGAGGTGCTGACCACCTCGATGAAGACGCATCAGAAATGCTTCTCGCTACAGGAGAAGGACGGCGCGCTCGCCAACCGCTTCGTCGTTGTCGCCAATCTCGAAGCGCGCGACAAAGGCAAGGCCATCGTCGCCGGCAACGAGCGGGTCATCCGCGCCCGGCTTTCCGATGCCAAATTCTTCTTCGAGCAGGATCGCAAGGTCATGCTGCCGGACCGCGTGCCCAAGCTCAAAGAGATCGTGTTCCACGAGAAGCTCGGCTCGCAATATGAGCGTGTACAGCGCGTTTGGCGGCTCGCCCGGGAGCTTGCGCCGTTAGTCGGTGCCGAGCCCGACCTTGCCGAGCGCGCCGCGATCCTCGCCAAGGCCGACCTCGTGAGCCTAATGGTCGGAGAGTTCCCCGAGCTACAAGGCGTGATGGGCCGCTATTACGCGCTCGATCAGCAGGAGGACGAAGCCGTCGCGGACGCCATCGCCGCGCATTACAAGCCACTGGGTCCGTCGGATGACGTGCCGCGCGAACCGGTAGCGATCGCTGGCGCGCTGGCCGACAAGCTCGACATGCTGACAGGCTTCTGGGCGATCGACGAGAAGCCGACAGGGTCTAAAGACCCTTACGCGCTGCGCCGCGCCGCTCTCGGCGTGATCCGCATCGTACTGGAGAATGGGATACGCCTCCCGCTCAACGAGATAATTCACTCGATGCTCAATCGGTGGCGAGGAAAGATGCCGCTCAAAAGCACGGCGAGCGAGACCTTTGGTTCGCCCGACGCTACCGGCGCTCGGCAAACCCTGCTCAGCTTTTTTGCGGATCGCCTTAAGGTGCATCTTCGCGAACAGGGTGCGCGGCACGATTTGGTTGATGCGGTGTTTGCGCTCGGCAGCGACGACCTTCTTATGATCGTGCGGCGCGTCGAGGCTCTAGGAAGATTCCTCGACACCGAGGACGGCGAGCATCTGCTCGTCGGCACCGAGCGCGCCATCAACATTCTACGCATCGAGGAGAAGAGGGATTCTCGCAAGTACGACGAACCACCCGATCCAAGCCTGTTCAAACGACCGGAGGAAAAGGCGCTCGCCAAAGCCGTTGACGAGGTCGAGAAGGCTGCCGCGACGGCTGTTGCGCGCGAGAACTTTGCGGCAGCCATGGCCGAGATGGCTAAGCTCCGCACGCCGGTCGATGAGTTCTTCAACCATGTCACGGTCAACGCGACCGACCCAGATCTTCGCGCCAACCGCTTACGCCTACTGAACCGCATCCGCGCCACCACGCTGACAGTCGCCGACTTCTCCAAGATTGAAGGCTGACATCGTCATTCCCGCGAACGCGGGAATCCAGTAAGCAGTGGCGCCGCAAGCCATCACCGCTGGTGGTTACTGGATGCCCGCCTGCGGGCAGGGCGAAGGGATTGTCCATGTCACCCAACATCACCCTGATCACGCTTGGTGTCGCGGACGTCGCCAAAGCCACAGCGTTCTACGAACAATTGGGCTTTAAGAAATCGAAGCGGGCGAGCGAGGCGAGCGTGAGCTTCTTCAAATCGGGCGGGGTTGTGCTCGTATTGTGGAGCCGCGAGGCCCAACGCGAGGATGCGGATGCCGGCGCGATTTGGAACGGCAATGGCGGCATCTGTGTTGCGCAAAATGTCGCAAGCGAGGCTGAAGTCGATGAAGTAATGGCAATGGCCGAAGCCGCCGACGCGCAAATCCTGAAGCGGGCTGCCAAGACGTTTTGGGGTGGCTATAACGGCTATTTCGCGGACCCCGATGGACATCTTTGGGAAGTCGCCTTCAACCCGCATTGGGGCCTTGATGAAGACGGCCTGATCGAGCTGCCGGAATAATGGAGCGAATGCTTGGCCATCTTTTCGTTTATGGCACGCTGCGCGCGGAAAGCGGGCATCCTATGGCTCGCCGCCTTCACGCCGGTGCGAGGCATATTGGCAGGGGGAGCACGCCGGGCTCCCTTTATGATTTTGGCAGCTGGCCTGGCGCGGTTTTCGGGCCTGGCGAGAGATACCGCGTAATCGGCAGCGTCTTCGCACTCGGGCCGAACTCGAGACTCCTTGCCGACCTCGATAAATATGAGGGCGTCGCGCCGGCCGACGAGGAGGAGCGTGAGTGGCCCGAAGCCGAGGGACTCTTCCACCGCATCGCCATTGAGGTCGCCCTCGACCAAGGGGGCCCAGTCCAAGCTTGGACCTATGCTTTGAAAGAGAAGCCGCGGGCGAGACTAATTGGCAGCGGCGACTTCATCGCCGACCGCCGTATCCGAAATCCCCAGCCCCTGCGTCCCTAAACCTTTTCTCCGCCCGCCCGTTTGTATGAAGTGTGTCAGGCGGCTAAAAGTCGCGCCTAGGTTAAACCCATGGACCAACCCATGACGACTGCCGAGAAGGCCTCAAGGCCTGCGCCGAAATGGGTCTACACCTTCGGCGCAGGCCGTGCCGATGGCTCGGCGAGCGACCGCGATCTATTGGGCGGCAAGGGCGCCTACCTTGCCGAGATGTCGCGGCTTGGGCTCGCGGTGCCTCCAGGCTTCACCATCTCGGCTGAGCTTTGCTCCCTCTATTACGATCTTGGCGAGACCCTGCCGGAGGAGCTCAAGCCGATGGTGGATGCTGCGCTCGACGAGGTCGGCAGGGTTGCCGGCGCGACGTTCGGCGACGTCGAGAATCCTTTGCTTGTCTCAGTGAGGTCGGGCTCGCGCGCCTCGATGCCCGGCATGATGGACACCGTGCTCAATCTCGGACTTAACGATCAGACCGTTGAAGGGCTCGCGCGCCGGTCCAATGACCCCAGGTTCGCCTATGACACCTATCGCCGCTTCATTCAGATGTACGGCGACGTGGTTCTGGGCCTCGACCATGAACTGTTCGAGGAGATCCTCGAGAACTACAAAAATCTGAAGGGCTTCGAATTAGATACGGATCTGACTGCGGAGGATTGGCTGCCGATCATCGAGCACTTCAAGTCTCTGGTCGCGACCGAACTCGGCGAGCCCTTCCCGCAAGACCTGCATGCGCAGCTTTGGGGCGCGATTGCCGCGGTGTTCGGCTCCTGGCAAAACGCCCGCGCTATTGCCTATCGCCGCCTGCACAACATCCCGGACGATTGGGGCACGGCGGTCACCATCCAGGCCATGGTGTTCGGCAACAGAGGTGCGAGGAGCGCGACCGGCGTCGTCTTCACCCGGAATCCTTCGACGGGCGAGAAAGAGCTGTACGGCGAGTTCCTGGTCAATGCGCAAGGCGAGGACGTGGTGGCGGGCTTGCGCACGCCGCAAGCTTTAACCGAGGCGGCGCGCGAGAATTCGGGCTCGAGCCGCCCGTCGCTCGAGGGGCTCATGCCCGACGTGTTCGCCGAGCTGAAAAATGCTTGCGCCAAGCTCGAAAGGCATTTCCGCGACGTTCAGGACATCGAGTTCACGGTGCAGGAGGGGCAGCTCTTCATTCTCCAGACCAGGTCGGGCAAGCGCTCGACCCAGGCCGCGCTCAAGATCGCGGTCGACATGGCGGGCGAGGAGCTGATCACCCGCGAGGAGGGGGTCGCAAGCATCAACGCCGCGCAGCTCGATCAGCTGCTCCATCCGACACTCGACCCCAACGCCGAGCGCGAAGTCCTCGCCAAAGGCTTGCCGGCCTCGCCGGGGGCCGCTGCAGGCGAGCTCGTGTTCGACGCCGACGAGGCGGTGCATCTCAAGGCACAGGGCCATACCGTGATCCTTGCCCGCGTCGAGACGTCACCGGAGGACGTGCAGGGCATGCATGCCGCAGCAGGCATCATCACCACGCGCGGAGGAATGACGAGCCATGCGGCAGTCGTAGCGCGTGGCATGGGGCGTCCTTGCGTGGTCGGCGCCTCGACAGTCGCCATCGATCTCGACCGCGAGACTCTACAGGCCAACGGCACACTCCTCCACAAGGGCGATTTCGTCACTATCGACGGGTCGACCGGGCAGATCATCAAGGGCCGCGTGCCGATGCGCGAGCCCAAGCTCTCAGACGACTTCAACACCTTGATGCAATGGGCCGACGGATTCCGCCGCATGAAGGTACGCGCCAACGCCGATAATCCGTCCGACGCGCGCCAGGCACGTGCCTTCGGCGCGGAAGGCATCGGACTTTGCCGCACCGAGCACATGTTCTTCGAGGAGCGGCGCATCCTTGCCATGCGCGAGATGATTCTCGCCGAGGATGTGGAGGGACGCCGCCGCGCCCTTGCCAAGCTCCTGCCAGCGCAGCGCCAGGACTTCATCGAGCTGTTCGAGATCATGGCCGGGCTACCAGTTACGATCCGGCTGCTCGATCCGCCGCTGCACGAGTTCCTCCCACACGGCGAGGAGATCATCGGCGAGGTCGCCGCGAGCATGGGCGTGAGCGTCGCGAGACTCAAGCGCCGCATCACTGCTTTGAGCGAGTTCAACCCGATGCTCGGCCAGCGCGGCTCACGACTGCTGGTGACTTATCCTGAGATTGTCGAGATGCAAGCCCGCGCCATTTTCGAGGCAGCGATCGAGGCGGGGCGGGCACTGCATGAGCGGGTCATGCCCGAGATCATGGTGCCGCTCGTTGTTGCGAAGCCCGAGCTCGACCTCGTCAAGGAGCGCATCGCGATTGTGGCGCGCGAAGTGGAGAAAGAACGGGAGACGAGTGTCGCCTATTCGGTGGGGACCATGGTCGAGTTGCCGCGCGCCTGTCTCATGGCCGGCGAGATCGGCAAGAGTGCCGACTTCTTTTCATTCGGCACTAACGATCTGACCCAAACGACGTTCGGCTTGAGCCGCGACGACGCCGGCCGATTCTTGGCGGAGTATGCCGAGAAGGGGATTATCCACGACGATCCCTTCGTCACCCTCGACAAGGCCGTGGCAGAGCTGATGGAGATCGCCGTTGAGCGCGGGCGAAAGGCTCATCCAGACCTCAAGATGGGGATTTGCGGCGAGCATGGTGGCGACCCGGATACCGTCAGGTTCTGCGAGAAAATTGCTCTGAACTATGTATCCTGCTCGCCCTACCGGGTGCCCGTCGCCCGCCTCGCAGCGGCCCAGGCGGCCCTGCGGAACCGCTAACCGATACTTACGCACATCACGACGGCGGCTAAACAACGCGAAAACGATCGAACAACAGGACGGCGCAGAACGGGCGCTTAACAAGCTGGCTCGGACGTTCACCGCCCAAAGGAAGCTCTTAAGCGCTACCGAGTTTCTGGAGCTGGAGACCGGTTGGACGATGCTCCGCGATGATGGCTGGTATGCGTACTACAACGACGAGAAGCCACTCGGTCCTTTCGCGACAGAAGCCGAAGCCGCGCGAGCTGGGCTAAAGGCGTGGGGGAAAGAAACGGCCCCAGGAGGCTAGTCCTGAGGCCGCTTCAGTTGGGAAGGCCGTCCACCGGGACGGCTCACCTGAGCTTCGCCTAAGTCTGTTGCTGAGCGCTTAGCGCAAAAGAAAAGCCCCGACAAGGGAGATTAGTCGGGGCTAGTGTTTTGGAGGAAACGACCCAACGATGGGTCGGCGACATCTATATCTGATTCGCAGGCGCCCTCGTCGCTGCATACACGTCTTCGCATATCTTGATCAGGCGTTCGCTGAGTTCACGGAGTTCGCCCACCAGCCAACAGACACATTCATGGTCTTGCGACTGAATATGAGATTCCGCGTCAGTGCAGCTCTCCAATAGATGAGCGATGATGCCAACCCGCGCAACTCTGGTTCGGCTCTCATTAGAACTTCGCGCACGTTAGTCATGAAACCCTCCGTTAGTTGTTACCTCTAGGGTTACCTGCGGAGGAGAAAGGATCAAATTTTCCGGCTACACCCGTTGGAAATACTAATGCCCGTTAAGGAGGTCGCTTTCACCGATAATTAGTATTTATCTCTCGAAATAGCTCGCCCGTTGCCGTTTACCACATTTTGCTCTAATTTGTCGGGCAGGGTAAAAGCAATTAGACGGGAATCCGGGCCAACCGGTGGGGGACTTAAAATTAAATCGCTGATTTCCCACCATTTTGCCCGGTTGACGACGGGGGCGCTCTAAGCGCGCGAGGCGTAAGTTCGCGTCATTAGGGCAACTAGGGGGGCTCCCGGCCGGAGCGAGGACGCGACGGGCGGAGTCTCCCGAGAGGTTACGGGGTAACCTGGAGGGACAATGGGCCGACGTTTACCTCGTCGGATGTGGCACACGGTCGCTGCGCTGGTGCCGCTTCCCCTGATAGCCTTGGGCTACGTCGCCGCCGTACCCGGCAATCCCGTCGCTTTCCAAATCGAGCTTTATTTCTCCGGCAAAGGCGCTGCCTATCCGCAGACGCGCACCGCCGATGCCGCTCATCTCCCCGTCTCGATCCCGCGCGAAGCCGGATTTTTATTCCGGGCTGGGGGCAAGGGGCCGAGGGCCGATCAATATCTTGCTGAAAAGACCGTAAGTTATGCCGGCAAGCAGCTCATCACCGCGAGCCTCGTCGGCGATACGGGCACCACGGCCGCGCTGTCCAATGGCGGCGAGGTGAGCCGCAGCCTCAAAGCAGACCGACTGATTCCGACCACCACGCGTGTCGCGATGAAGCGGTCGTCAGGCGGGCTGCCCTTGAACGACGGGCTGCTCTCGAATGCGAGCTATGGCTCGATGTTCGCGCCGAGTCTCGACGTCGATGGCTTCAAGCCTTCGCCCGAGGAGATCGCCTACCACCCGACACCCGAGGGCCTGAACTTCCGTTATAAGGGCGAGAGCCAAGCCGAGTTTGAGACGCGTGAACGGCGCTGCCTTGCCACCGCCATCTATTTCGAGGCGCGCGGCGAGCCTGTACGCGGCCAGGTCGCAGTCGGTCAAGTGATACTTAATCGGATGAGGAGCCCGCTCTTCCCGCAGACAATTTGCGGCGTCGTCTATCAAGGGCAAATGCACCCCGGCTGCCAATTCTCTTTCACCTGCGATGGCCACACCGACAATCCGCGCAACGACGCCCAATGGGCTCTCGCTCAGAGCATCGCCAAGAAGATCATGGCCGGCGAGCTATGGCTTCCTGAGATCGGCTACTCCACGTACTACCATGCAAACTACGTGAGCCCCTATTGGAAGGGCGACATGAACAAGATCGACAAGATCGGCCGCCACATCTTCTACAAGAAGCGCAACGAAGCACCTTACGAGGTAGACGCCTCGGACGAGACGGGTACCGATGGCGTATCGCAAGTGGCTTCTAGTGGCGGGTCTGTCGGAGCGTCTGGCCTGACGCTTACCCCAACCCTCTCGCTCGTATCGACTTCGATCGCCTCTGCCGTCAGCGGCACTACGAGCCCTTCCACTCCAGCGATGAGTCTAGGCTTCGCGCGGAGTGAGTGAGAGCGCCGACCGAGATAAGGTCGACGCCGGTCTTTGCGATCTCCCGCACACTCTCGAGCGTCACGCCGCCTGAAGCCTCCGTTATTACCCGACCCTTCACCAAGGCAATTGCCCTCTTCAACGTGCCGGCATCCATGTTGTCGAGCAGCACGGCGTCGATGGGGAAGCGCAGCACGTTCTCCAGTTGATCGAGCGTATCGACCTCGACCTCGATTTTGACCAGATGCCCGACGGCCGTGCGCACAGCGTTGAGCGCCTCGGCCAATCCTCCGGCAGCAGCGATGTGATTGTCCTTCACCAGTACTGCATCGTAAAGCCCGAAGCGATGATTCGTGCCGCCGCCGCATCGCACCGCGTATTTCTCGAGCGCGCGCAAACCAGGCGTGGTCTTGCGCGTCTCGACTATCTTGGCATGAGTGCCTTCAACCGCCGCCACATAGCCGGCGGTGAGAGTGGCGATGCCGCTCAGGCGCCCGAAGAAGTTTAGGGCGGTCCGCTCTCCGGTAAGGAGCGCGCGCGTTTTGCCCGCGATTCTGGCGATAGTCGCGCCTGCTTCGACCTTGCTGCCGTCCTCAACAATTCTGGTGAAGCGCACGTCGGGATCGAGCGATTTGAAGCTCGCCGCGGCGAGATCCAGCCCGGCAATCACGCCAGGTTTGCGCACGATGATCGAGGCATCGCCTTGTGCATCGGGTGGGATGATGGCGTTGGTGGTGATATCGCCCACGCCGCCCAGATCTTCTTCGAGCGCGGTGGCGACAGCCTGCTCGACGAGGTAGCGCGGGAGACTGAGTGCAGGCGGAGAGACCTCGCTCATGCATTAAGCACGGCGAACCGCTGCGGCGTGAGCGCCCGCGATCTCTGCCGCATCGCTGGCGATTTCCTCAGCTTTCGCGAGCGTGAGGAAGCTCCGCTTGGCAAGGCGCTCATCAGGCGTCGGGTAGTCGCTGCGGAAATGAGCACCGCGACTCTCTTTGCGCCGAAGCGCCGCGACCGCGATGAGTTTGGCGGTGGTGAGCATGTTGGCAAGGCGCCGATCGCTCTTGTTCTCTTTTTCAAGAGTGGTGATGGTGGACAGAGCATGCGTCAAGTATTGCTCGTCACGAATGACGCCGATCTCCGCGGTCATGGTACGGCGAAGCGTCATCTCTGCCTGCTCGTTTGCGCCGTCGGAGGGAGTGCCCGCAACCACGATCGCTCGCGGTTTCATCGCATCTGGATTGGCGCCTTGGTGGAAGAAGGCGATGTCGTTGGCGACACGAGCGCCGAACACCACAGCTTCCAGCAGAGAGTTGGAGGCAAGGCGGTTGGCGCCATGCGCCCCGGTCGAAGCAACCTCTCCGCAAGCCCATAACCCGTTGACCGTGCTGCGGCCCTGCGCGTCGGTGAGGATGCCGCCCATGTGGTAATGCGCCGCCGGGGCGACGGGGATCGGCTCGCGTCTCGGATCGATGCCAGCGGACCGGCAGGCGGCGAACACGGTCGGAAAATGCTCCGCCAGCTTCACCCCGAAAGGCCGGCAATCGAGGAAGGCGCCACGTCCACTCATGACCTCGCGATAGACCGCACGCGCCACCACGTCGCGCGGCGCAAGCTCGGCGTCCTCGTGGACCGCGCGCATGAAACGCTCGCCGCGGGCATTGATGAGCAGTGCGCCTTCGCCGCGCAGCGCTTCAGTCGCGAGCGGCGCGGGGTCGCGTCCGATATTGATGGCGGTGGGATGGAACTGCACGAATTCGGCATCGGCGATCACAGCTCCGGCCCGAGCGGCAATGGCGATGCCTTCGCCGCGCGCCTCGCGCGGGTTGGTGGTGATGGCGTAGATCTGGCCGGCGCCTCCGGTTGCAAGCACAACAGCGGTTGCGGGCAGGATGAGCTGCCGCGAAGTTCCGTTCACGTAGGTAAGCTCGATGGCCTCGACGCGCCCATCGCGAAGTACCAGATCGCGCGCCGCATAGCCCTCAAGTACGGTAATCGAGGGCGTCTGCTTCACCGCGGCGAGCAGCGCATGCATGATGGCGCGGCCCGCGGTATCGCCCTTGACGTGAAGGATCCGGTTTTTGCCGTGCGCCGCCTCGCGGCCAAGGCTGAAATGGCCTTCTAGGTCCTTGTCGAAAGGCACGCCGTAGCGAAGCAAGTCCTCAATGCGGTCGCGGGCTTCGTTCGCCAAGAGATGCGCGATCTTCTCGTCGACGATGCCGGCGCCGGCGCGGATGGTATCTGCTGCGTGAGCGTCTGGGCTGTCGCCCTCTGCGACCGCCGCGGCGATGCCCGCTTGCGCCCAAAGACTCGACGCGCCTTCGCCGAAGCGTGCCGCCGAGACGACGGTGACGGAGAGGGGCGCAAGCTTCAGTGCGGTAAAGAGACCAGCAAGACCTGCCCCAACGATGACGATGCTACCGCCTGCGCTCCGCGCCGGAAGATGCCTCACTGACTTTGTCACTCTCGTTCGCCAGCTACAAGGCGCCTCGTCAATGGTTGAGATTGATCATGCGCTCGACCGACATGCGGGCGCGCTCGGCGACCCCGGGATCGACCGTGACTTCCTCTTTGAGGAACACCAGCGACTCAAGGATCTTCGGCAGCGTGATGCGTTTCATGTGCGGGCAAAGATTGCAGGGCCGCACAAACTCGACATTCGGCGTCTCGACGGCGACATTGTCGCTCATTGAGCATTCGGTCACGAGCAGCACCTTCGAGGGCTGATGATCCTTGACCCACTTGATCATGCCCGAGGTCGAGCCAGTGAAGTCGGCCTCCTCGAGGACGTCGGGCGCGCACTCTGGGTGCGCGATGATCTTCACGCCGGGATCTGCCTCGCGATAGGCCCGAAGCTCGTCGCCGGTGAAGCGCTCATGCACCTCGCAATGGCCCTTCCAGGTGATGATCTCGACGTCGGTCTGCGTCTGCACCCATTTCGCCAGATATTCATCGGGAATCATGATCACGCGTTTGGCGCCAAGCGACTCCACCACCTTCACGGCGTTGGATGAGGTGCAACAGATGTCGGACTCGGCCTTCACTTCAGCCGAGGTGTTGACGTAAGTGACCACTGGCACGCCGGGATAGGCCTCGCGAAGCGCGCGAACATCAGCACCCGTGATCGAGGCGGCAAGCGAGCAGCCCGCTCTCAAATCGGGGATCAGCACCATCTTGTCGGGATTGAGCAACTTCGAGGTCTCGGCCATGAAGTGCACGCCGCCCTGGACGATGATCTCGGCGTCGGTCTTGGACGCCTCGCGCGCGAGCTGGAGCGAGTCGCCCACCACGTCGGCGACGCAGTGGAAGATCTCGGGAGTCATGTAGTTATGCGCGAGAACGACCGCGTTCCGCGACCGCTTGAGTTCGTTGATGGCATGGATGTAGGGCGCGAAGCCCGGCCACTCGATCGGCGGAATGACGCGAGACACACGCTCATAGAGATGCGCGGTGTCACGCGCGACCTCTGGCGTGTAGGCGAGATCGGGCAGAAGGGCAGGGGACAGCGCGGCTTGCGCTGTCAGCCCTTTGGGCGCCGTTACGCTATGAACTGACGACATCCTCTCCTCCCGTATAATGCTCAGACTGAGCATATATGGGTCGTAAAACATCCGGCGCAAGGCCGGGCCCCAACTATTCTCATTTTGAGTATAGGGGACCACAGGACCAAATCCTAGGGGACCGCATCAATCCGCCGCGACCGCCACTGGACAGGATCAGCCGTTTCTTGCGACTTCGGCCCGGAACAGCTTGACGAAAGCCTCAAGCTCCTCAACCGCGATGTCTGAGACGGCAAAATAGGTTACGCCGCCCTGAGTCCACGTTCGGGCGAGGAAGCCCCGTTCTTCATAGCTTCGCGGCGGCGCAGCGGCCTCTTTCCCGGCGGGTATCTCTGTGAGGCTGATAAGATGCTTGCCGCGGGAATAGACGAGGGTCGCAGCAGGCTCGAGCCCCACTACATCGACCCTTGGCCCGACCAAGGGAAAGCCTCGGTGCCGAGGTCCGGTACCACCGGCGCAAACGCAAGCTTGCCATTGAACCACGGCTTGATCGTGTGGTGGTCGGACGACGGCACGTCGGTGGGCATCGGCGCCATGAGGCCACGGATATGCGCCGATACGACCTAGCTTGCGATCTCATCGCCCGCTTGCCGATGTAGCGGCGCCCAGGGTTATCGATCCGGCGAGGACTGCGCCTGCGAGGAAGGATGCGGCTAAGGAGCCCCACGCGGGAATGTGGCGTGGCGGACGCAAAGCAGGACTGGACATAATGCGGCGCTTAAGGCCAGGGGATGATCCTCGGCAAGATCTGAACGGAGCGCCGACCGCAGCAGACGGTACGCCTCGATCTCGCCGGCAAGCGCGGGCTCTGACGCAAGCCGCGCTTCGAAGCTGCGAGCCTCGAGAGGGTCAAGCCTCGCCGTCAAGATAGGCATTGAGAAGAAGCTCGTCGTCGTGGGAGAGAGTCATGACGCGTCTCCGCAGACTGCCTCAAGCAGCTTACGACGGGCACGGGCAAGCCGCGACATCACCGTGCCGATTGGCAGCTCGGCAATCTCGGCGATGGCGCGATAATCGAGCCCATGGATCTCGCGAAGCACAAGTACCTCGCGAAACGGCACCGGCAAGGTGGCCATCGCTTTTCTTATCTGCTCGGCTTCGACCTTGGCAATCAAAGCTGCTTCAGGCGTGCGCTCCAAAGCCTCGGAAGATTGATCCATGCGATCGCGCGAGACCTGGTCGAGATCCTCGGTGAGCACCAGAGCCGAAGGCCGGTTCTTGGCAAGCCAGCTATAGCTCGTGTTGCGCACAATGGTCAGCGTCCAGGCGCGCGGATCGCCGCCGCTAAATCCGCGAATGCCCTTGAAGGCCCGAAGCGAAGCCTCCTGCACGATGTCTTCGGCGTCGATGCGGCTCCCGGACAGCCATCGGGCGAGCCGAAAAGCATCGACAAGGTGAGGGAGGAACACCTCGGCAAAGCGATCCTGATCTGTCGCGTCGCCCACATTCAACCGGTCGAAGCTGCGCTCCCCTCTAGTGTAGCGCCATTTCAGGGCGTCACGATGATCTTTCCGGTCATATGCGGATGGATGGCGCAAAAATATTCGATGGTGCCTGCCGTCGGGAAGGTTTGGGTGAAGGTATCGTTCGTATCGAGAGCGCTCGAGCGGAACGCGCCGTTCTTCTCCGAAACGACATGAGGAATATCGTCAGCGTTGACCCAGGTCACCGTGGTGCCGGCTTTGACCGTAAGCGTGGGCGGATCGAAGGTGAAATTGGCGATCTTTACTTGGGCATCGGCGGCAAGTGAGTGCGAGGCTCCGAGCAGAAGCACGAGGGCGCCAAGTGCCACTATTTTTGTCAGCAAATTTGTCATGGATTGTCTCAGATTAGCTTGCGAGCGGTGTGTCGGTGATCGCAAGGGGCTTGTCGCCAACACGCACCGCGACGCTGGTGATGCGGAGCATGGAGCGAAGTTGATCTGCCGGCACTGTCATTGGCCCTGGTGAAGGCGCCGTGCCCGCGACCGGCTGTGGGAAGCATGTCGAGCGCGCGGTATGGAACGTCATGTTACCTTCGACCTTTTGCACGATCTGATGGATATGGCCGTTGAGCACGGTCACTGAGCCGAAGCGCTTCAACATATCGAGCGCCTCGAGCGCGCCTCTGCGGGTAACTCCCGCTTCTTCGATTTCGGCAGTGGCTTCAGTCTTCAGTGTCTTGTTTTCGCGCATCGCAACCTCCTCAAGTGGCGCTCATCTGTCGTGAGGAGGAAACACGTCAGGCCGTCGGTTTATTCCCCGCGGCTCTAAATAATTCGCGGCTAAGCTGATGCTCAGATTGAGCAGATAGGCGCTTTCCCTTGAGAACGCAGGGACTGCAAGCCTAAGAACTGGGCAATTCGTGGTAGCCCTTCCGCCAGTCTCAGACTAATTTATGCGAGGGTAGAGGGGTTGCAGGCGATGCGAGTACGATGCCTGGTCGCCGCCTCGGTGGCGATCGAAGTCCTTGCGCTCAGTGCTGTGGCGTCCATGCCGGCTTTCGCCCAGGATAATCCTGCGCCAACACAGTCCGCCGGCGCGCCGAGCGGCGATACCAGTCAACCGCCGTCCGACACCACGCCAGCCGCGAGTCCTGAGGCAACTTCACCAAACGCGGCCCCGACGCCAACCGTGGTGCAGACCACGCCGCAGCCGGTCGCCGCCACACCGGTGGTCGAGAGCATTCGCAGCAAGCTCGCCGACCTCGACAAGGCTTCGTCCTCAGACGATGTCTCTGCGCTTGTCACGTTCTACAATGAGAGGGGCGAGCCGCTGTGGATGACTGATATGGGCTTCTCGGGCGAGGGGCTCGCCGTGATCGACGAAATCCTGCGAGCCGACGACTGGGGCCTTTCCAGTTCAGCATTCGACCTTCCGCCCTCAGGCGATCTCCCCGCTTCACCCGAGGATGCAGCAGCGAACGAGATCAAGCTCGACCTCGCCATCCTAAAATATGCCCGCTTTGCTCGGGGCGGCCGGACCGACCCTGCCAAGCTGAGCAAGCTCTACGGGATGACGCCGACATTGCGCGATCCGAAGGCGGTGATGACCGAGATCGCTGCAGCGGATGCACCTGATGCCTATCTTCGCTTGCTCCATCCGAAGCACGAGCAGTTCCATCTATTGCACCAGGCGCTGGTCAAGGCTCGGGCCGAGAGCGAGGCCGGCGCAAAGTCTGCCAACACGCAGAAGATCATCGTCAACATGGAGCGCTGGCGCTGGATGCCGGAAAACCTCAGCTCGCTCTATGTCTGGCTCAACATCCCGTCCTACATCGTGCACGTGGTCAAGGATGGGAAGACGATCTACACGGACAAGATCGTGGTCGGCGAGCTGAAATATGCCACGCCGGTCTTTTCGGCAGATCTCAAGTCCATTGTGTTCAATCCGGAATGGACTGTGCCTCCCACCATCGTCCGGGAAAATCTCCTGCCGAATTTGCGAGGCGGCGGTGGCTTGTTCAGTCGCAACACTGCGATCCTCGACCAGCACGAGCTCAAGGTCAAATATAACGGCCGCCTTGTCGACGCCGGCAGTATCGATTGGAACAACGTCAACATGGGCGCAATCAGCTTCGTTCAGGCGCCGGGTCCCAACAACGTCCTCGGCAAAGTCAAGTTCGTCTATCCGAACCCGTATTCGGTCTATATGCACGACACGATCAAGGTGGGGCTGTTCGACAAAGAAGAGCGCTCGGAGGGGCATAATTGCCCGCGCGTGGGCAATCCCGGCAAGATCGCTGCGGTGGTCCTCGCCGCCGACCAGAATATGCCTCAGGCCGATGTCGATAAGCTGCTCTCCAGCGGCTACAACAGCTCAATCAACATCACCCACCACGTGCCGGTGCATACGTCCTACTTCACCGCCATGATCGACGATCAAGGCAAGGTCGAGACCTTCGCCGATATCTACAAGCTCGACCCTGCCGTAGCTGCGGCGATCACGGGCAAGGTGCCCAAGCCCGAAGCGTTCGCCGACAATGCCGATCCCAAGCCGAAGCCGCAAAAGCCGAGCAGTGCATCGCCTAGCGGCTTGGTTCCAGGCATTGCCACCTCCAACTGACGCGCCTAGGCAAGTAGCAGGATCGCAACATATTCTTGCTTCTTGTGCATTATCCATGTGCGCGAAGGGCTTCTTTTGCTAGGCTCAAGGCCTGGCTCGATACCGAAGGGAAGCGTGCTTCCGTGCAATCGCAATTCACCGTCGGTATCAATGTTGAAGGCAAGGGCGACCGGATCGTGGTGAAAGCCGAGGACGCCCTGATTGCCGCGTTGAAGGTCAAGGTGGAGCGGCCTGACGCCCTGATCACCTATGTGCGCCGTCTCAACCGGCGCGGCGATCAGCGCCATCCGCCGCATAAGCTCGCCGAAAATCTCACCTAGCGGCGTACGCTTCGCCGCATCAGGGCGTAGAGCCCGAGGGGGCCCAACAGGAGAACACCGGCAAGAGCCGGCGCCCGCCAATCACCGGTCGCGACCCTGACCACGATCAGCACAAGGCACACGATCGCGCCCGCCGCCGGCACGAAGAGCGGCACCTCGAATTGCCCCGGCAGCTCGCCCTTTCGGCGCTTCAGCACAAAGAGGGCCGCATTCACAACCGTGAAGACGAGAAGCAGGAGAAGGACGGTCGCAGCCGCGAGCTCGGCAATCGTGCCCAAGAGCGCAAGCGGCGCGAGGATAAGAAACAGGGCAGCGATGGCGATGTGCGGCGTGAGCCTCGATGCATGAACGTTGCCGAGTGAGGCCGGCAGAAGCCCTTGCCGGGCCATGCCGTAAATCAGGCGCGAGGCCGTGACGTAGTTGATGAGCGCCGTGTTGCTGACCGCGAACAGCGTGATGGCGGTGAACACGATGGGCAGAATCGCCGGCGCAGCGCGGGTGATGATTGCGGTAATCGGTCCGGGTGCTTCGGCAAGCTCGTGCCACGGCACTACCGAGACGGCTGTCACCGCGACCGCGATATAGAGGAGCGCGGCGGCCGCCATGGCCAGGATGAGGCCGAGCGGCAACGTCCGTTCGGGGTGCCGGACTTCCTCGGCGACATTGTACATGTCCTCGAAGCCGATAAAGGCGAAGAAGGCGAGCACGGCGGCCTGCATGATGAGCAGCGGTGCGTAGTCCTCTCCGGTTGTCACCGGCGTCTCGAGATAGTCGACCGTGCCCCAAAAGGAGAGGCCAACAACGATGACAAGCACGAGGCCGCCCGCCTCGACGAGCGTACAAAGCACGTTGATCCACATCGATTCGCGAATGCCGCGGAACACAATGCCGGTTAGAACCAGGAGGAAACCAAGTGCGAGCCAGGCGATCTGCAGGCTGTCAGTTCCGAGCAAATCGGCGAGACTGGCAGCGAACACGCGCGATTGCGTGGCGATCGATGTCAGCCCCGAACACACCAGCGCGAGGCCGACGACGAAGCTCAAGAACGGAAACCCGTAGGCGCGCTCGGTGTCATAGGCTGCCCCAGCCGTACGCGGATAGCGCGAGCCGAGCGAGGCATAGGATAGCGCGGTAAGAAGCGCGGCGAGCAAAGCAATGACGAACGCGAGCCACACGGCGTTGCCGGCCTGGCCCGCGGCCTTGCCGATCAACCCGTAGATGCCGGCGCCGAGCATGCTGCCGAGCCCGTAAAGCGCCATTTGCGCGGGGCCAATTGAGCGGCGGAGCGTTGGTTGGCCGCCGGCGGCCGCTGCTTCGGTCTCGGGTGGTCTCCTCATCGCGACAAGCGGCTCTTTGGCAGGCTCAAGACTAACTCTTGAGCCGGTAGCCGGTCTTGAAGATCCAGGCCACGACCGCAAGGCAGATGCCGAGAAACAGCGCGATCATGACAAGGCTCACCGCCGGCGTCACGTCGGCAATCTCGTAGAAGCTCCAGCGGAAACCGCTGACGAGATAAACCACAGGATTGAACAGCGTGACGACCTGCCAGATCGGGGGCAGCACCGAGATCGAATAGAACGTGCCGCCGAGAAAGGTGAGCGGCGTGATGATGAGGAGCGGCACGAGCTGGAGCTTCTCGAACCCGTCGGCCCAGATGCCAATGATGAAGCCGAGCAGGCTGAAGGTCACGGCGGTCAACAGGAGAAAAAGGGTCATCCAAAATGGATGGACAATGTGCAGCGGCACAAACAGCCAAGCCGTGGCGAGAATGATAAGCCCGAGTATGATGGATTTGGTGGCGGCGGCTCCGACGTAGCCGACCAAAATCTCGAGATAGGAGATCGGCGCCGAAAGAAGCTCATAGATCGTCCCGGTGAAGCGCGGAAAATAGATGCCGAACGAGGCGTTGGCCACACTCTGGGTGAGCAGAGTCAGCATGATCAGCCCAGGCACAATGAACGCGCCGTAGGGCACGCCTTCGATCTGAGTGATGCGAGAGCCGATAGCCGCGCCAAAGACTACGAAATAGAGCGACGTCGCGATCACCGGCGAGACCACACTTTGCAGCATGGTGCGGCGCCAGCGCGCCATCTCGAAGCGGTAGATAGCCACCATCGCCGGGAGGTTCATCTCTGTGCTCTCACGAGATCGACGAAGATGTCCTCGAGCGAACTCTGCGTCGTGTCCAGGTCCTTGAACCTGATGCCGGCGCGCGAGAGATCGGTGAGAAGTCCCGTAATGCCGGTGCGCGGACCCTGCGTGTCATAGGTGTAAATAAGCTCGCTGCCGCCATTGGCGAGCGTCAAATGATGGCCTTCGAGTTCAACCGGGATGGCGCCCAGGCTGTCATGAAGCTGAAGGGTGAGCTGTTTCTTGCTGAGCTTGTGCATCAGCTCGACCTTGTCCTCGACAAGGATGAGTTCGCCCTTGTTGATGACGCCGATGCGGTCGGCCATGTCTTCGGCTTCATGGATGTAATGCGTGGTGAGAATGATAGTGACGCCAGAATCCCTGAGCGAGCGCACATTCTCCCACATGCCCTTGCGCAGCTCGACATCGACGCCGGCAGTCGGCTCGTCGAGGAAAAGGACGATCGGCTCGTGCGAGAGCGCCTTGGCGATCAAGACCCGGCGCTTCATGCCGCCCGACAGCGTCATGAGCTTCGAGTCCTTTTTGTCCCACAGGTAAAGGTCCTTCAGCACCTTCTCGATATAGTCGGGGTTCTCCCATTTGCCCCAAAGTCCGCGACTTAAGGAGACGGTTGTCCATACCGTCTCGAACATATCTGCAGTCAGCTCCTGCGGAACGAGGCCGATCATCGCCCGCGCGGCGCGGGCGTCGGTAATGATGTCGTGGCCGCCGACCGTGACCTTGCCACTGGTCGGGTTCACGATGCCGCAAATGATATTGATTAGAGTAGTCTTGCCCGCGCCGTTAGGACCGAGCAGGGCGAAGATCTCGCCTTTGCGAATGTCGAGATTGATGCCCTTGAGCGCCTGAAAGCCCGAGGCATAGGTCTTCGACACATCCTTGATGGAGAGGATTGGCTTCATCGACCAATGGAGAAAATGGCAAGGGATGGCGAAATCGTCGCCCTATCCAAGCGGTTAGTGTGGCAACTATGCGGCGCGCTGCGCGATTTCAATCGGAAACAGCTTCGAGCCGAAAATAGTCCACCACGCTCGGCTGGATCAATTTCGCGTGGAGTGTAAGTAGCACGAGCTTGGCATCGAGGCTCGTGCCGATGTCAAGCGCCGCCTCGATTCGTCTTTCGACGCCCAACGCAAGCCTTGCATCGTTAGCGTGCACGAACGCATCGGCGCCGAGCATGCAATAGGCGATGATCTCTGCTGCGGCGCGGTAGGAGTCGGGCGCAGATTCGGCGTCGTGTGCATGCTCCCGCAGCAGCCCGACGGTCGTGAGCTTGACCGACTCAGGTACAAGATTGGGGTGCAAATCGACCGAGCGCAGCGCCTTGTCGAGCTCACGCAGCTCGGCCGATCGGCCGAAACGGCCGAATAGCCCAAGCGAAAGTCCGCGCTGACTCATGTCAGCCGCGCTTCTCGACCTGCGTGAACTTGAGAATTTTGCCGCTCGACTCATCGGTGAGACCATAGACAGCACCGTCGGGTCCTTGCACGACATCGCGCATGCGGACGCCCATCGGGATGCGTTCCTCACCCGTTACTTTGTCGCCGTCTAGGGTCAGCCGCACGATCGCCTCAGACGATAATCCTGCGAGCAGGAGATTGCCTTTCCAGCCGGGGATTGCGTCAGCGGTATAGAACATGATGCCCGAAGGCGAAATGACCGGGTTCCAGTGATAGATCGCGTCGGCAAACTCCGGATGCGTCGGTGGCGGCGGGATCGGCCTGCCGTCATAGTGTTTGCCCCAGCTCACCACCGGCCACCCGTAATTGCGACCGGCCTCGGGGATATTCAGCTCGTCGCCCCCCATCGGGCCAAACTCGGCCTCCCAGAGCTTACCGGTCTTGGGATTGATGGCGGCGCCTTGGGGGTTGCGATGGCCATAGGACCAGATCTCGGGCATCGCGCCCTTTTTCTCCACGAACGGATTGTCGCCCGGAACAGAGCCGTCGGGATTGACGCGCACGATCTTACCCAAGTGGTTGCTGAGGTCCTGCGCCGTCTCGAAGGTGAACCGCTCACCAAGCGTGACGAATAGCTTTCCGTCGGGCGCAAAGACGAGCCGTGACCCGAAATGATTCCCGCCAGAGACCTTTGGGTGCTGACGGAAGATCACCTCGACATTGTCGATGCTGCCGTCGCCGAGCTTGCCGCGCGCAACCGCGGTTCCCGCGCCATCTTCGCCAGGCTCAGAATAGGAGAGATAGACGAGACCGTTGTCGGCGAAACGGGGATCGAGCGCCACATCAAGAAGACCACCTTGTCCTTGAGCAAAAACCGCAGGCACGCCTTTAAGCGGTTCAGACTTCGAGCCGTCCTTGGCGACGATGCGGAGCCGCCCGGGCCGTTCGGTCACGAGCATGCGACCGTCCGGCAGAAAAGCGATGCCCCAGGGGTAATCGAGCCCGTCCGCCACCGTCTCGACCTTGATCGAGCCTTGCTTCGTATCGATCACGTGTTCATCGGCATGCGAGAGTTGCGACATCAGCATCAAGGCGGCGCCTGCCAACAAGAACGTGGCGCGAAGCAAGCCAACGAACGCCGGCCTCATTCGAATTGGTTCCCTTGGTTCGGCAACAACGACCTCCGCATCGCCGCAAGCGTCCTAAGAACGCTGGGCATGGCTAGAGGTTCTTCACTGATGTCTCTGCCGTCCATGTGGCGAGTTAGACCTGAGCGCGGCCGGCCTTGACCCGTAAACCCGGAGCAGGGCGCTCGAGCACCACTTCGCGGCGGAAGCGGTAAAGCCGCGCCGGCCGCCCGCCGGTCTCGGTCGACACATTACCGGTGGCCTCGACCAGGCCGCCTTTCTCAACCAGCCTCCTGAAATTCTGCTTGTGCAGGAGCGTTCCGGAGATGGCCTCGACCGTCTTCTGCAGGTCGTAGAGCGTGAACTCGGGCGGAAGCAGCTCGAACACCACGGGCCGGTATTTCAGCTTGCCGCGCAGCCTTCCCATGGCGGTGGCGAGGATACGGCGGTGATCGAAGGCCATGGCGCGCCCGAGCTCGGGCAAATCGGACCATTGCGCCGCGGCAGGTCGCCCGTCCCTTTTGGCCTCGGCCACCAGGCCTGCCTCGTAGAGAAGCTCGTAGCGCTCGAGCACCTTCTCTTCGTCCCATTCGCCGCCGACACCGAAGCCGATCTTCAGCCGCTCAGCCCGACGCAAGGCGCGGACCGGCTCGTCTGGGAGTGGCGGCAACTCGGTCCATCTCTTCAGCCTCGGCTCGATGTCATCTGTTAGGATTGCCGGCTTGCCTTTGCGCCAGTCCTCCCACGGGAGATAGGCGTACCAGGGCGACCAATGCGAGCCCATCAGCTCTTCCGTGCCGCGAGTGAGCGCGAGGTAGCCCACAGAGAGCGTATGCTGGCCTCCCGGCTCGGCGTGGCGGCCCCGGTCTCCGAAGGTGTAGAGCTGCTCGACATAGCCGAGCTCCAGCCCGGTCTGGCGCTTAACCCATTCGCGAAGCCCGATCTCAAGCGTGCGGTGGGCGCGAGGCGCGAACGGGCCGAAAGGAAGAGCATCCCAAGCGTCGGTTCCCGCCGTGCCGGGCCGCACCACGAGGATGTGGGGCTGCTGCTCGCGCACCGTGACGATGGCGGCGTTCAGCCCAAGCTCGATCTGCGGGGCGTTGTGAGAGGTTTCTTCGGCGGCAGCGGCCTTGCGTCTCGGCTCAGCCATGGTGCTCTAGGCGGCGAGGCGCGCCGGCAGGGCGAATACCTCAGCCTCCTCTACTACCTTTCCGCGACCGATCTCCTCGATGGCGGTCATCATTCGGCCATCACGCGAAAGCGCCTCGTCGGCAAGCGCGACGAGAAGGCGATTGGGATAGGCAGTCGGCGAAGCGCGGCGAAGCGCGCGCGCGGCTTCACGTTCGGAGGCTTCGGGATTCAGCGCGCAGAGCGTAATGAACGCCGCCGCAGTCGAGCGGCTGATGCCCGCCCAACAGTGGATCAGGAGCGGCGCCTTGCGGTCCCAGGCGAGAGCAAATTTGATGAGGTCTGACACATGGCCCTCGCAGGGCGGCACGAGGCCGGACTGGGGCTCGCAAATGTCGTTCATGGCGAGGCGAAGGTGCCGGCCGGCTCCGATGCCTTCCGGGGTTTGGATAACTGTCTCGTCGTTGATAAGGGTTACGAGATGGCTGACGCGGGCGTCGGCGATCGTCATCTGGACCAGGCTGAGCGGCGCCACATAGATTGTCTCCGGCGACATGGCGGGCTTAATCTTCGTCGGTTGTCTCGGTAAGGTTAGGATGTCCATCTCGCGTTGCCTTGCACTTTCTGCGCGGTTCCCAATCATCTGGCAAGCTCTTTGAAACGTTTTATGAACCGCGCCTCCACATCTGCCGCAGTAAGCGGGCTCAAATGCGACAGGCCCTTGACCAGTGCCGGGCTAAGCCCCCGGGGCTGGCCGAAAAAGCGGCGTGCCTCGTCGCGGGCAAAGCCGGCGAGACAAGTTGCCTCATAATAGGCCGCGATCCTATCCGCTCTCTTGATCAGCTTAGTCACCTCATCCGGAAGCTCCGCCGGGAGGCCGAAGCGAAGGTGGATGGCAGCGAGAAGCTTGGCCTCGAAGGCCCTGTAGTCGAGGGACAGCGCCGCCTTGAACGGGCTGATTAGGTCGCCGATCACATATTCCGGCGCATCGTGAATCAGGGCGGCGAGCCTGAACCGGCGGTCGAGCTTGGGCTCAAGCTCTGAAACGATGATCTCGACGAGAAGGCTATGCTGAGCCACCGAGAAAGCATACTCGCCATCGGTCTGCCCATTCCAGCGGGCGACGCGGGCGAGCCCGTGGGCAATATCCTCGATCTCGATATCGAGCGGCGAAGGGTCAAGCAGGTCTAGCCTTCGTCCGCTCAGCATGCGCTGCCACGCCCGCACTCCGGCGTTTACCGGAGATTTATGCGTAGTTTCGGCAGTGCCCATGGTCAAATCAGGTCTCGGCCGAGCGATAATGATGCCATCAATAGTTTAAGTGACGCCTCACGAAGAAATGGACGAAACCTTTTCATAGTGCCATTCATTGCATTGGTTTGTCAGACTACAGCTTAATAAAGTTCAGCCAGGTGGAGACGCAAATGGCAAAGCTACCAAGATATTCGTTGGCACATGACGACAAGAGCAAACGCTGGGTGCTGAAACACGAGGGCACTGGCCAATCAGTGAAAACTTTCGGAACTAAGGCAGCGGCAACCAAAGGCGGCGTGCTGGAAAGGGCTGTCGGCGGAAAGGGCTCGGTTCGCATCAGAAAGCGTAATGGCAAAATTCAAGAAGAGCGAACTTACCCGCGCAGCGCAGATCCGCGCGGCTCTAGGGGTTAGATGGCGCTCGGCCGAGCCTTGCGCAAGCTGCGTGACGAGGGCAGGTTACCAGGTGGTCGTTGACCATGCCGGTCGCTTGCATGAAGGCATAGACGATCGTCGGTCCGCAAAACTTGAAGCCGCGGGACTTGAGTTCCTTGGAGATAGCGCGCGAGAGTTCCGTCTCGGCCGGAATTTCGGCGATCGACTTGTAGCGATTGACGATCGGCCTCCCGCCCACGAAATCCCAGAGCAGGCTTCCGAAGCCGGCGCCTGACTCTTTCATCTCGAGCCAGGCGCGCGCCGAATCGATCGCGCCCTCTATTTTCAAGCGATTGCGCACGATGCCCTCGTCTTTCATGAGGGCTTCAACTTTCCTCTTGGTGTAGCGGGCGACTTTCTCCGGAATGAAGCCATCGAAGGCGGCGCGGAACGCCTCGCGCTTGCGCAGGATGGTGATCCACGATAGGCCGGCCTGAAAGCCGTCGAGCACGAACTTCTCGTAAAGCGCCCGATCGTCCCGCTCGGGCACGCCCCATTCCTCGTCGTGATAGGCGATGTAAAGAGGATCGGTGCCGGGCCAAGGGCAGCGTTTTGCGTCTGACTTGCTCATGCCGAAAGCGCGGCCGCAGGCACCGAGAATTTGGCGAAGGAGGGCTGGCGGAGCCTGAGCTTCACGCCCGCCGCCGTAAGCGGGATGCCGCGGGCGAGAGCTTCCTCGGCGCGGTCAAGCCGCACAAGCGCGAGCCCTGATGCGCCGCTGACTGAGCCGATGGTCCCGATCGGCATGTTTCCGACCTCGATGCTTGAGCCTGAAAGGGGAAGAGTAGCCTCGCTCTCTATTGGCACGATACGCCTCCGGGCGGTGCCCCGATGCTCCATGCGCGAGACGACTTCCTGGCCGACATAGCAGCCTTTGGCGAACTCGACGCCGTTCAACTGGTCGAACAGGGCTTCGTGAGGGAAGGCTTCGCCGAAGCCATAATCCAGGCCGCCTTCAGGGACGCCAAGTCTTATGCGATTCGTGTCGTAGTCTGCTTCTGACGCTGGCGAGCAGCCTAGCTCCGCGGCGCTCGTATCGGCGCGCAAAATGAGACGAAACCCGAGTTCAGGCAGCCGCGGGTCAGGATAAACGACGGCGTCCTTGCAAGGGTGCGGCTCCCCGCCCCATGCGGCCGAGATGGCGAGGGACGGCTCGTCGACAATATCGACCTCTGCTCTCAACCGATAAAAGCTGAGGCGCTTCGTGAGTTCGCCGGACTTATCCTTAACGACGTCGAGGAGATAGCCACCATTGGCCGCGACGACGAAAAAATCGAATAGGACTTTGCCTTGCGGGTTGAGCAGCCCGGCATGAATGGCGCGTCCGTCTTGCGCCTTGGCAATATCGTTGGTGATCAGCCCTTGCAGATATTTGCGCGCGTCGACGCCCGCGACGCGGATGACGCCGCGGCGTTGAAGAAGCGCCGCATGGCAATAGCTCATATCCTGCCCTTCTGCTACCAAGGCCTCCGACATTTATGGGAGCGGGCGAAGGTCCGCAAGGGAAGCAGGGCTTGGCTGAAACCTTCGACCTCGTGATCAAGGGCGGGACCATCGTCAACCATGCCGGCGAGGGTCTCGCCGATATTGGCGTAAGGGGCGGGCGCATCGCCGCGATCGGCGACTTTAGCGAGGGCAGGGCGGGGGATACGATCGACGCGACGGGTCTTCACGTCCTGCCCGGCGTCATCGACACTCAGGTGCATTTCCGCGAGCCGGGGCTGACCCACAAAGAGGATTTGGAGTCGGGCAGCCGCTCTGCGGTTCTAGGCGGCGTTGCCGCCGTGTTCGAGATGCCCAACACCAAGCCTGCCACGACGAATGCGCAAGCCCTGGCTGACAAGGTCGCCAGCGCCGCTGGCCGCATGTTCTGCGACTTCGCCTTCTTCGTCGGCGCCACGCGCGACAATGTCGATGAGCTGCCAGAGCTCGAGCTTCTGCCTGGCGCTGCCGGCATCAAGGTGTTCATGGGATCTTCTACCGGCGACCTTCTTGTCGACGACGAGGAAACACTGGCGCGTATTCTTGCCAAGACCAGGCGGCGTGCATCCTTTCATGCAGAGGACGAGGCCCGGCTCAAATCGCGGACCTCTCATCAACGCGAAGGTGATTCCTCGAGCCATAGCGATTGGCGCGACGCCGAAGCTGCACTCACAGCCACGGAGCGGCTCGTGCGGCTCGCCTCGGCGGCGGGAAAGCGCGTTCATGTGCTGCATGTCTCGACGAAGGAGGAAATGGCGCTGCTCGCGCGGCACAAGGACGTCGCAAGTGTCGAGGTTACGCCGCAGCACCTGACGCTTGAAGCGAACGCCGCCTACCAAGCCCTTGGCACTAAAGCGCAGATGAATCCTCCGCTCAGGAACGCCGCGCATCAGGAGGGTCTGTGGTGGGGTCTCACCCAAGGCGTCGTCGATGTGCTCGGCTCCGATCATGCGCCGCACACGTTGGAGGAAAAGGCTAAGAGCTACCCCGCGACGCCGTCGGGCATGCCAGGTGTACAGACGCTCGTGCCCATCATGCTCGATCACGTTAACGCTGGACAATTGAGTCTTGCCCGCTTCGTCGATCTTACGAGCGCAGGTCCGCAACGCATCTTTGGCATCGCCGGCAAAGGACGCATCGCGGTCGGCTACGATGCCGATTTGACGGTGGTCGATCTCAAGGCCGAACACGTCATCGAGAATGACTGGATCGGCAGCAAATGCGGCTGGACGCCGTTTGCCGGGCGCAAGGTGAGAGGTTGGCCAATTGGCACTTTTGTGCGCGGAAGGCGCGCTATGTGGGAAGGCGAGCTTGGCGAGGCGGGAGGCGACCCGGTCCGATTCAGCGAAGCCCTGCCGAAAGCTACTGCATGAAGTATTGCCAAACGCCGGTCGGCGAAATGCCGAGCCGGTAATAGCTGTATTTGCCAGCCTTCTTCATCTGGAGGGCGGCTTCAGGCGAGAGGATGCGGTAAAGCTCGACCTCCTGCGCCGGAGTGAGCTTGGCGAGGTCGGTCTCGGCGAAATAGGGCCACACGAAGATCTCTTCCTTGCCTTGCCCTTTGCGCACGAAACCCGAAGTTATCACGTTGAGCATGGCGGCGAGCACGTCGCGCCCTGTGCCGTCGGCCGATGCCTTCCTCCAGAAGGCAATCGGGTCATCGACATAGGCGGTCGTGACCATCGGCTTGAGTTCGTTCGACTCGAATACCGGCCGCATCTTCTCGATATCGCCAGACTGAGCGGCGTCCGCGATCTGCTGCAGCATGCGCTTCACAGGATTGGGCAGCGCATTGAAATCGTAGAGCACCTTGGTCGTTTCGCTTGGGGGAGCGGCCGGCGTGGCAGCAGTCTCCGCGACACTGCCGCCGGAGGCAGGGATAGTGCTCCTCGCGGCTCCGGCGAAAGCCACTTCACGCCGGTTCGGCGCGTTGCTCATGGCGTAGACAAGGACCAAAGCGCCGGCTACCAATGCGCCGAGGGCAATCATGACGAGGCTTTTTCGATTCATGCATCACTCCATGAATGCTCGGTCAATCTCGCAGATCGGCGAACGAGCGCAAGCCCAGGCGGCCAGCGTGCTCGCGCGCAATGTCGTTCTCTCCGCTTTTTCCGCCATGAGCGAATAGGCGCGCCTTGCAGCTCGGCGCGCATATCGTGCTGTCCGGCATCCAGCTCGTGCTTGCCGGCGTTGCCATCGGCGTGCTGATGGCGGCACCAATTGGGCCGGTGAATGTCCTCGTCATTCAGAGGGCGGTTGCGCGCGGCTTCTGGGGCGGGCTTGCCGCTGGTATCGGCGCCGTGCTTGCCGACGGCCTGCTGGCGGCGATTGCCGCTTTCAGCATCAAGGCGATCTCAGACGTCATGGTCGCCAATGCCAACGCGATCCAACTCGTTGGCGGTTTGCTCCTGATGGTATTTGGCCTCGGCCTGTTGTTCAAATCGCCGCAGCTCACCATCCCGCTGGGACAAAAGTCGCACCTGTTGGAGCACACCGGTATTATCCCGCAGACATTTTTTCTCGCCATTACCAATCCAGGCGCCATTCTCGGCATGGCGGCGATGATCGGCGGGCTAGGCTCTCTAATCGGCGGCCTCAACACCTATCTCGAGGCGCTGCTGCTCGTGGTCTCGGTGATGGGAGGAAGTCTTTTGTGGTGGCTTGGCCTGTCTGAGCTGATCGCCACCATCAGGCACAGGCTCACCGAAAGCCGGTTGAAGCTTATCAATCGCATCGCCGGCGTGGTGCTGATGGGCTTCGGCCTCGTGCTCTTGCTTGACGGACTGCTGCGCTATTTCCAGTGAGGCCGCTATTGCGGCGTGCGCTTGAGCGTGAACTCGCCGTGATGGATGCGGCGCGAGAGCCCGGTCGTCATCTTGGCCACGGCATCCTCGCCATAGACGGCGATGAGGTCGGAAAGCGCGGCGAACAGCGCGGCATTGGCGAGCATCTCGGGCTCTATGCCGTCATGCAACGCCTCTTCCCACGCATCGAGGATATACCTCAGCGCGGCGTGCTTCTCGGGCGTATTTGCCGAGCTGCGCAAGTTTCGCTTTGCCGACTGCAAGTCTAACGGCCCCCTTTAGGCTATTGAGACTGTCACAATGACATGCCTCGGCCGGCCGGAAGGAGGACATAGTGAACTAAAGGTTAATCTCGCGCTGAAAGGGCTGCCTAGAACCCCTGGTCGGCGGGCTCCTGCGGCGCTTCCGCCGGTTGGGGCGTGTCAGCCTCGGCCTTGTGGCGCTTGTGGTGTCGCCCATTAGTCTCGGTGGCTTGAGCTTCTGTGCCTTGGGCAGGTTGAGCTGCCGCGGCGCCATTTACATCGGCCGCCGGCCCGCCGTGGCTGTTATCGACCGCGCCTGCCGGAGCATTTGCTCCCGGTGTCGCGCCTTGCTTGCCCGGTTCAAGAGGCGGGCCACCGCCCTCCTTGTTGCCTCCCGGCGAAGCCTCGGCCGGCTTCGTGTCGTCGGAACCCTTGCTCGCGAAGGTCGAGCCTCGCGCAAGCGAAGCGGCGATCGACGCTCCCTCAGTGCTGAACCGCGCCGTGGCAAGAGTGGCCGATCCCGTGCAGCTACGATAGGTGCGGCGATAACCGCGATAGCCGTCATTAAAGCTGCTCACGAGCTTCGCGCGGCGAACGGCCGTTGTCCCCTCGTTCTTCAGGATCTCCTTCATCTGATCGCGCCAGAGCTGGCCTTCCTGGGCCCCACATAGCTCACGGAGGTAATGGATCGCGCCAAGGATCTCGGCGAGCCGCATCAGCTTGCCGTCATAGGGGCGGTCATCGGGAGGAGGTGGCGCCGTGCTCTGACGCGGCACGATAGGGGGCAGGTCGTCGCCGGGCGGCTTGGGCCTTACCCGCGGTTTAGGCGCGGGTGTTGGGTTGAACCAGTTGAAGAATTGGGCCTCGGCAATGGGAGCAAAGGCCATGCTTGCCGCGGCAAGCCAAAGAATGCCGAGGCAAACCCTCAAAAAGCGCCTGGAAGGCCGTCCCATAGGCGCCTGGGTAGCGCCAATTCTTGTTGAAATCTAGCCGCGCCGAAGCGCCGCGACCCAAATCAGATCGGCCGTCCCGGGCGTCATGGGAAGCTCCTCGACATCGTCGAGATGCACCCATTCGGCAGCCTCGACGTCCCCACCAGCCTTGAGGCTCCCGCCTGTCGGATGCCCATAAAACACCGTAAGTCGGTAGGTGACGTCTCCGTCGCCTTCGCCGGGTACAATGTTGACGGTGTCGACCACGCCCTCGATCTCGACTTCGATGCCGGTCTCCTCTTTGAGCTCTCGGCGCACCGTGTCTCTTGCGGTCTCGTTTGCCTCGGTCTTTCCCCCTGGCAAGCTCCACAGTCCGGCATAGGGCGGGAGAGCTCGCCGCACGAGCAGCACGCAACGGTCCTTAAGGACGACGATGCTCGCGCCGTCGCGTAGCGCGGTCCGGTCTTCCTGTCGGGAGGAGCGCTCGGTCATGGAAGCGGGTGAAGCTTGGTCCAGCCCGCTTTGCCGAGTCAATCAGCGGATGCCGAAAAGAGCGCCGACGCCGCGGCGAGGCGATTCGCCGTTGACGATGGTATTCGCTTCGTCAATCAAGACTCGCAGGCGCCGCGCGGAATTGGCGCACGTCTTGTTCATCTCACCCGAGTTCTTATCTGGATCATTGAGCTCGGCTGAGATCTCGGTGAGGGGAGCAAGCGCCTCGCCGTGGAAGCGCGATACCGCCTCCTCGAACAACGGGGGAAGCTGGTGGACGCCTTTCGGTAAGCTGCAATGGCAAGGGCCTTGTCGCGGAAGTCGGATTTCGAGAAATGCTCCTCGTAACTCATTGGACGCCAGGAAAGCAGATCGTTGGCGGAATCTTGCCGCCTAGAGGAAGCAGCTTCGAGCAAAGTGACGAGCTTGCGGAAGTGATTGAGATAGTCGCTTGCGATCAGCGTCGATTCGTTGATGTCGGTTCCCGGCACGTGGGAGCGGAAATGCCCGACCATGGCAGAGCGGGAGGTCGCCCCGATTTCCTCGCGGCTTGCCGCTTCGGAGATTTCGCTAGATCGTATGTCACGCTTCTCGAGAGCAAACATCGCCCCATCCTTGACCGCCAAAGACTGGAGTAGAGTGTTGGTCCACTATGGTTGCCAAAGCGTTACCAATTAGCTTGCGATGTGCTCACGCTATAACCTGACTTCGCCGCCCGAGGCCGTGCGCGCCTATTTCGGCTATTCCGACACGCCGAATTTCCCCGCGCGCTACAACATCGCGCCCACTCAGCCTATTGCCGTGGTCGCCCGCGACCGGGAAGGGACCCGCCGCTTCAGACTCATGCGTTGGGGCTTGCTGCCCTCTTTTGTGAAGGATCCGAAGCAATTCCCGACGCTGATCAATGCGCGGTCGGAATACGTCCTCGTGAAAGCATCGTTTCGCAATGCCATGCGCTGGCGCCGTTGCCTGGTTCCGGCCGACGGCTTCTACGAATGGACGGGCGAGAAGGGCAAGCGGCGCCCGTTCCTGCTTCGTCCGCGTGAGCCGCATCTGATTGCCTTTGCCGGGATTTACGAGCGCTGGCGGATCGGGAAGGGCGACGAGATCGACTCTGTGGCAATCCTGACCTGCGATTCAAACCGAACCGTATCGCCGTTGCATGACCGCATGCCGGTGATGCTGCCGCCTGAGCATTTCGCAGCATGGCTCGACGTCAAAGGCACCGCGCCGGAAGAAGCTGCCGCGTTATTGCGGTCTGCTCCCGACGATCTGTTCGAGGCGATCGAGATTCACCCGAAGATAAATGACTCCAAGCGCGACGAGCCGGGAATCCTGGAGCCGCTTCAGCCTTCGCTGCTTTAAGAATCGGCTGTGACGAGGAGGATGGCCAGGCCGTCATGACCCTTGCTGCCCACCGTTTGGATTGCCGTGCCGCTCACCCGCGGGTCGGTCGAGGCGAGCTCGAAGAAGCGGCGCATTCCCAGGACATTCGGATCGTCGCTCGAGCCTTCAAGGATCACGCCTTCGCGGATGACATTGTCCACGAGGATGAGGGAGCCGCGATGCGCATGCCGCACCGCCCATTGGAAATAATTCGGCGTGCTCGGCTTGTCGGCATCAATGAAGATGAGATCGAACGGAGCTTTCTCGTCAAGACTCGGTAAAGTATCGCTGGCGCGGCCAACGCGAATCTCGACGACGCTCGAAAGCCCGGCGCGGGCGATATTGGCGTACGCCACCTTGGCGTAGCTCGGATTTGACTCAAGCGTTACAAGGGCCCCGCCCGGAGGAAGAGCACGCGCGAGCCAAATCGTGCTGTAGCCGCCGAGCGTGCCGATTTCCAGAATCTTGTGCGCGCCGATTGCTTGGGCGAGCAGCATCAAGAGCTTGCCTTGATTGGGCGCGACATTGATCTGAGGCAGTCCTGCGGCTTCGCTGGCCGCGAGCGCAGCCTTAAGCGCCGGATCGTCCTCCACGAGCAACTCGGCGATGTATTCATCGACCGCGACGAAATTCGTCTCGCTCATAGCAACTTCCCAGGATTCAAAATTCCGTTCGGGTCGAACGCCGATTTGATTTCGCGCATCAGCTCGAGCTCGAGGGCCTGCTTGGCGTGCGGCAGAAGATCGCGCTTCATGCGCCCGATGCCGTGCTCCGCGTTGATCGTGCCGCCGAGATCGAGCACGATTTCGTGCACGGCGGCATTAAGAGCCTCCCAATAGCTCAGGAAGATGGCGCGATCCATGGCCGGCGGCTGGCTCACGTTGTAATGAATGTTTCCGTCGCCGAGATGACCGAACGGCACGGGCCTCGCGCCGGGAATCATCAGCTCTACGAGCTGATTCGCGCGTGCGATCAGTTCCGGCACATGCGCCACCGGCACGGCAACGTCGTGCTTGATCGAGCCGCCTTCATGCTTTTGCACCTCGCTCATTAGCTCGCGCAGGCGCCACAGCTCTTGGGTTTGCGATAATGACGAAGCAATGATTGCGCCGTCGATCTCACCGGCCTTCAATCCTTCCTCGAGCAACCTTTCGGCAAGCCGTGTCAACCCCTCGCCTTCGAACGGGCTCGATAGTTCGAACAGGAGGTACCAGTTGTAAGGGGTGGTGAACGGATCGCGCACGCCGCTGCCATGCTTGAGCACGAACTCGACGCCTATGCGTGGCATGATCTCGAAGCCTGTCAGACAAGAGCCGGCGCGTTCCAGCACGCGGGCAAAGAACGCTGGCGCCATCTCAAGATCGCTCAAGCCAGCCATGGCCGTCACTTTCTCGGCAGGCTTGGGAAAGAGGCGCAGTACCGCAGCAGTGATTATGCCGAGCGTGCCCTCGGAACCGATGAACAGGTCCTTTAGATCATAGCCCGAATTGTCCTTCCGCAGCGATTTCAGCCCATCCCAGATGCGCCCATCCGCAAGTACAACTTCGATTCCGAGCGTGAGCTCGCGCGCGTTGCCATAGGCAAGCACCGAAGTGCCTCCCGCGTTGGTGGCGAGCGCGCCGCCGATCTGGCAACTTCCCTCCGACGCCAGGCTCAAGGGGAATAGACGGCCGGCGCTCGACGCCACCTGCTGCGCGTGGGCGAGCACGAGGCCTGCTTCGACAGTCATGGTGTTTGAGGCGAGGTCGATGTCGCGTACGCGGTTGAGCCGTTCGAGCGCGACGACGACTTCGTGACCGCTCTCGAACGGAATTTGCCCGCCGACGAGGCCGGTATTGCCGCCTTGCGGCACGATGGCGGTCCGTGTCGCGTTGGCGTATGTGAGGATCGCCGCAACCTCCTCGGTCTCGCCGGGCTTGAGCACGAGCGCGGCCTTCCCATGATAACGGTCCCGCCATTCGACGAGATAGGGCGCCATCGCCTGCGCGTCGCGGATGGCATTGTCCTCGCCCACGATGCGCACGAAGGCGTCGAGAGTTGCCTCAGTAGGAGGCTTATGGGTCTGCTCGCGCGTCATTCCGATTGAGCGCTGGTGCTGATTGCCGGCGCGCCGCAAGCGGCACGCTGCAGGCGGTCGTTGATGGCTTCGCCAAGCCCGCGATTTGGGATCGGCATCACCGCGATGGTCCTAGCGCCGGAATGGTCGAGTTCACGCAGCGCGCCGAACAGCCGCGCGGCAGCCTCGGCAAGGTCCCCGCTAGCGCTGAGATTGATTGTGCCGATTGCGCCTTTAGGCGTGCGGGGTCCGAATGCGAGAAGAGCTTCGTCGGAGCCTACCGTAGTCGCGCCAAGCCTGAGCTTCGTGTCAGGCGCATAGTGAATCGCTAGCTGGCCCGGGGAGGCGATTGGCACGTTTTGTTCAGGTAGAGAGAGCTTTTTGCCCAGCGCGGTCTCGATCGCCTCGCGCGGCAGAGCACCGAACCTGAGCAGGATCGGCTCCGGTCCCACGAGACTCAGAACAGTCGATTCAAGCCCCAAAGGGGATGGGCCCCCGTCGAGAATCATGACGGGAATATCGCCAAGCTCCGCCTCGACATGTACTGCCGTGGTCGGGCTCAGCCGCCCCGAACGATTGGCGCTCGGCGCAGCGATGGGAACCTGCGCTTCAGCGAGCATGGCGCGCGCCACAGGATGGGCTGGCGCCCTGAGCGCGATCGTTTCGAGCCCTGCACTCACGAGGTCTGCGATCCTACAGCCGCCACGCTTCTTGAGGACCAGCGACAACGGCCCCGGCCAGAATGCTTCGGAAAGCTTACGCGCCGTGTCATTGACAACAGCATAAGTGTCTGCCTGCGCGATACCCAGGATATGCACGATCAGGGGATTGAAGCGCGGCCGCTCCTTGGCGGCGAAAACCTTGGCCACTGCGCGCCCCTCATGCGCGTTCGCCCCGAGACCGTAAACGGTCTCGGTCGGGAAGGCGACAATGTCGCCGCGGCGGAGCGCTCGCGCGGCTTCCCTGACGGTCTCTGGCGTGGCGGGAACGACGGGCATGGTAACCGTCCTCTAGCATAGACTCGCCAAGTTGCGGCGAGACGTGCTTATTCTCGGTAGACCCAGGTGTCGAACCGTTCATGACCACACTCCTGCTTACTCATCCCGCCTGTCTTGAGCATGACACGGGCTTCGGACACCCCGAGCGTGCCGACCGGTTGCGGGCCATAGAGCAGGCTCTCCAGCAGGAGCGTTTCCATTACCTCGCGCGCGAACAGGCCCCGCTCGCCGATCTTGCTGTTATCGAGCGCCTTCATCCGCGCGCTTATGTCGAGTCAGTCCGCGCTGCCATTCCCAAGCGCGACCATAATTGGCTCGACCCGGATACAGTCGTCTCGCCGGGTAGTTGGGACGCCGCCTTGCGTTCGACAGGTGCCACCATCTACGCCGTCGACCAAGTCATGGCCGGTCGCGCCAACAACGCGTTCTGCGCCGTGCGTCCTCCAGGCCATCACGCCGAGCCGTCACGCGCCATGGGCTTCTGCCTGTTCAACACCGTGGCGGTTGCGGCGCTCCATGTCCGCGCAGCCCATGGCGCAGAGCGCGTTGCCGTCGTCGATTTCGACGTGCATCACGGCAATGGCACGCAAGCAGCGTTCTGGTCCGACAAAAATTTGTTCTATGGCTCGACCCACCAGGTGCCGCTCTTTCCCGGCACCGGCGCATTGAGTGAGACGGGCGTCGGCAACATCTTCAACGCACCTCTCAATCCAGGCGATGACGGCGACAATTTCCGCGAAGCGATGCTGTCTCGCATCTTGCCGGCCTTGCACAATTTCGCCCCCGACTTTCTCCTGGTCTCTGCCGGTTTCGATGCCCATGTGCGGGACCCTTTGGCTCAGCTCAGGCTGGTCGAGGGCGATTTCGTGTGGATCACTGAGAAGCTGCTCGACGTTGCCGCGAAACACACCGGCGGGAAGCTCGTTGCGACCTTGGAGGGCGGTTACGATCTCGAGGCGCTGGCATCGTCCACCGCCGCCCATGTCGCGCCTCTGATGGGAGCCTCTTGATTGCTGGAGCCGGAAGGGGTTAAGGCAGACCATGGCCAATCCGACCGACCATTCGGACATCAAGACCATGAGCTTCGAGCAGGCGCTGAAGGAGCTCGAAGGCATCGTCGATCGCCTGGAGAAGGGCGATGTCGAGCTCGAAGCCTCGATCCTCATCTATGAGCGGGGCGAAGCGCTGAAGGCCCATTGCGATGGGCTGCTGCGCAAGGCCGAAGCGCGCGTCGAGAAGATCTCGCTCAACCAGAACGGCCAGCCCACCGGCACCGAGCCCCTCGACGTCCAGGACTAGCGCGCGAGTCTGTTTCGTCGCAAACTATCATCAGAAGGCAGATCGAGTTCGTTTCGCCTAACTCCGCGGCCACAGGAGAACGGCTATGAAACTCCGCGCAAAAGCCTCAATTTGCATATATTCAAATCGACAGACCTTACCGGGGTCCAGTGGAAAGCGCTCGGCGGCTGTCTCCCCACCTCCGGCTTTGGCCGAATAGCGCTCGCCTTCGGCGGGCGAAGGGGCCTCGGCTTCCCAGCCATTGCCGCTCGTTTACGCCGGCTTCGATGCCAATGGGACTTACCGGCTGTTTGTCACCAAGGATGGCGGCGATAGCTGGAGCGAACTGCCATCACCTCCGAGCGACGGGCAGCTCGGCTTCAACAACGTCATCACGGTAGGTCCATACAATTCGGATGAGGTCTATATCGGCCAGATCGCCTTCTGGCGTTCGTTCGATGGCGGAACGAAGGGCGGAAGAAACGACTATCACGTAAGCCCGCCGGTCGAGAGCAATTCCTGGACAGTCCTCGGCTGTTGCCTCAGCGATTCAATCCATTCCGCAAAAATCTGGATTTGCACGGCGATCTGCATGCCATCGAGTTTGCCCCCTATGGCAGCTTTGTCCCGAGCCCCTCGCAAATCCAGATCGTGTTTGTGGCGAGCGACGGCGGCTTCACGAAGGGCAGTTTCGATTCGAATGGTATGGTCAGTTGGGAACCTCTGACCAAGGGGCTCGCGGTTGGCCAGGCAGACACCATCGGTTTGTCTCCCGTTCTTCTGTCCGTCACGGTTGCCGGATATTGGCACAACGGAGACATCCTCACAGTGAGGCAACTAGGCTTCTCCGACGATCTGCAATCATGGGAGGCGACGGGTTTCAGTCCTCGATCGATGCACAAGGCCTGACGCTTTATCTCAATTGCAACGCCGGTTTTGGCGGATCGATCTGCCGAGGCCTGCCGCCTCCGCCGTTCTTAACCAACTTCAAGATCGAAACGATCTGGTCCGACAACAATGCGCGGAAGCTTTGGTGCGATCCGCATCGTCAAGGGCATCTGCTCCGGTTGCAGTAAAACGGGCTTGTCTTCCGCACTACCATCGCCGACTCAGCGGCCGCCAGCGTATTGAACACTTCAGACGCATGGGAGGCCGTCGATCCATTCTGGGGAAAGACCGGACTGACCACGACAATGGCTTTCCTCAGGCGCGTGTTGGAGCATCAACCGGTCTATTACCTTGGTACCGATACTGGCCAAGTCTGGCGCGGCTCTCCTGAGGTCGGATGGACGAAGCTTTGCGAATGCGGTGCTGCTCCCGTCAATGCGATTGGGCCTGACCTATTCCGCAACGAGCGCATCTTCGTGGTGCTGAAGGGCCCGACCAGTCCGGGCCGCATTAAGGAGCTAGACCGGCTCGCCAACGGCACTTGGCAGAGCAAGACGATAGATGCAGGCTTCGCTCCGGACGTGGATGTCGAGCAGTTGTTCAGCGTGGCGGTCGATCCGGCGGTACCGGCGACGCAAGGTACCACCATTTATGTTGGCACCGACCAAGGCGTCTACCGCGGGCATGTGGATGAGCTCGTCTTCGATCCGTCGGTTGCTGCATTGGCTCACATACCGCCGATTCTGGGCGATTGGACTTGGCGCCGCTCACCGGGCGTGCCCTACGTGTCGGTCACAGACCTCGAGGTGCAACAAAACTTTCAGGCTCATGACCAGAGCGGAATCGTACGCGCCGGAACCTACGGTCGTGGGGTTTTCGAGCTTAACCGAGCCTCGACCAAAGGTCCCGTTGAGAAGCCTCCTTTGGTACTGAGCGTGCAAGCCATACAGCGGCTCGAGGATGGCGCTCCGCCTTATCCCACCGTCCAGATTCCTGTGACCTTCGAGGGGGGCAAGCTTGCGCGCGAAACGCCATTCGAGCTTGCTCCGGCCAAGGGAATGGAAGTGACGCTCGAAGCTCCCGAGGAAGTCGAGGTTAATGGCGTGGAGCTGAAATTCACGGGCTGGGCCGTTGGTCCGCGATCGGAAACTTCCGGCAAGATCACCCTGAAGGCTGACGAGGCTACCAAAGCCGTCGCTTTTTACGAGGGGGAGGAAGCAGGCGAGGGTCGGAAGGCCAAGCCTCCGGAAACGACCCTCTCGGCCGGCGCGAAGCAGGTCTGCGTGCAGAGCTTCACCCATGGACTGCAGTTGTCGTGGGATGTCTCTGACGGCGTGCCGCCCGTGACGGTTAAGGCCGAGATCGCCTATCCTGACAAGCACATTGAGAACATGGAGCTTAAGTTCATCCAGGGCGATCAGACTTTTCCCATGAGCTATCCAGGTGGCGGGACGGTCAAGGTCAAGGTCGTGGCTACCGATGCCGATGATGCAAGTTCATCGGCCGAGGCGAGCGTCGAGCTTAAGCCTTGTCCGTCGGAGACTCCGACCCAGCAGCGATAGAGACCTGAATCGCTAAAGCGGCGTTACTTTGAGAGTGAGCCCATTTTTGGGCCGAAGCGTGATGCGGGCAAATGGTACCGGCGCTTCGCCGTCGGGCAGTTCGAAACGGGCGTGTGTGAGAAGCGTTGCGAGGATGGCCTTTCCTTCGAGCATGGCAAAAGTCGCGCCGATGCAAGTGCGCGGTCCGGCCCCGAACGGCATATAGGCGCAGCGGTGGCGGCCGGCCTTCGCTTGCGGCGTGAAGCGCGACGGATCGAATTTGAGCGGGTCCTCCCACAAGAGCTTATGGCGGTGGACCACGTAAATCGGAATGATGATGGTTGCGCCTTTGTCGAGCTTGATGCCGTCAAGTGCGACGGGAGCGATCGTTCTGCGCATCAAAACGGGCACCGGCGAATAGAGCCGCATGGCTTCCTCGAGCACGGCATCCAGTAGCTGGAGCTTGCCGATGTCGTCACGGCCAGTTTCTTCGCCGCCCGCCACGCGGCGCACTTCCTCGCGCACGCGCTCCTGCCATTCCGGAAACAGGGCAAGCAGGTAAAGGGTCCAGGTCAAGGCCCGGGACGTCGTTTCATGGCCCGCCATCAGGAAGGTCACGACGTTGTCGACGATGAGCCTCGCAGGCATGGCGCTGCCGGTCGCAGGGTCGCGTGCGGTGACGAGCCGGCCTAGGAGATCGCCGTCCTCGCTTCCGCCATCCCGCTTGGCGAGAACTTGCTCGGCGGTCTCGCGCAGCCTCTTGCCGGCCCGAGCCATCTTCCGGGCTCCAGGATGCGGGATTGTCGGCGGCAGCCGCAACGAGGTGAGAACCACCTTCCACATTGAATAAAACAGGAAGGTGGCACCCGCCTCCTGAATGGCGCGGCGATCGTCGTCGCCAAGTCCCGCGCCAAGAACTGTATCCTGCAAGGCCTGCAACGTCGTCCTGGTCATGTCCCGGTCGATCCTCTGCCTCGCGCCCGCGCCGGACTCCTTCCAGCGTTTGAGCAGAGGTGCGCAGACCGAGACGAAGGCCGGCACGTAGCTGAGCATCTCCTCGGCCCTGAACAGAGGTGCCGCGAGCCGGCGCTGCCAGCGCCATTCGTCTTCCTCGGCGTTGAGTAGGCCGCCGCCGATCGCCTCGCCGAATACGTCGTCGTTAAGCGGCTGTTTAGAATAACTCTCGGCGTCGTCGAGGAGGATCCGCTGAATGAGCGCAGGATCCATGACGTAAAGAGTTTGCAGCCCGAACCACCGATAGAGCACGGCTGGCTGTCCGTAGAAATCCTCGCCCCAGCTTGCTACCGGATTGACGATCATCCGTAGGATCAGCATCGGGAAGGAGAGGCGACCCTTAGGCGGGATAGGCAGCTCTGCTATGATCGTTTCTCTTGCCATGATTCCGACCCTTGGCTTTGCTCATGGGGAGTTGCAACTTATGCCCCTGGCCGATAAAGGTGCTTTGCGGTGATCCGTCGCATAATTCCCCGCATTTCGAAGCCAGGTGAGATGAGCGCCGAAAATCCTATGCCGCTGCTTGACCGCATCCAGTCTCCGCAAGATTTGCGCTCGCTCAAGGACCATGAGCTCCCGCAACTCGCGGCGGAACTGCGCCAGGAGACCATTGATGCGGTTTCGGTGACCGGAGGTCATCTCGGCGCGGGCCTCGGCGTGGTCGAGCTTACCATTGCGCTCCACCATGTGTTCGATACGCCGAACGATAGGGTGCTCTGGGACGTCGGCCATCAGTCTTATCCTCACAAGATCCTGACTGGCCGGCGCGATCGCATTCGTACGCTGCGTCAGGCTGGCGGCCTGTCCGGCTTCTGCAAGCGCGCCGAGAGCGAGTACGACACGTTTGGCGCCGGACATTCCTCGACATCGATCTCCGCAGGACTCGGCATGGCGGTCGCGCGCGACCTTGCCGGCAAAGAGCACAATGTGATCGCGGTGATCGGCGACGGCGCCATGAGCGCTGGTATGGCCTATGAGGCCATGAACAACGCCGGTGCCATCGATTCGCGCCTGATCGTGATCCTCAACGACAACGACATGTCGATCGCCCCACCGGTTGGCGCGATGAGCGCTTATCTCGCGAAGCTCATCTCAGGCGGCACCTACCGGCGCTTCCGCCGCTTCCTCAAGCGTCTCGCGCAGAAGATCCTGCCCAAGACTTGGGAGAAACGCGCCGCCCGCGCAGAGGAGTTCACCCGCGGCTTCTGGACGGGCGGCACTTTGTTCGAGGAGCTTGGCTTCTATTACGTCGGCCCTATCGACGGGCATAATTTCGATCATCTGCTGCCCGTACTGCGCAACGTGCGCGCCATGAAGAACGGACCGATCCTCGTGCATGTCGTCACCCAGAAAGGGAAGGGCTATCCACCGGCCGAGATCTCGGCCGACAAGTTCCACGGCGTCGGGCGCTTCAATGTCGTGACCGGAGCGCAAGAGGCCTCCGCGGCCGGCGCGCCGCCGAGCTACACTAAAATGTTCGCAAACGCTCTGATCGAGGAGGCGCGCGCGGACGAAAAGATCGTGGCAATCACTGCGGCGATGCCGTCGGGCACTGGTCTCGACAAGTTCGCGGAGGTCTTCCCTGAGCGGTGCTTCGATGTCGGCATTGCCGAGCAACACGCGGTGACCTTCGCCGGAGGGTTGGCGGTGGAAGGGTATAAGCCGTTCGCCGCGATCTATTCGACCTTTCTCCAGCGCGCTTACGACCAGGTCGTGCACGACATCGCCATCCAGCATTTGCCTGTGCGCTTTGCCATCGACCGGGCAGGACTGGTGGGTGCCGATGGCCCAACCCACGCAGGTTCGTTCGACGTTGCGTATCTCTCCTGCCTCCCCGGCATGGTGGTGATGGCGGCTGCCGACGAAGCCGAGCTTGTGCACATGGTGGCAACTGCTGCGGCGATCGACGATGGGCCATCGGCGTTCCGTTATCCGCGTGGGGAGGGAACAGGCATCGCATTGCCGAAGCGCGGCACGCCGTTGGAAATCGGCAAAGGCCGCGTGTTGCGCGAAGGCTCGGCCGTGGCCTTGTTCTCCTTCGGTGCGAGGCTTGCCGACTGTCTCGAAGCTGCGGACCAGCTCGCAGGCTTCGGCTTGCCGGCGACTGTTGCTGACGCGCGCTTCGCCAAGCCGTTAGACAAGGATTTGCTGCGCAATCTTGCGCGGAACCACGAGGTGCTCGTCACCATCGAAGAAGGATCGACGGGAGGATTTGGCGCGCTCGTGCTGCATGCTCTCGCGCGGGAGGGCCTCCTCGACCGCGGCTTGAAAATTAGGACGCTCACGCTGCCCGACAAGTTCATCGAGCAGAACAAGCCAAAAGCAATGTATGTCGAGGCAGGCCTTGATGCGGCGGGCATTGTGGCTGCGGTGTTTACCGCACTTGGCAAGGAGCGCGACGCGGCAGGCGTTATCCGCCTCGCTTAAGACATCAGTCTAGCTCGCAGGCTTGGTCGAACTTTTCGACAGCGTCGGCACGGCCCTGATCAGACAGAGTCTTATTGGTCAATCCTAGATTGATGGTGAGAGGCCCCGGCGCGCGCAGCACTTCGAGCACGGGCTTGACCTTGACCTCGTTCGCTTCTGCGAACATCGAGCTGGTGGCATCGTCAACTGAGATCTCGCCCTTCAAGGGAAGCTTGGCGCTTCCTGCCGAGAGCTCGATAGTCAGAGGCTGACCTGGGCGCGTCCCATCGATGACGACGAAAATCTCGAGCACGGCGACGTCCATATTGTTGAAGCAGGTGAGGAGGAAGAGCGGTGTCTTGGCCGGATCGAACGGCCCATAGGCGAGCGAAGCCCGGCCTTCGTCCGATTTCTCGGTCCACACCTGGTTCTCCTGCGCGTGCCCCGCGCCTTGCGGCAGGGCGATAAATAGAAGGGCCGCAGCAATGAGCGAGCGCACCGGGATCCGCGTCATCGCCAATTAAATGCTTTGGTGACGGGTTGAGTTCGGGTGTCCGAGATTTTGATGGTTAGCGCTTTTGCAGCCGGCCATTGGCCCGGGGTCTTCGATTCGCGATCTTCACCTGGGCAGGTGTCGTAAAGAAACCCACGAAACCCGGATCGAACTCATGATAGTTGCAGGTAAGCTCTTCCCCCTGGGGAATGTCGTCCAGTGCATAGCCCTTATCGAAGATGCGGAAATCGGTGTTGGGCGTCAGGCTGTGATTCATGAACCGCCCATTGTCGCTGTCGAGGATTATCACGCCCGGCATTTCCAAATGAGGATAGGTATAGCGCGCGAGGTAGTCCTGCATGTGCGGCGGAAGCACGTCGAGCTCGCTTGGATGGACGAAGATGTCGAATTTCGGGTTTAGACTCCACATGAGGCGTCCTCGCTCGATGAACTCGCCAGCGAATACCCCAATGCCTTCAATGGCGCTCGGCGCAAGATAAGTGCTGACAATCAGCATCTCTGTGCCTCTCGGTTTCCCTGTGCTGTGAATGGGTTTGGAAATGACGCGCTTGCCGGGACGACCGGCGCCGCGTAGCCAGGCATGCTCATGCGCTATTTCCCGGAGCTTCGGCTACGACGGCGACCAATCCGCGCTTGCGCCTGAAGCGGCGCCCCATCTGCTGCTTGAGGGCGTCGATGCGGCGTTGCAGATAGGGCGAGAAATGCCCGGCATAGCGCTCCCACAGAGCGGGATTGCGCCAATCGTCGCCCGACACGCGCCCGCGGCAGATTGCGGAGCCGCATTCGCAGTCGAACTCGTCATAGGCCGAGCCGTCGCACATGGCATAGTCGATGGTGATCTCTTCGCCTGGCTGGATGCGCTGCATGGCGACGATGGCCACCTGCCCGTCGAGCCCCGCGTTCGGCTCGCAGGAGTGATTGATGAAGTCGGGCGGCTCGTCGGGAGTGAGCGACGCAAGATAGAGTCCCTCCTCGACCTGCACGGTGTGCCGTCGTATTTCGGGCTCGAGCCCGTCCAGCTCGTCGGCGCCGATGATGCGTCCGCTCCACACGGCGATAAGCTCGCCGGGCTCGATCACGGCCCGAGCGTAGACGGCCTTGCCGCCGGTGACGTCACGATTTTGAACTGAACACTTGTCGGTGAGGTAAGACGTACAGTGGTCTTGGCTCACGAAACCTCCGCGTGTCGCGCCGAGCGGTGCGCTCCGCAGTATATTCATGGGCGGTGCCCGGCCGCTCCCGGCTCGTTTACCGCGCGCCAGAATCCCCAACGCGTGGTCAAACATATGAGAAGCTCTGGTGTCTATCTACAAAAAAACGCGTCTCGACCAATTATTGGTGGATAGCGGACTGGCAGCGACGCGCTCCCGAGCGGCCGACCTCGTCCGGCGCGGCGCGGTGAGCGTCGAAGGCGTGGCGGTGCTGAAGCCTGGCGCCCTGGTGAGACCCGACGCCGCGCTTGCCGTGGAGTCCGGCGCTTTTCCTTACGTCTCCCGCGGTGGGCTCAAGCTTGCCGCGGCGCTCGACGCCTTCGGCTTTTCGCCTGAGGGGAGGGTGGCACTCGACCTCGGCGCATCGACCGGCGGCTTTACCGATGTCTTGCTCGATCGTGGTGCGGTCAAGGTCTATGCCGTTGATGTCGGCCGCGATCAGCTCGACAAGACGCTCCGTTTCGACCCCGGCGTGGTGGCGCTGGAGGGAACCGACGCAAGGAGCCTCGATGCCTCGGTGATCCCAGAGCCGGTTCAGGCAATTGTCGCCGATGTGAGCTTCATCAGCCTGACCTTGGTACTTCCCGTTGCTTTCCGTCTTGCCGCGCCGGGCGCCTGGCTCGTCGCCCTCGTCAAGCCCCAGTTCGAGGCAGGGCGCGACGCGGTCGGCAAGGGCGGGATCGTGCGCGACCCCGCCAAACGTAAGGAAGCGGTCGTCAAGGTGCTGGATTTTATAGAGAAAGCCGGCTGGACAGTTATTGGCGAGGCCCCTTCGCCGATTAAGGGAGGCAGTGGCAATGAGGAAATCCTGATCGGCGCCCGCCATGGAGCTTGAGGTCGAGATCACTAGGCTCGGAGCCCAAGGTGATGGGGTGGCCGAACGTCCCGACGGGCCGATCTTCGTTCCGTTCACTCTGCCGGGCGAGCGGGTGAGGGTTGCCGTCGATCCCGAGAGCGACCACGCGACGTTGCTCGACGTGCTTGAGCAGAGCGCCGAGCGCGTCGCTCCGGTCTGCCCGCATTTCGGCGTGTGCGGCGGCTGCGCGCTCCAGCACATGGAGGTGAGGGCATATCTCCGTTGGAAGCACGACCAGGTCGTGGCCGCGCTGAGATCGCGCGGGCTCGACGCCGAGGTCGATGAGATCAGACCCGTTCCGCTCGGCAGCAGGCGGCGGGCAAGTCTCACCTTTGGCCGAGGCGCGAAGGGGCCCGCGCTTGGCTATAACCTCTCCCGCTCGCACGAGCTGATCGGTGTTGAGGTTTGCCCGGTTCTCTCCCCACGCATCGTAGCGGCCCTGCCAAAACTCAGGAAGGCGCTCGCGCCACTGGTGGGAGAAAAGCGTGAGGCCAAGGTAAGCGTCACCGAAATCGATAACGGCCTCGATATCGTCGTCGAGGGCGTTCGCTCCGCTCCGGCGGCCTTGGCCGCGTTCGTGAGGCAAGCTCCAGCGCTTGGCGTCGCGCGCCTGACAGTGGGTGGCGAAAGCATCACCACGAGGGCAGCTCTGGAGGTCGATCTCTCGGGCGTGAAGGTGAAGCTTCCTCCCGGCACATTCCTGCAAGCCTCGCGCGAGGCCGAAACAGTGATGACCGGCCTTGTGCGTGAGGGAGTAGGAGCTGCCAAACGTGTGGCGGATCTTTTTGCTGGCCTTGGAACCTTCACCTTTGCCTTGACGCGGAGCGCAGCAGTTGATGCCTTCGAGGCCGATGAGGCAGCGCTTACTGCTCTCGCCGAGGCCGCGCGCAGGACGCCGAAGCTCAAGCCAGTTCGGATTTTTGCCCGCGACCTGTTCCGCTCTCCGCTCAGGCCCAAGGCACTCGCCGCCTATGACGCCATCGTATTCGACCCGCCGCGGGCAGGGGCGTCAGCTCAGGCCAAGGAGCTTGCCGCTTCCAAGGTTCCGAAGCTCGTCGCCGTCTCCTGCAATCCCGGAACGCTCGCGCGCGATCTCCGCATCCTGGTAGATGGCGGCTATCGCATCACGCGCGTCGTTCCCGTGGATCAGTTCCTCTTCTCGCCGCATATCGAGGTGGTCGCCTACCTCGTCTGCTCGCCGCGCAATAGGCGCTCCACGTAAGCCGGAACGACTTCGGTCGCAGAGCCATAGAGCGCTTCGGCGAACAGGGTCGCGCCATCAGACGGCTCAAGATTGAGCTCAACCGTGTGCGCGCCTGCGTGTCTCGCCTCTGCCACGAAACCAGCAGCTGGATAGACGCTGCCGCTAGTGCCGACCGAGATGAATAGATCGCAGACCTGAAGCGCCTCGTAGATGCGGTCCATCTCCCGCGGCCTCTCGCCGAACCACACCACGTCGGGCCGCATGGCGGCTTCGCCGCAAGCACGGCAGGCAGTCTCCACAGTGAGATCCTCGCTCGTGGGCGTGCTCGTCCCGCAGGCCGCGCAAAGCGCTCGCGGGAGCTCGCCATGCATATGGATGAGATTGCGCGTTCCCGCGGCCTCATGCAGCCCATCGACATTCTGCGTTACGGTCAGAGCATCGCCGGCATGCTCGCGCTCGAGCCTCGCCAGAGCCGCGTGCGCAGCATTAGGCCGCGCGTCGTGATGCCGCCGCCGGCGCAGATTATAGAAGTCATGCACACGCGCAGGGTTGCGGGCGAAGCCTTCCGGCGTTGCCACCTCCTCGAGCGGAAATTGCGACCACAGCCCTCCTTTGTCGCGGAACGTACCAAGCCCGCTCTCGGCCGAAAGCCCAGCGCCGGTCAAGATGACGATGCGATCGAACCGCACTAGCCCTTGCCGGTCTGGGCGCGGTGGCGGAGGTAATGGTCGGCGAGCACGATGGCGAGCATCGCTTCGCCGATCGGGACCGCGCGGATGCCCACGCACGGGTCATGGCGGCCTTTGACCGAGACCTCGGTATTTTTGCCCTTCTTGTCCACGGTCTCCCGCGGGGTCAGGATCGAGGAGGTGGGCTTCACTGCGAAACGCGCCACGATCGGCTGTCCCGTCGAGATGCCGCCAAGGATCCCGCCAGCATTGTTCGACTTGAACTCCGGCCAGCCCGCGGGCCGGTTGCGCATCTCGTCGGCGCTCTCTTCGCCCGACATCGCTGCGGCGGCGAAGCCGGCGCCGATCTCCACGCCCTTCACCGCGTTGATGCTCATGAGGCCGCTCGCGATGTCCTGGTCGAGCTTGCCGTAGACCGGCGCGCCGAGCCCTGGAGGCACGCCGTCGGCAACGACCTCGATCACGGCGCCGGTCGACGAGCCTGCTTTGCGCACCTCGTCGAAGAACTTGGCCCAGACGTCGACCGCCTTGGGGTCAGGGCAGAAGAACGGATTATTGTCGACCTCGTCCCAACGCCAATTTGCGCGGTCGATCTTGTGCGGCCCGATCTGCACCAGTGCGCCGCGTACACGCATGTTGGGAACTACCTTCCGCGCGATGGCCCCTGCCGCCACGCGGTTCGCGGTTTCGCGCGCTGACGCGCGACCAGAGCCACGCCAATCGCGCACGCCATATTTCACAAAGTAGGTGTAGTCGGCGTGGCCCGGCCGGAACTTATCTTTGATGTCGCCATAATCCTTGGAGCGCGCATCGACGTTTCGAATTTCAAGCGCAATTGGCGTGCCTGTGGTGACTTGCGCGCCCGTCTTCTCATCGGAAAACACGCCTGACAAGATGGCAACCCTGTCCGGCTCCTGGCGCTGAGTTGTGTAGCGCGACTGGCCTGGCTTTCGCTTGTCTAGATAAACCTGGATGTCGGCCTCGGTGAGCGGGATGCCTGGCGGGCAGCCATCGACCACGCAGCCGATCGCCGGCCCGTGGCTTTCGCCCCAGGTGGTGATGCGGAAGAGATGGCCGAACGTGTTGTGCGACATGGTCTGTCTTATGCGCCTACGCCGCCGCTTTGTCATTAACGGCTAGGCCGGCCGCTGCTTGCTTCATAGCTCCCCCTCGTGGGGAGGTCCGATGCCGCTTCGCGTCATCGGGGTGGGGGCGACCCTCACCCCACCCGCTCAGCTCTCGCTATGCTCGCGCTTCGCTGCCCTCCTCATCAAGGGCAGGGATGGAGTTTGTCGTGCCGCCGAAACGCGATTCATCGCCTCGCCGCGTGATCGCGCGAGGGGCCCGCTTAAGGCCGATCGAATTCCGCCTAAGCTCGGTCAGCTAGCTCCTAGCGGGACCTCCTAGTGGGTCCGGAGGGAGCTCCGGCACCGCCCGAGCGCTTATGTTGCGTACACGAGCTCGCAGGCGCCGCACCTCCTCCCGCCTCACGAACGCCTCGCGATGACGCTCAAGTGGACGAGGTGATGCGGAATGTAAGCGCGGTTTGACGCGCGGGGATAACCAACTTGTCACCGGGAGATAAGCGCGCACCTAAGCGGTAGCAGCTTGATCGAGACGCACGCGAGAGAATCGGACAGCTTGATCAGCCGTTTTGGCGTACCTGATTATCGGTTTGCTGAGTCCTGCCAGAAGCAGAGATCGCCGAACCTTCAGTGAAGCGCCAGTGATAAAGATCAGCGTCCCGGTGAGCGCTAGCTTCTCAGCAAGGCGCTTCAGGGGTCTTCGCGCCGGTGCTGTCCACCATCGGCACATCGGAAAAGTCGAGTACGAACACGCGGGGGCGTCCGATCCGTTCGAGCGCACCGCTCACAGCGGCGGTGGCTCCGAAGAAGAAAGCGCCGCTGATCCGGTAGACTACGATGTCGCGATCCGAGAACGCAGCCGGATCATAGGCAGTGTATCGGAATAGTCGTCGGGCTCATCGTCGACGATGAGCTGGCCATGACCCTGGACCTCCACGCTTTCAGCCATGCGGTGAAGGAAGACGAAGGCACCTAGGACCACGCCGACCGCGATTCCAGTGGTCAGGTCTACGAATACGGTCAACAGGAAAGTGGTCAACAAGACGATCCGGTCGCCGCGGGAGCTGCGGAGCAGCAAAATGAAATCTTCGCGTTCAGCCATGTTCCAGGCGACGACCGCCAGAACCGCGCCAAGTGCTGCCAGGGGCAGAAAGCCGGCAAGCGGCGCCGCGACAAGCATGAATAATAATAGAAGCAGCGAGTGAAGCACGCCGGAGATCGGCCCGACAGCGCCGGATCGTATGTTGGTGGCGGTGCGCGCGATGGTGCCGGTGACCGGAATACCCCCGAACAGGATCGAACCGATATTGGCGGTCCCTTGCGCCACCAGCTCACAATTCGAGCGGTGCCTTCGGCCCGACATGCCATCGGCGACGACGGCAGAGAGCAACGATTCGATCGCGCCAAGAAGTGCAATGGCTGCGGCGTCCGGGAGGACAGCCTGCGCCTTGGCCAAGCTGAATGGAGGAAGCCCGGCTGAGACAGGCTTCGCGGCAGTTCGCCGAAGCGGGAGGCGATTGTCACGACATCGAAATCAAGAGCCCAGGTAATTGCTGCGGCCGCGGTGATCGCAATGAGGAAGGCTGGCCAGCCAGGCCTCCACTTGCGCAAGCCAAGAATGATCAGAACCGTAGCAACGCCGATGGTGACGGCCTGCAAATTGATGCTGCCTCGCGCCTGCCACAAGGCCTCAAGTTTGGGCAGGAACGCGGCCGGTTGGTTCGGCACAGCGAGTCCAAGCAACTCCCTGAGCTGGCTGGCAAAAATGATGACGGCGATACCCGCGGTGAAGCCAACCGTGACAGGAAAAGGGATGTACTTCACATAAGTGCCGAGTCGCATGAGACCGACGGCGATCATGACGATCCCGGCCATCAGAGTGGCGAGGGCCAGCCCGTCATAGCCGTGCCACTCAACGATGCCGGCACCAAGAACGATGAAGGCGCCGGCCGGGCCGCCGATCTGAAACCGGCTGCCGCCGAGAGCGGACACCAGGAAGCCGCCGATGATTGCGGTGTACAGACCTCGTTCGGGACTCACCCCAGAGGCGATCGCGATCGCCATAGACAGGGGCAGGGCAACAATGGCGACCGTCAACCCGGCAATGGCGTCCACGTGGAACTGTCTCGGGCCATAGCCTTCCCGCAACACGGTCATGAGCTTTGGCGTGAAGAGCTCCGCAAAGCTCGGCCGCGGTCGCGCAGTCGTCTCGAAGAGACTAGTCATGACTTGAGCCCCAGAAAGCGCCGTCCCTCGCCTTTGCTCGCTGCCGATTTTTTCGGCAGTAGCCGTTAGCGCAATCTGCTCAGCGTGGAGGTGAGACCAAACGAGCGGGGTATGGTGGGTGAGTATCCGCTTCGTGTGTGCTTGGCAAAGCGCCGAAGCGGCGCAGTTGCAATATTCCACGTTACTCCTTCACCACGGAGATGTCGGGAGTGTCCTCGTTCTTCATGCCGACCACATGATAGCCGGCGTCGATATGAAGGATCTCGCCGGTGACGCCGCGCCCGAGGTCCGACAAGAGGTAAAGCGCACCGGCCCCAACATCCTCGATCGATACGGTGCGCCTCAACGGCGAATTGTACTCGTTCCATTTCAGGATATAGCGGAAGTCGGCGATGCCGGAGGCTGCGAGCGTCTTGATCGGCCCGGCGGAGATGGCGTTGACGCGGATCTTCCCCTTGCCGAGATCGGCCGCGAGATAGCGCACGCTCGCCTCGAGCGCGGCTTTGGCGACGCCCATCACGTTATAGTGCGGCATCACCTTCTCGGCGCCGTAATAGGTGAGCGTGAGCAGCGATCCGCCATTCGGCATCAGCTTCTCGGCGCGCTTGGCGAAGGCGGTGAAGGAGTAGCAGGAGACCAGCAGCGTCTGGGTGAAGTTGTCCTGCGTGGTGTCGACATAGCGTCCGTCGAGCTGCTCCTTGTCGGAGAAGGCGACGGCATGGACAAGGAAATCGATAGAGCCCCATTCCTTAGCGAGCGTGGCGAACACGCCCTCGACCGAGGGCTCATCGGTGACGTCGCAGGGAAGCACGAGCTTCGAGCCGATCTCCTTGGCGAGCGGCTCGACCCGCTTCCTTATAGCCTCGCCCTGATAGGTAAGCGCCACCTCCGCGCCCTGGTCGGTGACGGCCTTGGTGATGCCCCACGCAATCGAGCGGTTGTTGGCGACGCCGAACACGACGCCGCGCTTTCCCGCCATCAATTTGCCGGTCTCGGCCATCGACCTATCTCTGCCGTGATGCCCGGGCTTTATAGAGCGGGGCCGCGAGGGTCGGGAAGGTTTTTTGCCGAGAAGGCTGGATATCCGGGTGGATCAGCCCGCGAGCGACCAGGAGCCGTCGAGCTCGCGGCAGGCGACACCCTCGATTTCGCGGCTGTAGCCGCCAAGTGAAAGCGAATAGACGAGGTGTCGGCACAGCCTGCCATGATCGTCGCGGAAGGCGGAGACTGGCTTGACCCGGCCCTCCAATGCATGCTCCGGGCGGCGCCACACCAAGGTTACACCGTCGCCGAGCTCGTTCATGGCGAATTGCAGGGCTTGCGCTGCGGCTTGCCGGTCGCTGCCGTCGAGCTTTGTTTTAAGCTCGGCGAATTCAGGCGTGGGTTCGGACGCCTCGCGCGTGACGACCACTGTCCAGTCGTCGGCTTTGAGAGGGGGAGGGGCAGGCGCAATTACTAAAAACAGGAGAGCGCCCGCCCCAACGATGATAGGAGCCTTCAAACGGAACGTACGCATAACCAATCGTCCCCCAAACTCGGCGCGGGACTCGCATTACCAACCCGCGACGTCTATCAACGGGAGAGATGGTGCCCTAACAGGGTGAGGAAAACGTAAACGCGCGTGCCGGGACGGGACGCCGCCATCTAAACAGAGCGTTAACGCGATGGACAAGCAGCCGACAGTACGAACCGTTGAAGCCAAGAACTTCACCGAAGCAGTGGAGCCGCTTGCGCTCTTCAAGGAGTGGCTAGCTGAAGCCGAGGCGTCCGAGCCGGCAGATCCAGAGGCCATGGCCGTGGCGACGGTGGATGCCGATGGGCTGCCGAACGTTCGGATGATTCTTCTCAAAGGCGCCGATGAGCGCGGCTTCGTTTTCTACACGAATTGCGACAGCACCAAGGGTGTGGAGCTCGCCGGAAATCCGAAGGCCGCTTTGCTCTTCTATTGGAAGAGCCTAGGATGGCAGATTCGCATCAGAGGGCTCGTCCAGTCCGCCACCGCAGCGGAGGCTGACGCCTATTTCGCGACCAGGCACCGCGAAAGCCGCATCGGCGCCTGCGCCTCGACCCAGTCGAGGCCGCTGGCGAGTCGCGCCGCGCTCGAAGAGGAGGTCGCGCGTCTCACCAAACAATTCGGCACAGGCGAGGTGCCTCGCCCAGCCTATTGGCGTGGCTACCGCGTGGTGCCGCTCGAAATGGAGTTCTGGAAGAGCGGGGCCTTCCGGCTGCATGACCGGATCCTTTTCAGGCGGGCGTCGCCGGGAAAACCGTGGACCAAGACGCGCCTCTACCCGTAGGGACAGGGGGAAAGCACCACAAACCTGCCACGCCTTGGATATAACAGCTATAAGTAAATAGCCACCCTGTTTCCCGGGCTAAGTCATAAGGCTGAAAGCCGAGACGTGAGCTTTTCGACCGCACGCTATTCGACGGCGCGCTTCGCCGTGAAAGAAGCCCATGAGGCGACCTGGGCTCGCCGCTTTGCGCTGTTCTTCGTGCAGCTCATGATCCTGACCGTGCTCTTGCACCGCTTCGCCTCGCTGGGCACGCCGGCGGCTATGAACCTGCTTGCCGTATCCGTGGTCGGCCTGCTCGCGGCCATCGCCATTGCCGTTTTCTCGCTGGTGCGCATCTGGTTCGGAGGGCAGGCCGGCGCTGCGCAGGCCTTTGCCGCGATCTTCGTTGCCGTGGTCGGTCTCGCCGTGCCGCTTTATTACCTCTCGCATGTTGTCAAGCTCCCACCGCTCACCGACATCGAAACCTCGCCCGACGAGCCGCTCGAGTTCAAAACATTGGTGAGCCTGCGGTCCCCCGACGCCAATTCCATCAAGGACCCAGACGAGACCGCGATCGAGGAGCAGGCGGAAGCCTATCCCGATATCGAGCCGATGGTGCTCGAGCGCTCGGCGCCGGAGGTGTTCAGCCTCGTGCACGAGGCGGTCGAGCGCCTCGGCTGGAACATCGTGGTCAGCGAGGCTCCAGGCGAGACTGGCGTCGGACGCATCGAGGCGACCGACCGCACCCTCATCATGGGCTTCACCGACGACGTGGTGGTGCAGATCAAGGGCGACGACGCGCACGCGCAGATCGACGTCCGCTCGGTCTCCCGCTACGGCCTGCACGACCTCGGACGGAACGCCTCGCGCATTCGCAAGCTGTTTGCCGAAGTAAGTGCGGCGCTCGAGAAGGGCGAGAAGACGGTGCTCGAGCAGGCCGAGCCGAAGGAAAAGGAAGATGCGGCCAATGCCAAGGCGGCCGGCAAGAAGCGCCTCAAGAAGGGCGCAGATAAAAAGCGCTAGACAAGCCAGCACGGCCTTCCGCCGAAACCAGCTCCCGATTGATGAGATGCTCGAGATGAGCGAGCACTGAGAGCGCGGCAGCCTCTTTCAGCTCGGCATCGAGGGTGCCGTACAGCCTGCTAACAATGCGGGGGATGGTGTTCACGCCGTCTTCAAGGCAGGCAAGGATCGTCTGCTCCCGCCATTTCCGGTGCATGATATAGGCCTTGACCACGCGCTGCGGCGTCTGGATGCGGCCGCCGTGGCCGGGCAGAAACATCTTGTCGTGGCGCTGCATCAGCCTTTCGAGCGAGGCGAGGAATTTCGCCATGTTGCCCTCTGGCGGCGCGATCACGGTCGTGTTCCATCCCATGACGTGATCGCCGGTGAACATCAGTCGTTTGCCGACCAGGGCAAAACAGAGATGGTCCAGCGAATGTCCCGGCATGTGCAGCACATCGAGGACGAAGCCTTTGGCCTTGATGGTATCGCCATCGCCAAGTCTGCGGTCTGGCACGAAGGCCGGATCCACGAAGCTGTCGCCGAGACCTGGCGCGCCTGCGCCGCGTGGCGTGCCGGTCGGCCCGAAGGCACTGATCTCTCCGCCGAGAAGCGCCTGCAAAGGGCGAGCACCGTCGCAATGATCGTGATGGCTGTGGGTAATGAGAATGTGGACGAGACGCTCGCCCTTGGTCGCGGCAGCGATCGCCTTCAGATGACGCTCGTCGGCCGGTCCCGGATCGATGACGGCCACCTGTCCGTTGCCGACAATGTAAGTATTGGTGCCGAGGAAGGTGTAAGGGCCGGGATTGTTGGCCACGATGCGGCGGATGCCAGGCGCAACCTCCTGGGACACGCCATAATCGACGTCAACACTGCGATTGAAGGCAAGCTCCGCCGACATGGTCTTGGCTTACTTGATGGCCTTCCCGGGAACTTTAGCCTTATTCTAACGGAGCGCGCGGGCAGTTGCAGTGCCGCCTTTTAGCAGCGTTAACTCTCCCATCGCTTTTTGCGCAAAATATGTCCTGTCGCAAGGGGTTGACCCCGGTGGCGCTTAAGCCAGATTTCGCGAGATTGGTCGGAGTGGGGAGATTCGAACTCCCGACCCCCTGCTCCCGAAGAAGTCGGAACCCCTCACGCCTGTTGATTTTCAACGACGTCCGTCGCGTCTGGTGCCCGTGAGTTCGATTTGTGTTCGCGCATTTCTTGTGACTGCTTGTGACCGGCTCAAGGCGTTCTCGATGCCCTTCTGGTGGTCGGGGTGGTGATGACCGTAGACCTCTTCGAGCGTCTCAACCGTCATGCCAAGATAGCCTGCAGCCTCCCACATGTCGCACCCCCGCTGCATGAGCCACGTCGCCGCTGTGTGACGAAGCGCGTGCGGGATCACGTCCTCGCCGAGCCCTGCTGCTCTCCTCGCGGTGTCCCACGACCGGCGCAGCTTGCGGACCTTGCTGCCCTGGTAATGACAGACGAAGCGGACGCCCAGCTCAGCGTCGATCCTGTGCCATCTGCGCAGGTGCGCCAGCAGCCTCGACGGAAGGCGCGGGAGTTGACCGATGCAGAGCTGTCAGACCTCATCGTCGCCGTTCAGTCCCTCATCGCTTCCGGCTCTGCTGTCGCGATTGCAGGGGGAGAGCGAACGGCGTCTGAGCCGCACTAAACTTCTTCGTTACGTCCCCTACGGGAAGCAGGCGGATTTCCATGAAGCAGGCGCGACACACCGCGAGCGACTTCTTATGGCCGCGAACCAATGTGGCAAGACCTACAGCGGAGCTGCAGAGGCCGCATTCCATCTGACAGGTCGCTACCCCGATTGGTGGTTTGGGAGGCGCTGGGATCGGCATGTCAGAGCCTGGGCGGGGTCGGAGACCTGGGATGGAACGCGGGACGGCGTGCAGCGCCTCTTAGTCGGCGAGCCGAAGGACGAGGCGCAGTGGGGCACGGGCTTGATCCCTGGTGACGATCTAGTGGGCTGGGGAAGACGGCAGGGTGTGCCAGACGCTCTCGACAATGTAATCGTCAATCATGTGTCGGGCGGGAAGTCGGTGCTCGGCTTTAAGGCTTATGAGCAGGGGCGGACAAAGTGGCAATCGGAGACACTAGATTTCATCTGGTTCGATGAGGAACCTCCGCAAGACATCTACTTCGAGGGACTGACGCGCACGACATCTACTTCGAGGGACTGACGCGCACGAATGCAACCGAGGGGATCGTCTACATGACCTTCACCCCGCTGAAGGGCATGTCCGACGTGGTTCACGCCTTCATCGAGGAGTGCGGGCTGAACTAGGGAATTTCACTGCCGGTAAGCGTAATTATCGGAAGTAAAGGGGGGATCGTGACCAAGCACATCACACGCAT
>Ga0207683_10000152_pt1 | contig 57668 bp, 51 predicted proteins | sample KBSM73metaG_FD_184333 | JGI IMG/M metagenome (GOLD analysis project Ga0207683, IMG submission 184333) | Miscanthus rhizosphere microbial communities from Kellogg Biological Station, Michigan, USA - KBS M7-3 metaG (SPAdes) (version 2) | ecosystem: Host-associated > Plants > Roots > Rhizosphere >...
GAGCGTCTCGGCAGACGTTGGCATTCGTGGCCCGCAGGATGCTGGCCGATCCAGTGGTGATGTTGTTCTGCGTTCGCGACTCGGGCGATGACGACGACCTGGCGGGTCTTCCCGAACTCGCCCTGCGTGGGCTGGAAGAGGCAGACGCGCGTGCCCTGCTCGCGGCGATGTTACCGGGCAAACTCAATGAACGAACCCAAGAGATCATCATCTCAGAATCGCGTGGCAACCCACTGGCGCTGCTCGAATTGCACCGCGCACTCACCCCAGCCGAGTTGGCCGGTGGATACGGTCTGGCGAAAGCGAAATCGACCGCGAGTCGAATCGAGCGGACGTTTGGCCGGCGCCTGCACGACCTCCCCACGCAAACGCGAACACTGCTACTCCTCGCGGCGGCTGAATCATCCGGGGAATCATCGTGGCTGTGGGCCGCGGCCGATCATCTCGATATCTGCGCCGATGCCGCGGCGCCCGCGGAAGCCGCCGGGCTCATCACAATCGACGGGTCGGTCCGTTTCCGTCATCCGCTCGTCCGGTCGGCGATCTACGCCAACGCATCGCTATCGGAGCGACGGCAGGCGCACGGCGCGTTGGCCCAGGCGATCTCGGGTCAAGCAACAGAAGACCACCGTGCCTGGCACTTCGCACACGCTTCGGCCGGGCCCGACGAACAGATCGCCGAAGGGTTGGTTCTCGCCGCCGAAAGAGCGCGTGCTCGTGGCGGCGTCGCAGCAGCCGCCGCGTTCCTGTCGCACGCCGTGGATCTGACACCCGAGCCCGACCGGCGGGCCAAGCGTGCGTTCACCGCCGCTCAGACGGCCTTCGACGCTGGCGATCCGAACACGGCTGGCAAGCTACTGACGCTCGCGAACGGGTTAGGTACCGACGAGTTCCTCAGTGCGCGAGTCGATTTGCTACGAGCCAAGCTGGCTTTCGCTGCTCGCCGCGGCCGCGATGCGCCGGCACTCTTGATCGCGGCAGCCAAGCGGCTGCGCAGCCTTGACCCGCTGCTGGCACGTGAAACCTATCTGGAGGCCCTGCTCGCGTCGATCATCGTCGGCCGGCTTTCAACCGGGCCGGACAACTCGGCGCCGATGGTGGCGCGCGAGGCCCGGGACGCGCCGCCCGCGCCCGCATCGCCCCGAGCCATCGACCTGCTGTTAGATGGACTCATCGTCAGACTCATAGAGGGTCATGTCGCGGCAGCCCCGTTGTTGAAAAGGGCCATGGACGAATATCTGCTCGAGGAGGCGGCAGGATCGGCGGTCGCCCGCTGGCACGACATCACGAGTCGGGTCTCGCTCGACCTCTTCGACCAGGACACCTATGCCTCGCTGACCGCTCGTCAGCTTGAATCCATCCGCGCTACAGGCGCTTTGACACTTCTGCCCATTGCGTTGTCCACCTACGCCGGCCTGTGCGTCACGTCGGGAAGGTTCTCCCAGGTTGCAGAGGTGCTCGAAGAAGCTGACTTGATCACGACGGCGACCGGCGCACCCATGCAGCGTTTGATCAATCCCTACTTGGCGGCCTATCGCGGACAGGAACAGTTGTGCCGCGAGCACGTCCGCGCGACGATCGAGGCCGCAACATCCCGCGGCGAGGGAATCGCGGTGGCCGTCGCCCTTTATTCTGCTGCGATCCTGCACAACGGTCTCGGGCAGTACGCCGAGGCACTCACGGCGGCCATCACCGCTGCGGACTACGACGACATCGGAATGTGCGGCTGGGCACTGGTTGAGGCGGTCGAGGCGGCGAGCCGCTGCGGCGAGTCGACCGTTGCCGCCGATGCCGTTCGCCAGTTGCTCGAGCGAGCCGATGCCAGCGGGACTCAAGCCGCCCTTGGTATCGCGGCACGATCCAAGGCGCTGGTAAGTAGCCCAAGCGTCGCCGAAGACGAATACCGTAGAGCCATAGCCCATCTGGAGCGCTCCCCCGTCGTCGTGCATTGGGGTCGCTCGCATCTCATCTACGGTGAGTGGCTGCGTAGAAACAACCGCCGCGCCGACGCCCGCACGGAGTTGCGCACAGCGTACGACATGTTCGTCGAAATAGGTGCCGATGGCTTCGCCGAACGAGCACGACGGGAACTTAGGGCCACCGGCGAATCGGTCCTCCGGCAGCCGAAAGGAGCCGCGGCAGGGTTGACGACCCAGGAGAGCTATATCACCCGGCTGGCCCGCGAGGGCTACACCAATTCGGAGATCGCCGCCCAGCTGTTCATCAGTCCCCGCACCGTGGAGTGGCACCTGGGCAAGATCTTCGCCAAACTCGGCGTCACGTCTCGACGGGAACTGCGGAAGTTGGCACTCGAATTGCCCTGACCCGCGCGTCAGGCCAGCTTCGCATTCTACGACCCGCCTCGAGTATGTGTGCGATGCTTAGCCCGTGCTTAGCCCGGGCATGAACTTGATTCAGGGCCGGGGGGCAAATGCAGACCTTCGTCCGTGACCACGCGGGTGGTCGGAGCCGACATATGCCGTGCCACGGGGCACGCCGGTGAAGCCCGCACCATTCGACTACCACTGCCCAGGAGAACTGGCCGAGGCGATCGCGATATTGCAACGACATGGCGACGAGGCGAAGGTACTCGCGGGCGGGCAGAGCCTGATTCCTCTTCTGTCACTGCGCCTTTCACGTTTCGAGCATCTTGTCGACCTGCGGGCGATCGAGGAACTCCACGGCATCATGGCCGTCGACGGCTCGATACGCGTGGGAGCCATGACCACCCAGGCCAACGTCACACGCAGCCAGGACGCGGCTGCCGTGCCCTTGCTCGCCAAGGCGACGTCGCACATCGGGCACCACCAGATCCGTAACCGCGGCACATTGGGTGGCTCGCTAGCGCATGCTGATCCCGCCGCGGAGTATCCCGCGGTGGCGATCGCGGTCGACGCTTCGCTCGAGGTCGTCGGACCGAACGGCAGCCGGCGCATTCCCGCTGGGAAGTTCTTCATGTCGACGTGGGTGACCGCCATGGCGCCGGACGAGGTCTTGGTGGCAGCCCACTTTCCGGTGTGGCCCGGCAGTTGTGGCTGGGCGGTCGACGAGGTGGCCCGTCGCGCGGGTGACTTCGCCATGTGCGGCACCGTCTGTGGGATCCAACTCGACGGCCAACGAGTGAGCCGGGTGGCATTGGCCTTGTTTGGTGTCGACAGTGTGCCATTGCGCGCCCGGGCGACGGAATCGGCGCTGATCGGAGCCGCAGTCGACGATCTCGATCTACCCGATATCGGGGCGGCGGTCGCGGCGACACTGGACCCGCCCGGTGACCTTCACGCCTCCGCTGGGCAACGCAGAAGAATGGCCAAAGCACTTGTGCCACGGGTGCTTGCTACCGCAATCAACGAGGCGAAACATGCGTGAAATTGCGCTGACTGTGACGGTCAACGGTGAACGGGTTTCCCGCACGGTGGAGGCGCGGCGAACCCTTGCGGACTTCTTGCGTGACGACCTGAGTCTGACTGGCACGCATCTGGGCTGCGAGCACGGTGTCTGCGGCGCGTGCACGGTGCTGCTCAACGGTGACGCGGTCCGCTCGTGCTTGATGTTCGCGGTCCAGGCCGACGGCGCCGAGGTGACGACGATCGAGGGCCTTTCGGAGCGCGCCGGGGGCCTGACGCCCCTCCAAGCGGCCTTCCAATCCGAGCATGCGCTCCAATGCGGTTACTGCACACCGGGTTTCGTGGTTTCGGCACATGCCTTCCTCGCTGAATGCCCGACCCCCTCCGACGAGGAGATCCGCGATGCGCTGTCCGGAAACCTTTGTCGTTGCACGGGATATCAAGGCATCATTGCCGCGGTGAAACGCGCGGCCTCGGCGGATAACGGGAGTTCGTCATGACCGCCGGTCGGTTCATGGGGCAGGCCGTTGCGCGGACCGAAGATCCGCGCCTGCTCACGGGGCGCGGTCGCTATATCGCCGATGTCGTGGTCGGCGGGGCCTCGGACGCGGCGTTCCTGCGCAGCGAGGTGGCCCGTGGTCGCATCGTCAGGCTCGATGCGGAGGCCGCCCGCTCGGCGCCAGGCGTACGCGCGGTGTACACCGCCGCCGACCTCAACCCGCTGGTGCACGACACATCAGTGGCCGGCCTGCCGGATGCACCGTATCCGCCGAAGTACTGTCTCGCCGAGAACGACGTCCGCTATGTCGGCGACCCCATCGCCATCGTCGTCGCCGAGAATCGCTACCTCGCCGAGGACGCCGTCGAGCTGATCGACGTGGAGATCGAGCCGCAGGATCCGGTGCTCGACGTCGACGCGGCCCGCGACGCCAACAGCGACGTGGTGCATCCGGAACTCGGCACCAACACACCTCAGGTCATTCCACAGTTCGGCCCCCCCGACCTCGAGCAGGCCTTCGCGAACGCCGCCCACGTGGTCCGAGACACCATCGTCATGCACCGCTACGTGCAAGCTCCCATGGAGTGCCGCGGCATCATCGCCGATTGGGAGCCGCACAGCGACGAGCTGACCGTTTGGAGCTCGACCCAGAGCGTTCACGGCGTACAGGCGTTCCTCGCCGGGCTGCTCGGCATCGGCACCAACAAGATACGGGTGCTGCAGCCGGATGTCGGCGGCGGATTCGGCCAGAAGACGATGCTCGCGCGCGACGAGTGGGCGGTGGTGCTGGCCGCCACGCTGCTCGGTCGTCCGGTGCGCTGGATCGAGGACCGACGTGAAAACCTGACGGCGGCAGCCCACGCGCGCGATGAGGCGATGGACCTCTCGATGGCGCTGGACGCCGACGGCACCATCAAGGCCATTCGAGGCGATTACATCGAGAACATCGGCGCGTACCAGACGTTGGGATCTGGCGGCATGGGAGCCTTTCTGGCGCCGTTTCTGACGAACGCCTACAAGATCCCGAAGGTCGGTTTTGCGAGTCAGGCGGTGTACACCAATACATGCGGCAAGTCCCCGTACCGCGGCCCATTCCTCATGTACGCGGTCGGCATCGAGCAGTTGATGGACACAGCCGCCCGCCAAATCGGTGTCGACCCGTTAGAACTGCGCCGCCGCAACGTCATCCAGGCCGAGGATCTGCCGTATACGTTGCCCAGCACGCTGTCCGTCGATGCGATCACCCCCGCCGACACGCTGGAGCAGGCCGCGTCGATGATCGATTACGACGACTTCCGGGCCCGACAGGCCAGCGCCCGGGATGAGGGACGCTACCTCGGCATCGGGATCTGCCTGTGCGTCGAGCCGTCGGCGATCGCCTTCGGAGCATTGGGCACCGAAGGGGCAGTGGTCCGAATGGACCACAGCGGCAAGGTGACGGTGTTGCTCGGCAGCTCGAGCACCGGTATGAGTGTCGTGACAACCATGAAACAGGTGGTCGCCGAGCACCTTGGCTGTGCCCCGGAAGACGTCAGCGTAGTCCAAGGCGACACCGCCGCCACTCCCTACGGCGCAGGCACGCAAGGCAGCCGCAGCGCGGTGCTGTACGGCAACGCGGTGGCGGCGGCGAGCATCGAGTTGCGGTCGAAATTGCTTGAGATCGCGGCGGATACACTCGAGGCGGCCGTCGAGGATCTCGATGTCGACAACAGTCGGATCTTCGTCCGCGGCACGGCTACCAAGGGAATAAGCTTCGCCGAACTGGGCCAATTGGCGTACATCGGCCATGACATGCTCCCACCCGGCATCACGCCCGGACTGGAGGTGTCGCACCGATACAAGGCGCCGCCGTTCACGTTCTCCAACGCGTGCCACATCTGCACCTGCGAGGTCGACGTTGATACGGGTCGGGTCACGATCCTCCGGTACGTCGTCAGCGAGGACTGTGGGCGAATGATCAATCCGAAGATCGTGGAGGGCCAGATCTTCGGCGGCGTGGTCCAGGGGCTCGGCGGCGTGCTCTACGAGCACATGGTCTACGACGACGACGGCAATCCGCTCACCAGCACGTTCGTCGACTATCTGCTGCCGACCGCTTGCGAGGTGCCCAAGATCGAGGTCGGCCATATCGAGTCGCCGGCCGGTAATCCTTTGGGCGTCAAGGGAATGGGCGAAGGTGGTGCGATTGCGTCGCCTGCCGCGGTCGTCAACGCCGTCGCAGACGCTCTAGCTCCCCTCGGCATCACGATCTCGGGTTCGCCACTAGGCCCCAAGCAGATCCTCGACATGATCGCCGCCGCCGGTCACTGAATGCCGCTCAGCGGTGACCGTCACTTCGAGTCCACCTCGTCCTGATATTTCTTCGTCATGTGGTCGATCGCCTGAAGCTGCGTCTGGGCGAGATCGTCCCGCACCTCACTGGCTCGCGCCGCGGCATCCAGGGTCGGCTTCGCCTGACCCTGGAAGTGCGGGATCACCTCGGCGGCAAACAGTTCGGCCGACCGCTTCGTCGCGGCGGGATTCGCCCACTCGTGGCCCATCTGCAACATGCAACCGAAGCCGCCGGACTGATCCCACAGCCGCTGCACCTGGGCACGCGCCTGTTCGGGCGTGCCGATCACACCGGCGCCCGCGTCGTTGATGATGTTGATCATCTCGTCGACCTGATCGCCAGGGATGGTCATCTGCGGGAACGCGGCGACCTTCTGGAAGTACCTGAACCAGGGCTCAATCGCGAATCTCACGTCGGCGCGCGCCTGTTCCTCCGTCTCGGCGATGTGCATCGGCCCGACCAGGGTCCAGTCGCTCCTGTCGACCTGCGTCCCGAACGCGACGGCCCGCTCCTCGACTATTCCCCAGTGGTATGCGAGCGCGTCGAAGCCTTCGACGACCAACGTTGCGCCGATCGAGAGCAGTCCGATGCCGTGCTTGCCCGCCAGCCGAGCACCGGTCGGTGACGCGACTGCCGCGACCGCAAGCGGGATGCCTCCCTCTGAGTACGGCGCGAGTTGCAGCCGCGCGTCGATCAGTTCATGTGTCGGGGTTTTCGCTGACACGGTCTCCCCTGCCAACAGCCGCACGACGATGTCGAGGTTGGTTTCGAGGAGCTCGCGGGTGTCGGTCGGGTTCAGACCGATCATCGCCGAGTCGCTGGGCAGCGAGCCCGGCCCCATCCCACCGATGACACGGCCATGCGTCAGGTGGTCGAGGAGCATCAAGCGGTCGGCAACCCAGAGCGGGTTGTGGTACGCGAGGGATATGACCCCGGTGCCGAAGCGGATTCTCTTCGCCCGCTCGGCGGCTGCGGCGATGAAGATCTCGGGTGAGCTGATGATCTCGCTCCCCGCGGAGTGGTGCTCGCCATACCACACCTCGTCGTAGCCGAGCGCATCGAGGTGCTCTGCGAATTCGAGATCCCGCTGCAGGGCCAGCGTCGGGTTCGTCCCCGCGCGGTGAAACGGTGCGATGAAGTATCCGAACCTCAGCCTGGCCATCTAGCGCCTCCTCGCGCATGCAACGTTCGCCGGATAGATCGAACCCACTCTTGCATGGCATCCCGTCTTGTGGACAAACACCCCGCAGTCTCGTCGCCGTCGTGCGACAGTTCGCCGATGACGGGAAGCGTCGCGGTGCTCGGTGCCGGACCCGGCGGGCTGGCGACGGCGCGTTGGCTCCTGTCGCAGGGTTCGAGCCGACGATTTTCGAACAGGCTCCGATGCTGGGCGGTCAGTGGACCGGGCTGCCTGGCGTCAGTGGTGTGTGGCCGACGATGCACACCAACACCAGTCGCGTCCTGACGGCCTTCAGTGACCTCGAGCACGAGGCCGACCTGTTCTACCCGTCGGCCCGCGACATCCTCGCCTACCTCCATCGCTACGCCGAGACGTTCGACCTCGTGTCACGCGTCCGGTTCGGCAGTCGCGTCGACCGGGTCAGCCGCGATGGCTCCGGATGGCTTGTGGGCCACACCGCCACGACCGAGCGGTTCGACCGCGTGGTGGTGGCCACCGGTAGGTTCCAATCCCCAACGATCCCAACGGTCCCGGGCTGGACGGGTTCACAGGCTCGGTAGGCGTGAGCTCCACCCATCACTATCGGAGCCACGCACCGACCTGCGGTAAGCGCGTACTCGTCGCCGGCGGCGCGATCAGCGCCTTGGAGATCGCCGCCGAACTCGCTCAGGTCGGCGCAAGTCGCGTCGTGGTCACCCAGCGGCGTCAGCGGTATGTGTTGCCGAAGTTCGCGGCGGGAGTCCCCTCCGACCATCGAATATTTACGCGATACGGAGCCATCGCGGCCGAGCGGCTCCCCGCGGCGGAGATCGACCGGCAATTGAAGGAGATCGTGGTCGAGGCGGGCGGCAGCCCGGAGCAGTACGGAGCGCCTGCGCCAGACCCTTCCCTCTTCGCCGCGGGCGTCACGCTCAGCCAGCAGTACCTTCCGCTCGTGGCGGAGGGCCTCATCACGGTGCGACCGTGGATGAATTCCGTCGCGAATGCCACCGTGACCTTCGCCGACGGGCATGCCGAGAAGTTCGACGCAATAGTGTTCGGCACGGGGTTCGCGTTGGGCCTGCCGTTTCTGAGCGAGGAGATTCGCGCGATCATCGACCTCGACGCGGTGCACATGGACGCGGACCGCCATACCTTTCATCCCGACCTGCCGGGGCTGGCCTTCGTCGGCATGTGGGACCAGTCGGGCGGGTACTTTGTGCCGCTGGAGTTGCAGGCCCGATGGATCGCGTACACGTGGGGCGATGTGGTTGCGGCGACGAATGATGCCGACCGGCGCTCATCCATCGAGGCGTACCGTTCGCGGCGCGGGATGCCACAGAAGACCCGGATGAACCTGGCCGCCGTGGCGTTCGCGAGGGCCGCGGGCGTCGAACGGTGCCTGGAAAACTGGCCGCACCTGCGCCGCGCTCTGCTGTTCGGTCCGCTTGCGCCGAGTTGCTTCCGGCTCGAGGGCCCGGACGCGCTTCCCGACGCCGCGGCCCGATTCGCTCGCGACGCCGTTGCGTTCGGGGCGATCACGTCGAATGAGCTGACCGAGCGCGAACAACGCTACTGGTCACTGGTCGCGGAGCCGCACTGAACGAGCTAAGAGCCGGTCACTGCTCCAGCTAAGGCGTGTTCACAGGAGATTTCACCTAGATTTTTCCGCCAAACTGGCTGCCATACGATAACGTTCAGCGCGCGCCGAACGCCTCGGCGATCGTGAGGAGCAGGCTGTGGCAAAGCATCGCAAGCCCAAGAGTGGTCCGGCTGCCCCCGTCGAGCGGGCGGTCCGGGAGCGTCGGCAGTCACCCTCCGTGATACTCGCCGGCACCGCTGCCGCCGCGCTGTCGACAGTCCTCGTCTTCGGGCATGCGACCGACACCACGGTGGACAACGCGCAGGTGCAACTCGCAGCTGCCACCATCGGCATCGGCGGACGCGGTGACCCAGACGCGGCGAACATCCCGCACAAGCTGAAGGGCACCGTCGTCCCGAACACCTTCTCCTACATTCCGGTTCAATACCCGGCGGGATTCGACATCGACAACAGCGTCAACGCGGGCGTCCCGGTGCTGGACCAAACGGTGAAAGACAATTCGAACCAGTTCCTCGCCGTGGTCGCCTACTCGGAAGGAACCCTTGTCTCCGAGAAGGTACGACGCGAGCTTGACCCCGCCGACCTCGACGCGCCACCGAAGGACGGACTGCTCTTCGTGATGATCGCGTCGCCGAATCTCCCGAACGGCGGCATTTATGGTCGATTCCCGGGCCTGAAGATCCCGTTCGTCCTCACGTCGACCGGTCCCGCACAACCGTCGGTGTACGACACCACGTATGTGACGAACGAGTACGACCCTTACGCCGATTTCCCGGCCTACTTCAACCCGCTGTCACTCGCGAACACGCTCGTGGCGATTGAGTACGTCCACCCGGACCAGTATTACGACCCCGTGGACTACAACCCCCTGACAGGCGGCGGCACCACGCCGGTCTTGGTCAAGACCGTTTCGAACAGTGCGGGCGGGACCGACACTTACGTTTTCGTGCCTGCCGACCAACTACCGTTGCTGGCGCCCGTGCGGCAAGCCGCGGCCATGGCGCACGTGACGCTGTTCACGGAGCCGGTGCTGGGCGCCGTCGAACCGCTGCTTCGGGTGCTCGTGGACATGGGCTACACCGATCGGGAGAACCTGAATCCCGAAATGCCCGTTAAGTTCTCGTTCATCACACCACGGAGCAACGTGCTCGTGGCGGTGGCCGAGGTTCCGGGTGCACTCGAACAAGGGGCGCATAACTTCGTCACCGGAGTCGAAGCGATCCCGGGCTCGCTTCCCAGGCCGCTCGCGCCAACGACCTCACCGTCGATCGATGCGAGATCGCTGGCACAGCAGCCGCAGCAGTCGCAGGTGAACGACGACCAGCCGCCTAATCGGGCGACTGATCCGGTACCGCCAAAAGCGTCGTCCGGTCCAGGCACGTCCTCCACCGAGGCACCGGCGTCCACGCTGTCGGACTCAGGGCCGACGCTCGGGGACGTTACCGAGGACGGCAACAAAGCCACCCCCAACACCTCCACCAAAACAACCTCACCGAAGAAGAAGCCGTTGACGCAGCTGGCAGACACATTCAAGGGATTCCGCAGCGGCAAGAAGACGCCCGCGTCGTCGACCCCGAGTTCCGAACCCCAGGACTCTGCGCCGAGCACCTCACCCTCGCAGGGACAGTCGCACGGACCGGCGAGTAACGCCGCCTGACGCCTATGCGTTGAGCGCGGAGTCCCCGATGACTTGCCGTGCGCGCAATTCGGCGAGCTCGTCATCGGTGAGGCCAAGATCCCGCAGGACGTCCTCGTTGTGCTGGCCGAGGGTCGGCGGTGCGGACCGGTGGTGCCGAGTGGGACCCGGTGCCATCGTGAACGGCCAGCCAGGGTAGCGGTGCGGCCCGGTGAGCGGGTGTTCGACCTCCTCGTAGTATCCCCGCGCGTCGAGTTGCGGGATGTTGTACATCCGGTCCGCTGTCAGTACCAGCTCTGCCGGAACATGCTGTGCACCAAGGATGTTGACGACTTCTGCGGCCGTGTGGGTTCGTGTCCAATCGCCGACCACCGTGTCGAGTTCGTCGTGCGCACGCAGACGCTGCGCCGCCGACGCGAAACGCGGATCGCCGAGCAGGTCCGGTCGCCCGATCGCCTCGACCATGTGCGCCCAGTCGCTGTCGTCACGCACGCTCAGCGCCACCCACGCGTTGTCCGCAGCGGTCGGATGGACACCTTGTACATGACCGCGGCGACGATTTCCCTCGCGCGGCCGCGCGACGGCGTTCATCGAGTATTCGATGATCGGCTCGGCGGCAACGCAGGCCGCAACCTCGATCTGAGCGACCTCGATGAGTTGTCCTTCGCCGGTGCGGCGTCGATGCTCGAGCGCCGCGAGAAGCGCGACCCCTGCGTGCACCCCGACGATCGGGTCGGCGGGTCCCTGCAGATTGCACGGCGGCCCTTCGGCGTACCCGGTGACGGCCGCCATACCCGATGTCTGCTCGAAGTTGAGTGCCCAACCGACGTAGTCGCGCCACGGTCCCTCCAGCCCGAACCCCGGCATCCGCACCAGGATCACGTCGGGTTTCAGCTCCACCAGAGATTCGTAATCCAACCCGAACTGCTCGATCACCCGGGGCGAGAAATTCTCCACGACGACGTCGGCGTCGCGGACGAGTCGACGGATCAAGTCACGGCCCCGATCCGACGTGAGATCCAGTGTGATGTCGCGCTTGTTGAGATTGGTGCCCTGCCACATTGCGCTGCGCTCATACCACCGGTCACCCTCGTAGGCCCAAGCACCCGAATAGCGATGCCCGTCGGGCCGTTGGATCGACTCCACTTTCACGACGTCGGCACCGAACGCACCGAGGTAGCAGGTCAGGTAGGCGCCCGCCCAGAATGTGCTCAGGTCAAGAACCGTGATGCCTGCGAAGGGCTGCGCCGGCTCCGCGCCCGCGCCACCGGCGCGCCAATCAGATGATCTCGCAGGCGCTTCGGCGGCTGCTTCCGCACCGAGGCGAGGCGCGGGGCGCGGCGGCAACACGGGCGTCCGCGACAGCCGGAACGCGGCGCCCGGCCTGCGGAACGACCAGTCGTCACCAGCCGCGCCCACGAAGAACTCGCGATCCCGGTATTGCGGGCAGTCCACGACCGTTGCCCCGTCGTTGACCGGGGAAACCGGAATCCGCATCGCCTGGCCCAATTCGACGATCTCGGCCACGGTTCGCTCTGCGAGCCATGGCTGCGCCTTCTCGTAGAACTCGGCGCGCTCAGGGCCTCCGAGCATGATCGCGATCTGATGCTCGCCGTATTCAGGCAGACCGAGCATCGCGCACGCATCGAGCCAGTGCTGCCCTGTCAGGCAGTTGATCCCGATCCAACCGTCCGCGGCGCGGACGATCCCCATCATCGGCGCGGATCTGGTGGTGGCAGGCATGCCGAGGCTTCGCATCTTCTCGGCCATCAGCATCGGGTACGGAAGCGTCGACAGCAGCGACTCCAGCACCGACACGTCCACCTCGACGAGATGGGTTGTGTTGCTGGACAACGTTCTCAGCGCGGTGAGCGCACCAAGCGCGCCGTAGCCGCCCGCGACATACTCCGAGATCCTCGCGCCGGCCTGCACCGGCGGCCGATCGGGATCCCTGGTGTTGATCCAGCCCGACGCCGCCTGCACGGTCAGCGGGGTGGCCACCCGGTCGCGCAGTGGTCCGCGATGGCCGAAGTCTGAGATACGAACGACGACCAGGCCGGGTCGGAGTGCCTCCAAGACGCGGACACCGAGCCCCAAGCGATCGAGCATTCCCGGTCCAAGGGCCTCGACGAGCACGTGCGCATCCGCGATCAACCTGCTGGCGGCGGAGGCATCGGCTTCGAGATCAACTGTGGTGCCGTATTTTCCGGCGTTGAGATACTCGAACAGACCCGACCGATTGGGATCGGGCACGCCACCGGGAAATGGGCCCCACTCGCGCATCGGGTCTCCTGATGGCCGCTCGATCTTGGTGACCTCGGCACCGAGGTCGGCCAGCAGCTTGGCGCAATACGGGCCCGCTATGTCGCCCGCCATCTCGACGACGCGCAAACCCGCCAGAGCCGGCGTCACGCCGGGATTCCGATGGCTTTCGGCTCCATGTACTGGTGTAGGCCAGGAAGTCCACCGCCCTCGCGGCCCAATCCGCTCTGTTTGAACCCGCCGAACGGCGCGTCGCCTGGGGTACAACCGTTTACGGCGATCTGCCCGGTACGGACCCTGCGGGCGACCCCGACCGCACGATCCACATCGGCACCCCAGACCGCGCCGGACAGACCGTACTGTGAGTTGTTCGCGATGGCGACCGCCTCGTTGTCGGTGCGGTAACGAAGAACCGCCAGCACCGGTCCGAACACTTCTTCCTGGGCTATGCGCGCATCCGGCGTCACATTGGTCAGGATCGTCGGTTCGAGATAGAAACCTCGTTCCAGGTGTGCGGGGCGACGTCCGCCGACGACCAACTTCGCTCCGTCGGTCTGCGCTGCCGCGACGTGCGCCTCTACGCGGTCCCGTTGAGTGCCGCTGATGAGCGGGCCCATCTGCACCTCCGGATCGGTCGGGTCACCGACCGTTACGTTCCTGGCCAGCTCGACGAGCCGTTCGACGACCTCGTCGTGAATCCGTTCCGGCAGCAGCAGCCGGCTCTGCAGAATGCACGCCTGACCCGCATGCAGTGAGCAGCCGTCGAACAGGAACCGTTGCAGCAGATCGTCGGTCAGTTCCACGTCGTCGATGAAGATGCCCGCAGACTTTCCGCCACATTCGAGCAGGATCCGTTTCATCGTGCCGCCCGCCGCTGCCATCACCTCGCGGCCGACGGCTGAACTGCCGGTGAAGCTGACCATGTCGATTCGCGGGTCGGTGGTGAGCAGCTTGCTGGCCTCGATGCCGCTCGGCGTGACGACGTTCACGACGCCCGGCGGAATGTCGGTGTGCTCATCGATGATTCGCGCGAGTGCCAGGCCTGCGAGCGGAGTGAGCGGTGACGGCTTGAGCACTACGGTATTGCCCGCAGCCAACGCCCGGCTCACCTTCATCACGTTGAGGCTGTGCGGAAAGTTCCACGGCGTCAGGATCGACACCACACCCAGCGGGTCATGGCGTAGCAGCGTGGTTCCGGCGGCACCGTACATGTCGATCGCCTCGTCGGCGAGCTGCTCAGCGAGTTCGCCCGCCCGCAGGGCCATGAAACCGGGACTGTCGATCTGGATCAAACGCTCGTTCGCGGTGCAGCCCCACTCAGCCTGGGACAGCGCGGAGAACTCCTCGGCGTGCTGCATGAGCGCATTGCCCAGCTGGGTGATGCATCGCGATCGCTCCTCAGGTGCCGCGACGGCCCATGGCCCTGGGTCGAACGCACGCCGCGCGGCCGCGATCGCCGCGTCCACGTCGGCGAGACCGGCGTCGGGCGCCTGGGCGATCGTCGCCTCCGTCGCCGGATTGATGTCGTCGTAGCGGCCGCTACCAGGGTCCACCCACCGGCCGTCGATGTAGAGCGAATACGAATCGAGGAGCGGACGCGGGTCGGCCATATCACTTCCTCACCGAAGTCGGTGTATCAACACATGGTCTACACCTGTCGGACTTGTCACGTCAATCGTGTACATCCAACTCACTTGATAACCAAGGGAATCAACGAGTATTGACAGCGCCACGCTCATCAAGTAGACACAGCTTGTACCGGACAGATAGATCTGAGATGTCTGATTTCGACTCCGTCGAGGGAGGTTGCGCTGCGTACGACATTCCCTCTTCACTCCCCCGACTTCTACGCGGGCGACCCATATCCGGCGTATCGGGAACTGCGCGCGAGCGCGCCGGTGTGCTGGAACGACGTCACCGAGTTCTGGGCGCTGCTGAAATACGAGGACATCCGGTATGTGTCCACGAATCCGGACAAATTCTCCTCCACCAAAGGCATCACCATCCCCGACCCCGTGATGCCGAACCCGGTTCAGGAGGGCAACCTCATCTTCACCGACCCGCCGCGGCACCGTCAGCTGCGCAAGCTGATCAACACCGGGTTCACCCGGCGGCAGGTGGCGGTCCTCGAGCCGAAGGTCCGCGAGATCGTCTACGGAGTCCTCGAAGATGTCGGATCCGGATCCACCCACGAATTCGCCGAAGAACTCGCGGCGCCACTGCCCACCCGGATGATCGCGGAGCTACTCGGCGCTCCACCCGACGACTGGGAGAAGTTCCGCAGGTGGTCCGATGCATGCACCGGTAACGCCGATCCCGAGATCGAACTCGACTCTTTCGTGGCCATCGGCGAGCTGTTCGAGTACTTCCAGCAGCTGATCGCCGCCCGTCGCGCCGAGCCGCAGACCGACATGCTGTCGGTCTTGACCACAGCTGAGGTCGACGGGGACAAGCTGACGGACGAAGACCTGCTGAACTTCGCATTCCTGTTGCTTGTGGCGGGTAACGAAACCACACGGAACCTCATCGCGCTTGGCACGCTGGCGCTCATCGAGCATCCGGACGAATGCAGCAGGCTGGTTGCGGACCCCACGCTGATCCCGAGTGCGGTGGAAGAGATGTTGCGCTGGACCAGCCCGGTGACGCACATGGCGCGGGCGGCAACGCGCGACGTCGAGATCCGCGGGCAACGGATTCGAGAGGGTGACATGGTTGTGATGCTGTATGGCTCCGCCAACCGCGACGAGGAGATCTTCGGTTCCGACGCAGAGGAATTCAAGGTCACTCGGCATCCCAATCCGCACATCGCCTTCGGTTGCGGCGAGCACTCGTGTGTCGGCTCACAGCTGGCCCGTCTCGAAGCCCGCGTCTTCTTCGAGGTGCTGCTCGGGCGATACCCCGAGCTCGAACTCGTCGGCGTCGTCGACCGGATGCGGGCCACGATGGTGCCCGGGGTCAAGCGAATGCCCGTGCGACTCGGAACGCCAAGCTGACCATGTACCTGGACTTCACACCGGAGCAGAAGGAGCTGCGCGCGGACATCCGTGCCTCCCTGGCGGCGGTGATGACGCCGGAGCGGATCGCCGCGGTCGCAGGCCGGATGGAGGACGAGGAAGTCAAGGAGTGCGTGCGCGCGCTCGGCGCCGCACACCTGCTCGGCGTCGGCTGGCCGAAAGAATATGGCGGACGGGGCTTTACCGCGCTCGAACAATTCATCTTCTTCGAAGAGGCGCAGCGGGTGAATGCTCCTATCCCACTGGTCACGCTCAACACCGTCGGACCCACGCTCGCGCAGTGCGGCACCGACGAGCAAAAGCAGAAGTTCCTGCCTGCCATCCTGGCCGGGATGGTCGAGTTCGCGATCGGCTACTCCGAACCCTCGGCAGGAAGTGATCTGGCGTCGTTGCGGACCACTGCGGTGCGCGACGGCGACGACTACATCATCAACGGCCAGAAGATGTTCACCAGCGGCGCGGCGTACGCCGACTACATCTGGCTGGCAGCGCGCACCGATCCGAGTGTCAAAAAGCACAAGGGCATATCGATCTTCATCGTGCCGACATCCAGACCGGGCTTCTCGTGGAAGCCGCTGCACACGATGCCCGGCGTGTCCACCTTCTACACCTTCTATGACGACGTGCGCGTGCCTGCCAGCTCGATCGTCGCAGGCGAGAACGAAGGCTGGCAGCTGATCACCACGCAGCTGAACTTCGAGCGGGCCGCACTTGGCAACATGGGCGCACTCGAGCCGCTGTTCGAAAAGACGCTGGACTGGGCGAGGACGACCGAACTCGACGACGGCCGCGTCATCGACCAGCCGTGGGTGAAACTTGCGCTGGCTCGAGTCGAGGCGCAGGTGGCGGCCTACAAGATCATGAATTTGCGGGTCAACGCGGCGATGACCAAGGGCGCGCTCGGCATGGGCGAGGCGTCGGCGGTCAAGGTCTTCGGCACGGAGCTGACGCAACAGGTGGCCCGCGAATTGCTCGAGGTGCTTGATGGTGCCGGCACGCGTAAGGGCGACGACGCCCCGTTGCGCGGCGCACTGGAGTCCGCATACCGGATCGCGGTGATCAATACTTTCGGAGGCGGGGCGAACGAACTTCAGCGCGACATCATCGCGATGGCGGGACTTTTCATGCCGCGTGCGCCACGTGACCTCCGGGCTCCGGCCACACAGAATGGGGATAACAAGTGACTGAAAGCCAGACAGAGTTCCGCAACAAGCTCGACGCGCTGATCGGCCAGCCAACCGGCGGGTCCGGCAAGCCGACCGTCGCGCCGGATCCCGTCAACCAGCCGATGATTCGGCACTGGGCCCATGCCCTCAGCGATATGAACCCTGTCTACCTCGACCCCGAATTCGCGGAGAAATCGCGGTTCGGCGGCATCGTGTCTCCTCCGGTCATGCTGCAGGCGTGGACCATGCCCGCGCCCAAGATCGAAGGGATCGCCGAACGCGGTGGTGTACCGATCGAGATGGGCAGAAACCCTGCGGCGTTCATCGAAGAAGCCGGCTTCACCGGCATCGTGGCGACGAACTCAGAGTTCGAGATAGAGCGCTATCCGAGGCTCGGCGACGTCATCTCGGTGACACAGGTGTTCGAGGACATCTCCGATGAGAAGAAGACATCGCTGGGCACCGGCCATTTCATCACCTGGTTGGCGACATACACCGACCAGAACGGAGAAGTACTCGGCCGCCAACGGTTCCGGGTATTCCGATTCAAGGCGGGGGTCCCCGCCGGCACGGCCGGGGCGAGCTGATGGCGACCAGACTGGCACCGACAGTCAGCCCGGACACCGACTTCTTCTGGAACGGAGTGCGTGACCACAAGCTGCTCATCCAGCGGTGCGCCGGCTGTCAGGCCCTGCGTCAGCCGTCACGGCCGATGTGCCCCGCGTGCAACTCACTCGACTGGGACACCATCGAATCCACGGGCCGTGGCGCCGTGTACAGCTACGTGATGCCACAGCACCCGCCGATGCCGCTGATGGAGTACCCATACATCGTCGCGTTGATCGAACTCGACGAAGGTGTGCGGTTGGTGTCCAACCTGTGCGAAATCGCGCCCGCCGATGTCGAAGTCGGCATGCCCGTCGAGGTCTTCTACGAGACGTTCGACACGGTCGACGGGAGAGACCTCGTGCTGCACCAGTTCCGCCCGGCCCGATAGGCGAAGGACATGGACTTCACGTTCACCGAGGAACAAGAGACGATCGCCAAGATCGCGCGTCAGCTGTTCGAACATCGGGCCACACCCGAACATCTCACCGAGGTCGAGGCCGGTGCCGTGCGCTACGACGCCGCGCTGTGGCGCGAACTGGCGACGGCCGACCTCCTTGGAATTGCTTTGCCCGAGAACGTCGGCGGCAGCGAGCACGGATTCCTCGAGCTGGCGTTGCTTCTGGCCGAGGTCGGATGGAGCGTCGCGCCGGTTCCGGTCTACGCCACCCTCCTTCTCGGCGCCGACACCATCGCCCGCCACGGCGACGAAGGCCAGCGACAGCGGTACCTGCCCGACGTCGTGACCGGCAGCCGATTGCTCACCGCCGGTTTAGCGGAACCCCGCCGCTCGGATCCCACCGTGCCTGCGACCACCGCCCGCCGTGACCGGGACAGCTGGCGCATCGACGGAAGCAAGGAGATGGTCCCAGCGGCGCAGGTCGCCCACACCATGCTCGTTCCCGCAGTCGATGACGACGGAGTCGGCGTCTTCATGGTCGACCTGAACGCCGACGGTGTCGAGCTTCGGCCCGTGACGACGACAAACGGTGAGCCGCACGCTGATGTATTCCTCAACGGCGCAGTCGTTTCCGGTCGAGACCGGCTCAACGGCAACGGCGCCGAGATGATCGAGTCGCTGCACGCCCGTGCGCTCGTCGGGCTGTGCGCGATCCAGCTCGGTGTCACCGAGCGTGCACTGCGCATCGCGGCTGCGTACACGACGGAACGCGAGCAGTTCGGCAGGCCGATCGGAAGCTTCCAGGCCGTGCAGCAGCGGATGGCCGATGCGTTCATCGACGTCGAAGCGATCCGCTGGACCATGTGGCAGGCCGCCTGGCTGCTCGGGCACGGCAGGCGAGCCTCGCGGGAAGCCGGCATCGCGAAGTTCTGGGCGGGCGAGGCGGGCGCGAGGATCACCGCCACCGCGCAACAAGTACACGGGGGCATCGGCATCGACACCACCTATCCCCTGTTCCGTTACTTCCTATGGGCCAAACACAACGAGCTGACGCTGGGTTCGGCGTCCGCACAGTTGGCCCGGCTCGGCGCAGCGTACTGACGAAGGAGACCAATGACGACCGTGAATTCTCAGAAGTCGCGCACGACGACCCTGGACTGGCGGGACATCAACGTCGGCGACGAGGTCACGCCGCTCGAGATTCCTGTCACGGCAACCGTGATCGTCGCGGGCGCGATCGCATCGCGTGACTTCATGCCGGTCCACCACGATCCCGAGTTCGCCAAGAAGCAGGGGTCACCCAACATGTTCATGAACATCCTGACCACCAACGGGCTGTGCACACGCTTCCTCACCGATTGGGCGGGACCGGAAGCGATGGTGACCAGGCTGGCGATCCGGTTGGGCGTGCCTGCATTTCCGAACGATCCGCTGCGGTTCACAGGCAGTGTCACGGCTAAGTCCGAGGGCGCCGACGGCGAGGGGTTCGTCGAGGTCGCGTTCAAGGGCAGCAACAGCCTCGGTGACCACGTGTCGGGAACGGCGACGATCAGCCTGCTGGATGACAGAGCCGAGAAATGAGCCTCCGAAGGCGAGCGCGAGTGAGGATCGCAGCGAGGAACGAGCGAGGACCGGAGCGAGCGGGAGCCGAGAAATGAGCCTGGGCGGCAAGGCGGCGATCGCCGGAATCGGCCAGACCGAGTTCTCGAAGGAGTCCGGGCGCAGTGAGCTCCGACTCGCCTGCGAGGCGGTCAAAGCCGCAATCGACGACGCCGGGCTGCAACCGAGCGATGTCGACGGCATGGTCACCTTCTCGATGGACTCCAGTGACGAAATCGAGATCGCTCGAAACGTCGGCATCGGCGACCTGACGTTCTTCACGCGCGTGCACCATGGCGGCGGAGCGGCAGCGGGCACCGTGCTACAGGCCGCGATGGCCGTGGCGACGGGCACCGCCAACGCCGTCGTGTGCTACCGCGCGTTCAACGAACGGTCGGGGTTCCGGTTCGGCGGAGCCACGGCGCGGCCAACCGCCGAGACACCGTTGTTCATGGCCAACTACGCGCCATTTGGCCTTTTGACGCCGGCAGCGTGGGTTGCGCTGCACGCGCAGCGCTACATGTCGACGTACGGAGTTACCAACGAGGATTTCGGCAGGATCTCGGTCATCGACCGCGCCCATGCCGCACGCAATCCCGACGCGTGGTTCTACGAACGGCCGATCACGCTCGAGGATCACCAGAACTCACGATGGGTCATCGAACCCGTGCTGCGACTGCTCGACTGCTGCCAGGAGAGCGATGGTGGCGTCGCGATGGTCATCACCAGCGCTGAGCGAGCGCGTGACCTTCGCCAGCCCCCTGCGGTGATCACCGCGGCGGTACAGGGTGCGGCCGCCGAGGGCGAGATGATGACGAGCTATTACCGCGATGACATCACCGGTCTGCCGGAGATGGGCGTCGTCGCCGAAAAGCTCTGGCGCGACTCCGGACTCAAACCCGACGACATTCAAACCGCCTTTCTCTACGACCACTTCACCCCGTTCGTATTCGCGCAGCTCAAGAACTGGGCTTCTGCGGGCGCGGTGAGGCGAAGGATTTCGCTACGGTCGAGAGGCTCTCACTCGGGGGGTCGCTGCCGATCAATACGAACGGCGGACTGCTCGGCGAGGCCTACATCCACGGCATGAACGGAATCACTGAGGGGGTTCGCCAGGTGCGAGGGACGTCGTGCAATCAGGTGGAAAACGTTGAGCACGTGCTGGTTACGTCCGGCACCGGCGTACCGACGAGCGCACTGATCCTCGCGCCGGCAGGATGATGGCGCTCTGGGAGGCTCTGTGACCGTCGACACGACCGCTACCGACACGCGCGAGATCATCATCGAGTCCGCCATCACGTGCTTCGGCAGAAACGGTTTGACCAAGACCACCGTCGTCGACATCGCACGGGCGGCCGACGTCTCGCGAAGCACGGTGTACGAGTACTTCCGCGACAAGTCCGCGATCGTCGAAGCCTGTGCCGAGCACTCATCGCAACGGTTCTACCGCGAGATGGCCAGGGCGATGGGGCGGGGCGAGTCGCTCGAGGACAAGCTGACACTCGCGGCAGTGTTCGTGACCAAGGCACGGCAGTTCGTCGAGCCCGAAATGTACTTCGATGCTGACGAAGTGAGCCTGCTGCTCACCAAGAACGCCGCGGTGCTGCTGCGTGAGTGCGGCGAGTTTCTCGCGCCCTACCTGGCGGCGGCGAAGCTGACCGGCGAGGTGCGCAAGGATCTCGATGTGGCCGCCGCCGGGGAGTGGTTCGCGCGAATTCTGTTCTCGCTGTTCAGTACGCCGTCCGCGACATTCGACATGGACGACGACGAGGTGGTCGCAGATTTCGTGAGATCGCATGCGGTGCGGGGATTCGCTAGCGACCGCGCCGGACGATCACGATGACCAGTCACCGGTCACCGAACGTGTTGCTGACCGATATCACGATCGGGTGTGCCGGCGGTGTGGCGTTCGCATGAGCGATCGCCGACAGTCCCATGGCGCCGCCAATGACGCACGCAGCGGCGACGGGTCCTGCCATGAGTCGCACGAGACGGCGATACCAGCTTGTGTTCATGTGAATACTCCTGTGGGGATTGTGAAGAACTGCGGCGGATCAGTATGCGACCAGCTCAGACGATTTCCATTCCATCGTCGCGTTGAGTGAAAACGCGGCAAATGTGCTCGAAAGCGTCTGCCGCAGCTCGGCATCCGAGTTGGGACGGCCCGGCTGATACGACAGCACCGAGATGCCGACCTTGCCGTTGACCCGTCCCGAAATGAAGCCCAGGACCCCACCCGTGCGGTGCATCGTCGCTCGGGTCACCCCCGGGTAGACGGACCGCGCCGTGCAGTAGTCCGCGTCGGTGCCGTCCGGCCGGGTCACCGCCGAGGGGACCTCACCGAGGTTGGACGACACCACGCTTGCCGCATTGCCGGTGGCGACGCTGACCATCCTTCTCATCAGCCGCTTGGGCACAAGGGGAACGATCGGCAGCAGTGCCAGTCGCTCGTCGGGGACCGCGTTATGGTGGACCAGCGCCTGCTTGATGGCGGCGCGGATCCCGCGCAGATCGGTGGTCGCGTTCGTGGGATCGACCGTGACGTCGACATTCGTCACCGCGTTGGCACGCGTGTCGCCGTCGGTCCGCTCGTTGACCGGAATCGACAGCATTACGGCGCCGTCCCCGGCGGTTACCCGCCCCATCCGCTGAGCGGCGTCGGCGGCCAAACCCGCAAGCAGCGCGTTGCTGGTGCCGCTGAGCGACTGGGCGCGAGCATCCCATTCGCTCGCATCGATAAAGGCCGTCGCACTCGGCAGCGTGATCCGTTCATCGGGAAACTCGATATGTTTCGATGCGCGTGCCGGGGCCTTGGCATCACCGCGATGACGCCGCGCCATCCGGAAGGCTGCCCGCGTGGCGCGGCCGACGGCAGGAATATCGCGCGCGGTCTGACGGGCGTCCTCACGCAGCGCACGCCAGCGGCGACGTGACCCCGCGGGAGGCCACATGATCGCATCGTCAACGGCGGAGGTCGCCTCGACCAACGCCATGGCCAGTCCGACTCCGTCGATGAGGGAATGAGCGACTACCAGGCTCACGCCGGTCCCGCCGTCGGTGAATGGCACAACCGCGAGATGCCATCCGGGGCCGTGCTCGGCGTCGAGGGGCGTGTGGGCCTGGTCGGTGAGCCAAGCGTCGAATTCTTCCCGCGGACGGGGTGTTTGGGTGAACTCGATGTCGGACGAGTCGCTGCCCATCACCCAGCGATGGCGGCCGAATGGCAACGGTGACCGTTCGATGCGACGGGCCAGCCGTCCCCGCTGAAGATGGTGGTGGAAGCGCCGCAAACCGCCGATATCGATCGCCCGGTCATAGACCCAAATGCACTGAATCACGCTGGTGGCTCCGGTTGCCCGCTCGCCAAGGAACAATGCCTGGTCGGCCAGATCGAGAATGTTCGTCATTTCTTCAGTTCCCTTCATTTTCGTCATTTCGGTCACCGGCTCCCGACGCACACTGCGCACGATTCGCTGGAATTTGCATGGTGGGCAAGCTCTTCGATCCAGTCCGCGGTGATCTTGGCGACGTCCGCGAACGCCTTGCTCAGCGCCGCGATGTAGCGGTGGACCGATTTGCGCGCAACCGGGTTGTCGGGGAAGGAGATTGTCACGGTGGTGCGTCCGGCGTGCCGGTTGATCCACATGTTGATCCCACCGTGCGACAGGTTGTCGCCGTAGATGCCGTAATTGGTCTGCTCCCACAATTCGGCGATGGGAATCTTGCGGAAGTCGAGGAAGGACACCATCATTCCCGGACGGGTGGGCAGCTTGATCCCGAGTTGATCCACCGGCGCCAGTTCGAGAACCCGCTCGAACGGCACGTTCGCCAGGTACTTGCCCGCGTTGAACGACTTCTGCGCTGCGCGGGCGATATCAGCGAACTCGCCATCGCCGATCGGCACGGTGACGGGGAACAGGCTGGCGAACCAGCCGACGCTCATGGTGTCGATGTCAGCCGTACGCGTATCCGACGGGGTGAATCCGTGATAGGTGGTATTGCCGGTGAGTTGGTGCTCGGCCAACGCCGCGCACGCCAGGACACCGCCGGAGAACCGAGCGCCCGCCTCGCGACAAGCGGTGTCAAAAGCCTCCGTGTCGGCTTCGTTCAACAACTCGACGGTGACGAAGTCGCCCTTGTTGTTGGTCCACGTGTCGCCCAGCTCCAGCGGAAAGCTCGGCCAGTCGCCGCCGGTGTTCTGGGCGAAGTCGATCCAGTCCTTGATCTCCGGCGACGACAGGGTCATGCTGGCGATCTTTTCGCGCTGACGGGCGGTGTAGTCGCGGTACCCGCCGACCTCCGGAAGCGTGACAGGCCGCCCCTGTGACAGGTTCTGATACATCAGGTGGATGTCGACGAAAATCAACCCCGCCGACATGCCGTCGATGTGTAGATGGTCGACGCTAGCGTAGAAGGTGAAATGGTCCTCGCTCTGAATGATGCCGAAGCTGAAGCAGTCCCATTCGAGGGTCTCCGATGTCATCGCCAGTGCATGTGCGCGAATCTGTTCCTGCTCCATACTGCCGAACGAGACCGGCACGAATTCGATTTCGTTGGGGTCGTCAATTGTGCGGCGAAAAATGTTGCCATTTTCGAATTCGAACATGCTGTGATAGGTGTCGTGGCGCCGCAGGTGCGTGTTTATCGCTTCGGTCATCATCGCGATGTCGCACACACCGGGGATATCCCACGCCACAACCATCAGCCGAGGTAGCTGCCGGCCGAGCGCTTTGCCGTAGAAGGCGCTGCGCAGGTGCTGAGCCTGCTGAAAGCTCGGAGGCAGAGAGCTCCGGCTCGCTCTACTGGCGCTTTCCCGTGCGGCCGACGTAGCCGTCCACGTAGTAACTGTGCCGGGTGCCGGTTGCCATGAATGGATGGGGCCGAGCGCGACCATTTCTAAGCTCCTTTTATTCGGTGAGTGTTCGTGGGTTCTCGTTAACTCGATGCGACCGAACGTAGGGCGCCGCCGGCGGAATGGCTCGCTTGTGCTCACTAGTCGCGAAGTGAGCGATTCAACCGGTTGTGCGCATTGTGCTCACCCTCTTACGAGGTGATTCATGCGCTTGATATGCGTGAGCACAACGCGCAAAAGCCGAGGAATCGCCACTTGTGCGGGTTGTGCGCACAAGCGAGCCACGACTGGGACGCATCCGTAACTTCAGCGATGCCCGCAGGACGAACTCAAAATCGAAGGACCCGCCGTGTTAAAGAAAGCCACCACCAAGACCGCGAAGAACTTCGACGGCTTCTCGCTGTTGGGCCGCGCCGTGGTACGCGCTCCCTGGCTGGTCATCTCCGCATGGATCGCCTTGGTCGTCGTGCTGTTCATGGCCTTTCCCGCCCTGACCAAGGTCGTCGAGAACCAAACGATTCAACCGCTACCGCCGCAGGCGATGGCGGCCACCGACCAGATGGCCAAGGATTTCCACGAGTCCGCGCAAAACATTCTTGTCGCGGTCATGACCAACGAGCATGGCCTGACGCCCGCCGACAACAACACCTACCGCGCGGTCGCCGACAAGCTGCGCAGTGACACCAGTGATGTGTCCGCTGTGCAGGATTTCGACAGCATGCCCCCGTTGCGACAGTTGATGGTCAGCAAGGACAACAAGGCCTTCTACATGGCGGTGACTCTGAAGGCGCCGGCCGGCTCGCCCGAGTCCTCGCAGGCGTATCAACGGATCACGCAGATGGTCAAGCAAGCCACCGCCGGCTCCGACCTCACCACCCACGTGACTGGCGCGGCGGCGGTCATCGGTGACCTGTCGATCGTTACCGCCCACGACATGCACGTGATCGAGATCGCCACCGCTGCGTTGGTCCTGCTCATCTTGCTGGTGATCTACCGGCGTCCCGTTACCGTGTTGCTTCCCCTGATCACCATCGGAATCTCAGTCGCGTCGGCCCAAGGGTTGGTGTCTGCACTGACTGAGGTCGGAATGAGCGTTTCGGCTCTTACGATCGTGTTGATGACGGCGATGATCGTCGGAGCCGGCACCGACTACGCCGTCTTCCTGATCAGCCGCTACCACGAGTACATCCGGTCCGGAATGAACTCCGACGCGGCTGTGCAAAAAGCTCTCACCTCCATCGGCAAGGTGATCGGCGCGTCGGCGGCCACGGTGGCCGTCACGTTCCTCGGCATGATCTTCACCCAACTCCCCGCGTTCACGAGTGTGGGCCCGGCGCTGGCGGTTTCGATCGCGGTGGCATTCGTCGCGGCTGTGACGCTATTGCCCGCCGTTCTGGTGCTGGCGGGCCGGCGAGGGTGGATCGCACCGCGGCGACCACTCACCGACCGACTGTGGCAGCGCTCGGCGATCCACATCGTCCGGCGGCCCAAGGCGCATCTGGTGGTCAGCCTGACCATACTGGTCGCACTCGGCGCCTGCGCATTGTTCATGAACCCGACGTACAACGACCGCATGCAGTTGCCCGGATCCGCAGAGAGCAATCTGGGGTATTCCGCAATGGCAGAACACTTCTCGACGAGCGCGTTGCTGCCGGAATACATCTACATCCACTCGCCGCACGACCTGAGGAATCCGCAGGCGTTGGCCGATATGGAGCAGATGGCGCAGCGCGTGGCCCAGCTGCCCAACGTCGCGGCGGTGCGCGGTATCACGCGCCCGACGGGCCAGCCGATAGAGCAGACCAAGGTCAGCTATCAAGCTGGTGAGGTCGGCTCCAAACTCCAGGATGCGTCGTCGCAGATCTCGGACAAGTCAAGCGATCTCGATAAGCTCAGCGGTGGTGCCCACCAGTTGGCCAGCAGCCTCGCCACCGTTCGTGACCAGGTCAACGGCGCCAGCCGGTCCATGACGTCGATGACGGCGACACTCAGCCAGGTGCAGAATCAGCTGGACGGACCTCAAACGACCCAAATGCTGAACGCCATTCGTACCTATGCGAACAGCGTCGGCGACAATCAGGGCGCGGTGAACGGGGTCGTGAACTCCGCGTCTGCCATGCTGAACGCACTGAACAACAACCCGCAGTGCGACGCCGATCCGGTGTGCACCGACGGCCGTGCCAAGCTGGAGCAACTCGCGTCAACGGGCTACAGCCAAACCGGGGCGTCCGCGCAGAGCATGCTGTCCACGGTGCAGCGCCTGAACTCGCTGATGCAGTCGGCAGGTGCCAGCGTGCGGTCCGCCGGGATCAGCAGTCCCCAAGGCGCACAGGCCAAGATTTCGCAGATGCAACAGGGTGCCAACGCGTTGGCCGATGGCAGCGCGCAGCTGGCCCAAGGCGTTCAGTTGCTCGTCGATCAAACCAAGAAGATGGGTGGTGGACTGAACCAGGCGGCCGGTCTGCTGCTGTCGATCAAGCACGACGCCTCGTCGCCGTCGATGGCGGGTATGTATGTTCCGCCGCAGGTCCTGACGACGAACGACTTCAAGAACGCCGCGAAGGTGTTCATCTCGCCGGACGGGCATTCCGCCCGCTACATGGTCGAGACGAAGTTCGACCCGTTCAGCACTGACGCCATGGACCAGGTGCAGACGATCCTCGATACAGCCCGAGGCGCACAGCCGAACACGACGCTGTCCGATGCGACGATATCGATGGTCGGTACCACCCCGATGTACAGCGCGATCCGCAGCTACTACGACCATGACCTTCGATTGATCATCGTCTTGACGCTGGTCGTTGTCTTCCTCATCCTGGTCGCCCTGCTCCGCGCGATCGTTGCACCGCTGTATCTGATTGCCTCCGTGGTGGTCTCGTACATGTCGGCGTTGGGACTGGGGGTTGCCTTCTTCCAGTTCATCTGCCATCAGCACATCTACTGGAATGTGCCGGCCACTGCCTTCATCGTGTTGGTCGCGGTCGGTGCGGACTACAACCTGTTGTTGATCAGCCGCATCCGGGAAGAGTCCCGCAATGGCATCCGCTCCGGGATCATTCGCGCCGTCCATTCGACGGGCGGTGTGATCACCTCGGCCGGCATCATCTTCGCGGCCTCGATGTTCGGCCTGATGTTCGGCAGTGTCTCCACGATGCTGCAGATCGGTTTCATCATCGGCGCAGGCCTGTTGATCGACACGTTCGTGGTGCGCACCATCACGGTGCCTGCACTGGCTGCGCTGATCGGGCGGGCGAACTGGTGGCCGACGAAGTCACGCAAAGCCGCGCCTGGCCGCAAGGCGGTGGATGCCGATGCCGGGTAGCCGATCTGCTGTTCCGCAGTAGTTACCGGAGGGCCGCCAATTGGCGGCCCTCCTTTCATGCGGTGATGTTGGACCGCGGCGAGCTCGAATCGCCGCACCAGCCGTGCGATTCGGTGGAGTAGTGGCGGCTTTTCCCGGCTTTGAATGGGATGTCGTGCGAACCCGCTACCGGGCGCTATCGCATCGACGTGTTTCGTGACCCGCACGTTCGGTGGTCTCTGGGCGTGCCGAACCTGACAAGTCATGCCTGGCGGAGGTCGCATGAACACCGCCGGGGGGAAGGACTTGACTGTGCGCCATCGCCAGATGAAGACTGGCGGGCCATGAGCATCGCTGTGCTGCGTCAGATGTTCGAGCAGATGGTGGAGAACAAAGACCCGACGGCCATCGACCGCTTCTACCATCCGTCATTCGTGATGTTCTCCAACGGCGTCACCCAGGACTTCGAGGCATTCGCTGCAAGCCACCGCACCATCTACGCCACGCCGATCTGCTACTCCGTGGAGTACGACGAACAGGCCTGGGTAGAGGCGACCGACAAGGTCGCCGGCCGGGTGTGGATCACGACCAGCCGCCCGGGCGAGAACCCCACTCGTATCGAGGTCGTGTTGATCGCCGCTTTCACCGACGGCCGGATCAGCCGCGTTTGGGAGACGACGTGGCCGAGCTGGAACACATTGCCAGCATTCGAGACCTATTGATTCAGCGGGTCTTGAGAATTCGTCGACACGGAGCGGACCATGCGCACCTGAGTATTCTCAGTGCCTAGGCAGCGCAGAGTGTGTCCTCTGCAGTTGTGGCAACGAAATCGTCGATCAGGCGTGCCACGGCCTCGGGACGTTCCGTCGGCGGATGGTGGTGGACACCAGACATGATGTGCAGCCGACTGTTCGGCAGTGTCTGGTGGGCTGCACGTGCGTGCTCGACGGGGATGACCCGATCCTGGTCACCGCTGATGATCAGTGCGGGCAGCACCCCATGAAAGCACAACCGATTCAGGGCGGACACCGCCTGACCGCGGAAGTCGACAACCGAGCGCAGTGTGCGGAGGAATGCCTGCCTGTTGTCCCGGTTCGACAGCGACGGACGTGCTTTGAAGCGGTCGGACGATCCCATCAGCGCCCGCAGCGCATTGCCGGCGAGAACGGCATGCCGCGACGCGATCAGCGGCAACACGAGCTCGGATCCGGGCAGGGACAGCAGGCGCAGCACGCGGCCGACATCACCGCCAAACCCGCCGCTACTGACTAGCACGATCCGCTCGCAGTACTGGCGGTGCTGATGTGCGAATTGCATGGCGATCCCGCCACCGAGAGAGTGACCGATGACGGTTACTCGGGTGACGTCTAGCGAGTCCAGTAGATCGCGAAGCAAGACGGCGAAGGCGCCCATCGAATAATCGCCGCGCGGCTTGTCGGATTCGCCGTGGCCGAGCAGGTCCGGTGCGATGACGCGATACTTCTTGGCGAGCAGCGGTATTACGCCGCTCCAGCTATTGGAACTGCCGCCCATGCCGTGCACCAACAACAGCACCTCCCCGGCGCCCTCATCGCGGTACGCGACGCGGTCACCGTGCAACGTAGTGGTCTTGAGGTTCGCGGTGGCTTCGCTGTTGGCGGAGTCCGGGTTCGCATCACGCCTGGGCAGTGAGGCGACGGCCGGGGCCGCGGCTACCGCTGCGCAGGCGGCTGCGCCGACCAACAGACTCTTCATGGCATTCATAGCGTTCGTTTGCTCCGGTGTGCTGTCCCCCGCTGGGGAGAACTATCTCTGATGATCACTCGATCACCACCAGATACGTTACTTTGTTGTGTGCCATCACTTCTCGCTTGTACGCACTACTCACACAAGCAGCGATCTCCGCGTTTTGCGCATAACGCTCAGCGACGTAGAGGATTGCTGCCGTGTCGAGAATCGCCGCGGCCGTGTTGACGGCAAGGAGATCGCGAAGGCAGAGCCAACCGAGATCAGGACACCACAACTGCGAGCTGCGCTGTGGAAGAAGGCTTCCGTGCCTTGCGTGCCTTCGCGGAACGGGGGGATCCGCGGCGCATGCCCATCGCACGACCGATTGCGTCGCTGACGCATTCTGCGGCGTCTTGGAGCAACATATGACTGGCAGTGGGATGGTGCAGATGAATAGCATCCGGGATGGCGGCGGCAAGATCACGTGAGTGGGATGCCGGGGTCAACACGTCGGCTCCGCCACTGACGACGAACGTCTTGGCAGAAATCGACTCAAGCGCGCCGTACACGTCGTAGCGCTTCAGGCTGGGCAGAAACCCGGCCGCCGTTGTCAGCGACGTTGTGCGCACGGCGGCGGCCGCGACCGCGGCGGCCGTGCTCCCGTCGTCGGCGTATCTGCCAAGTACGGCGCCAAGCGGCTGGATGAGCTTCTGGACCGCCTTATCCGTCGCGCGCTGCGGCATGCGGTTAACGAGTTCGAATAGCGCCCCCGTCGCGGGTGTCGCCAGCAGGCGACTGATGCCCCGCTCGGCGATGCTGCCTGCGGCAGTGCCAACCAGGACAAGACCTTGAGGTTCCACAGGACGCTTCGAGGCGGGACGACCGAAGTACGCCAGCGCCGTCATGCCGCCCATCGAATGACCTGCCAGCGTAAGCGGACCCGTGATCTCCAAGTCGCTGAGAACCTTCGCGAGATCGGCCGCGAGCTTGTCGATCCGGTAGGTGGGCATCGGAGCGCCGGTCGAGCGACCGTGGCCACGGTGGTCGTAGGTGATGATGCGAATCCTGCTGCCCCACCGACGCCGGAGTTGGCACAGCTGAGGTGCCCAGCTGTCTTGTGTGAGTAGAAGGCCATGCAGCAGAACGACTGTCGGGGCGTCGGCCCGGTCAGCACTGTAGTCACGCACTGCCAGGCGGACACCGTCACTCGTGGTCACCGTCCGCTCGATGCAGCCATCGCCCACGGTGGGCGTGGATGCCGTGGGACGAAACGCGGCGGGCGCCAGACCCGATTTGCGCGCAGCCGACATGGTGGACTCCTCGGTAGGTGTCGGTGTCGGGAAGCGTTCCCGACACCCTGATGCGCTCGAAGTTACGGAGCGACGGAAACGGTGGCTCGCTTGTGCGCACAAGCCGCGCAAGCAGCGATATTGAACTTTTGCGCATTGCGCTCAAGCGCAGTCTGGAACCAAAGCACATCTGCGGCAGCAACATTCGGCACGCCAGAGCCCGGCGTGAGCAGAACGCGCAAAAGGCAACAAAACGTTTGTTGTGCGGGTTGTGAGCACAAGCGGGCCAACACACGAGCAGCTCCATAGCGTCGTGAGCAGTGATGGCCAACGCATGGATGCAAGGAGTAAGAAAGTGACGACTTCGCCGTCAAATGAGACCCACGACGAGTGGTCGGACGCTCCGACCATGGCGGGCTCCATTCCAACGACGATGGCGTCGCGCACGGCAACCGGATTCGACGTCACACCACCAACAGCCGCACGTCCGTACGTGCCCGACCTGGCGTGGTCGGCCGAGTCGCCGGAAATCGCAGAACCGCGTTCACCTCAGCGGCCGCGACGCTGGTCCATGCGCTCAGGTGTGCTGACGTTTGTCGGCGGCGGCCTCATTGCCGCCGCAGCTGCCGGCATCTTCGGCGCGCTGCACGGGCTGCAGAGCACCCCAGCCGCCACGACCAGCCGCAGTACCCCTGCCCCCGCCCCCGCCCCTGCCCCCGCACCTGCCCCTGCTCCCGCCGCGGCACCGGCGAATCCCGTTTCGACGCCTGGAAATCAGACGAAGCAGGCGCCAACCCGTTCGGTGAGCCATGGCTCCTCCGACAAGTCCAGCCAGCAGTCGCCTCCTCAATACACGACGCCGCCGTCGCAGGGTCAGCACACCAATGATCAGTCCTGGCAGAACACCAATGGTCAACAGTGGCAGTCGAATAACGGCAGTGTCTCGACGCCCCCGACATGGAACCGCAACGACCTCTTCTACTGGTTCACGCACCGGCGCGACCACGACGGCAGCCGCTGGACAACTGACCGCGACAGCGACAACCGCTCGGGCGGCGATCACGGCGCCAACAGCCAGTCATCTCACGATCAGAGCAGCGACAACGGGCGATCGAATTAGCGAAATGGCCCCGACACTGCACACCGATCGAGAAGGTGGGCTGTCCCACATCGGGCGCCGCCTCGATGACCTTCCGGTCGGCCCCGTCCACCGCAGAGTGGTTATCGCGATCGGGCTCGGCCTGTTCTTCGAGGTGTACGAGATCTTCCTGTCCAGCACGATCGCCACCGCATTGCAGACGCAATACGGCCTCGGCGGGACCGCACTGCAGCTGCTGCTCGCTTCCTCATTCCTCGGAATGTTCGTCGGTGCAGTGGCATTCGGCCGGATCGCCGACCGCATCGGTCGGCGGCGGGCGTTTCTGATCAGCCTTGTGTGGTTTTCCGTGTGGAGCGCCATCGGTGCCGTCGCGCCGAATCCCTGGATCTTGGTGGGGTCGCGTTTCATGGCGGGGATAGGCGTCGGCGCCGAATGTCCCGTCGCCGATTCGTACCTGTCCGACGTGCTTCCGAAGGCTCATCGGGGGCGCCTGACCGCCTGGGCCTACACGTGCTCCTTCCTTGCTGTTCCGGCGCTGGGCTTTCTGTCGCTGTCGCTCAACGGTCGCAACCTTTTCGGCTTCGAGGGTTGGCGAGTCCTGTTGTTGGTCGGCGCAATCGGCGCAGTGCTCATCATCCTGCTGCGCCGTGGCCTGCCGGAGTCGCCGCGGTGGCTGGCGAGTGTGGGTCGGATCGACGACGCGCGGGCTGCATTGCGGGCGTTCGAATCCGGCGCGGCACCGGCATCCGCCGCTGACAGCGATGAAGACGATGACGTCGGGCCCACGTCGGAGCCGGTTCGGACCGCGTCAGCGCTTCAACGACTGCGGCTTTCGCCCTACCGGCAGCGGCTCATCATGCTCGGCGTGTTTCATCTCTTCCAGCCCTTCGGCTATTACGGATTCGGCACGATGGCGGTGCTGGTCTTGGTCAGTCGCGGCTACGACGTCACCTCGTCGCTGCTGTTCACGGCGGTGTCGTTCATCGGCTATCCGATCGGGTCACTCATTTCGATCCCACTGCTGAAGAGATTCGAACGCAAGTACCTGATCATCGTCATGGTCGTCGTCATGGCGGCTAGTGGCGTACTTTTCGCGGCCGCGACCGTCCACGCACTCATCGTCTTGTTCGGGCTGCTGATCACCGCGTCGAGCAACGTGTTCTCGAACATCTACCACGTCTACCAGGCGGAGATCTTCCCCAGCGACGTGCGGGCAACAGCCGTCGGCTGGACCTACTCGGTATCGCGGCTGTCGAGTGCAGCGCTTCCGTTCATTCTCGTCCCGCTGCTCGACAAGGACGGCGCGACAGCGATGTTCGCCGCCGTGCTCGTCGCGCTCGCCGCCACGATCGCCGTGATCGCACCGATCGGGCCGCGGACCACGGGACGGAGCCTCGACGCCATCAACCCGACATGATCGGCCCGCAGACCAGCGACATCCGGAATCCGAGTTTTGCGCATTATGCTCAGCAGGACGCGTACGCTTTGTCCATGGTGAGAAGGCTGCATGTGGACTTGCGGCTCGCGACCCAGGTGCTGGTGCTGCAGGTCGCCGTGGTGACGCTCACGCTGGGCATTGCAGGCGGGCTGATCGCCTTCATGAGTCACGAGCGCCTCGCCGCCCAATACGAAGACCGGTCGTTGGACATGGGGCGCGCCATCGCCTTCGCCCCTTTGGTCCGTACCGACGTCGCGCGTTACGACGCTGCCCCGTTGACACCGAGCCCGGCGCTCACCGACGAGTTGGCGAACGGACCGTTGCAGTCACTGGCCACCGAAATCCAGCAGCGCACCGGCGTGTTGTTCGTGGTGATCACCAACAATCAGGGCTTGAGGCTCTCCCATCCGAACCGGGACGAGCTCGGTAAGCATGTCAGCACCGATCCCACCGAGGCACTGGCGGGCCACGAGGTGGTGTCGCGGGAAACCGGCACGCTCGGACCGTCGGTTCGCGCGAAAGTACCGATTCTCGCGCCGAATTCGAATCGGGTGGTCGGTATGGTCAGCATCGGTATCTCGACGGCCGCCGTTCACCACCAGCTGTGGACGGACGTGCGGACAGCGGCGGTCCTTGTCGGCGTGGCGCTACTCATCGGCGTCGTCGGCTCAGTGTTCCTGGCCCGACGGTGGCGCGGCCTGACGATGGGGCTCCAGCCCTCCGAAATGGCGGAGTTGATACGGGGCCAAGCAGCAGTCCTGCACGGCATCGATGAGGGCGTGCTGGCCGTCGACACCGCTTGGAAGACAACATTCGTCAACGACGAAGCGTGCCACCTGCTCGAGGTCACCAACGAGACCGGCAGGCCGGTCGAGGACATCGGCCTGACGCCGCGCGTGCTCGAGGTGTTCAGGTCGGCGGATCCGACGCCCACGCTCGCCACCGTCGGCGATCGGATCGTGGTGGTTTCCGCGCGACACGTGACGCGTGAGGGCCGCGATCTGGGAACCGTGTTGGTCGTGCGCGATCGCACCGACGTCGAATCCCTGACCCGCCAACTCGACGCCGTCCAGCTGATGAGCACGGTGCTGCGCGCCCAGCGCCACGAGTTCGCCAACCGACTGCACCTGCTCAATGGCCTGCTACACAGTGGCCACGTCGACGAGGCCGCGCAGTACGTCGAGGAGTTGTTGGGGTCGGGCCCGCTCGGATCGGCCCTGCCTGGGATCGACACCATCCGCGACGCGTTCCTGCAGGCCTTCCTGGCCGCCAAGGCTGCCTCTGCGCGCGAAGCGGGGGTGACGCTGACGATCGGCGAGAACACCTGGGTGCCAGGTCGACTCGCGCTGCCCGTCGACGTGACGACCGTGCTGGGCAATTTGCTGGACAACGCCATCTACGCGGCCCGCACAGGCACGCACGAAACCAAGGTGGTGGAAGTCGAACTGCTGCAAGATGGTCCGACGCTGCACATCACGGTGGCCGATACCGGGGACGGGGTTTCGCCCGACTTCGTCGAGCACGTGTTCACCGAAGGCAAGTCGACGAAGCCGGACTCCGGGATACCGGGCGGCCGCGGCATCGGAATGGCCCTGTCTCGACAGATCACCCGGGCGTTGAACGGTGACGTCCGGCTGTCGAGTCCGGGCAATCCGGGCGCGGAGCTGTGCGGCGCAGAGTTCATCGCCCGACTGCCGGGCGTGATGGTGGAGGAGGAAGCCCAATGGGTGGCACAGAACTGACCGTGCTCGTGGTCGATGACGACTTCCGGGTCGCCAACATGCACTCGGGTATCGTCAACGCGCTACCGGGCTTCACGGTGACAACGACAGCCACGACGCTCGCCGCAGCGCGCAAGGCGGACCCCGTCGACCTGGCCCTGGTGGACGTCTATCTGCCCGATGGGTCGGGAATCGACTTTGTCCGCGAATTGCAGTGCGACAGCATGGTTTTGAGTGCAGCGACGGACGCACCGACGATCCGGGCCGCAGTGGCGGCGGGAGCCTTGAGCTACGTCGTGAAGCCGTTCGCCCCCGCAGATCTCGCGGCGCGGCTGTCAGGGTATGCGCGCTACCGCAAGATCCTGGCCGGAACCAATCTCGGCGGCAACGAGGTGGATGCGGCGCTGGACGCGCTCCGTCCCCGAATCGCCCCTGCGCAGTCCCCCACCGCCGTGGCCTCCCCCACGAAGCAGCTTGTGCTGCAGGCGCTTCGCGCGTCGGGCCAGCCGATGTCGTCGGCTGAGCTATCCGCGGAGGTCGGAGTGTCGCGGGCCACCGCGCAACGGTATCTGTCGACGCTGGCCAATTCCGGCGAGGTGAAGATCCAGCTTCGCTACGGCACGACCGGTCGGCCCGAACAGGAGTTCGTGGCCGTCGAAAAGCCCCCCAACCGCCCCCCGCGCTGAGCTTCAGCAATGCAGCGATGTCGACAAACTCGACGCTGTCGCGCCCTTCGAACGCGATCGGGATGCCGTGCTCCGCGAGGCAGCGCGCATCGAGCACGACCTCCGCGGCCCCGTCATTGCGCGGGTTCCCGCGCAAAACATCCCGCCGCAACGAAATTGAAGAGCCTTTAAAGACGCCTTCAATACACGGACGATCAAAGTTTTTGCACCATTTTTTCGGAGCGGATCCCGGCGGTTTGCTACGGTGCGCACAAAGAAAGGAAGTGTTGATGAACGCAGTGCCTATTCCGTCGCAGCGGCAGCGTTGGCGATTGGCTTAATCGCTTCGGCTTGCGGCAGTTCGCCCAGCTCCGGCAGCACGACCAGTGCGGCAACAAGCGCCGCCTCGAACACCACCGCAGCAGCGACCACGACCGCGCAGGCAACGGCGGCGACCACTCCCAGCGACAGTGCTCAACTGCCATCGCTGATACCGACACCTGCGAACAGTCAGACAACCAAGGGGCCTGACAACATCCCCGACAACGGCATCCACATGCACTTCCAGGTCAACGGGTCGCCGAACGATGTGATGGACGCCTACAAGACCGCGCTCGAAGGCAAGGGCTGGTCTGTGACCACCATCGTGACCTCGGGCGGTGGAGGAGGCGGCGGCGGCGCTACGTACACCGGAACGAACGGCGACGCCTACGGCGTGTTTGACGGAGGAGGGTTCAATACGACGACCTACATCGACGTCTGCACGTGGCCGTCAAAGCCGTCGAACCCCAATTGCAGCCGCGGCGATCGATGACCGCGAAGGCAAGAGCCATTGCTCTTGCCAATACCTGGCGTTCGATCGGGCGACATTTATGGACCAAGTTCGCTGACCAATTCCTCGGGGCCTAACCTACTATTTCCTGTGAACCAGGCGTCAGAAGTCTTAGCGCCAGTAACCCTCATGGGCCTGTGCAGCTTCCGCTTCTAGGAGTGGACCGATGACCGTGATCGGGCGCTGGCCGTTCAAGAGGATGTCGCGACAGGGCAGTGCAAACGAGGTGTGCTCCGGGTCGTCGCCGGTGAATTCGAAGAGTCGACGGTTCGACATGCCGTAGACGACCCTGCCGATTCCGGTCCAATAAGCAGCACCCGCGCACATCACACACGGCTCGGTACTCGCGTACAAAGTCGCGTCATTCATCTCGTCGGTCCCAAGCACGCGCCATGCACCGGCGCTGGCGACGAGCTCTGCATGCTGTGTCGGGTCACCATCGCCTTGGGCCGTCGTGTTGCCTCGTTCGACGATCACCTTGCCGTCGGCATCGGCGACGAGGGCGCCATACGGAGCGCTTCCGCCGTGCCGCGCCCCATCGGCCAACACGAAGGTTCGCCGAAGCAGCGCGAGGTCGGGCACATCATTCGAGTTGGGCTCACCGCGAGCCGGTATGGCACCGACGAGGGGCGATCCGACCACTCCGACAAGAGCCCCAGCGGCGAGCAGAACCTGACGCCTCTGCAGCTCCTGGATGGTCGACCATGCTATCCGTCGCGGCCTCTGTAATGCGGTTCTTCAAGCCGCGACAGCCGAGAGCGACGGTCCGTGCTGGCACCGCACGTGGGTACAGACGGGTGCCTGCGACGACAGCAACGCTCGGCACTCGACGAAACTCCAATTGGAACTCCATCTTTGGCCGTGCCGCGGCCGACCAGCTACCACGACAAGAATTCGCCAAGAACATGCCAAGGATCCGTCGAGCGGCCCGCTTTACGTTCGCGTCGTCAACACCACAGCGGTCCACCGGGACCGCCGGACCAATGGAGAACACAACATGAACACCAGCCACAACTTCAAGAAAATGATTGTCGGGGCGCTGCTTTCGGGCGGCGTCGCGCTGGCCGGCTTTGGGCTGACCGCGGGCACCGCCCAGGCCGCCCCGGACCGGCCAGGCCCGACGATCGACCACTCGGACTTCGGTGTGCCCGTTGTCGAGTGCGTCCGGTGCGGCGGCCACGGCCTTCCCGGCGGATTGGACATCAACCCCGGCGTCAACCCGGCTGGCAAGCTCCCCTCCGCCGTCCAAGGGATCAGCTAGCGGATAACGTTCGACCCGCCACCACGGATCGCCGGTGGCGGGCCGAAACGTGCGACGGTCGAGTGCTGCGAACTGCCCAACTTACGAAACATTCACGCGCACAGGCGATGAGCACCATTCGCCTTCCGCAGCGCGTCATTTGATGACGCGCCCCGCCCGAGAACCGGTGAGCGAAAGCGCAAGGACACCGACGGCGTTACTGGAGATTGATTTGCCGCTGACTCATCGCCTCATACGCCCGGGGATCATCGCGCGTGAGATCGAAGATCAGAGCGTCGAGCAGTACCGGAGATGCTTGTTCGAACAGCGATTCAACACGTGCGCGCTCTCGTTTGTTGTTCAACGGGATTGCGTGGCTAGTCGACATGACGCGGTGTTTCGTTTCGGGTCGTTGCCGACGGTCGACGGCGGGGTGGGTTGAACACGGGCTAAGTCGTCCACTCCGCCCCACACCCGAAGACCTCGACATCTTCGAGCGTATGCGGCGACGCGTCCTGTGTTGAACGGACTAAATGTGTGCGACGATCGCCGCGATGGCCGTCCAGATAACCAGAACCCAGATCGCGACCGCGATCGCCGCGGAGATCAGCGACATCGTGTCTAGTTTCCCCTTCATGAACGCCTCCTCGGTAGGGCTCGTGGCCCGGCAATCTGAACGTGTGTCTTCGAAGAACAGCCCGCGATGTCTACAGCTCAAACGTCCACGCAGTAGTGAACCCTAGACGTCGGCAACCGACCAGCAGATATCCGCCCGTACACCGTCGTCGCGCCGACGTTGTTGTGCGGGACAACGACGGCTCGGCCATCGAGGCGATTAAATACCAACGACAGAATCGTTAGCGATGCGCTTGCAGACGGAGGCGCCCATGCCCAATCTCGTTGCAACCGCTTCCCAGGGCTCCGACCGCGGCCGCGACTTCCGGAACGATTTCACATGATCCCTCTCTCCGATGGCATCCCATCGAGGCGGTTCCCGGTCGTCAACATCGCACTGATCGCGGCGAACTTCGCTGTCTTCCTGTTCTTCGAGTTGCCCAACGGGGAAGCGGCGGTCAACCAGGCGTCGTTCTATCCCTGTGACGTCGACAACGCCTGTCACAGCGCTTTGCCTTGGGGCGTCGCCTGGATCACGGCCATGTTCATGCATGCCGGCTGGGACCACATCCTCGGCAACATGCTTTTCCTGGCGATCTTCGGCAATAACGTCGAGGATGCGTTCGGGCGACTCGGCTATCTGGTGTTCTACTTCGCCGGCGGATTCGCGGCCATGATGCTGCAAACCGGGATCACCCTGCTCTTCGGCACGGCGGCCGACGCTCAGATACCCAACCTGGGCGCCAGCGGCGCGATCGCTGCTGTGCTGGGCGCTTACATCGTGCTCTATCCCAAGTCACGCATCCGCACGCTCCTAGTGTGGTTCCCGATCAGCATCCCGGCGTGGGTCTATCTCGGTGGCTGGTTCCTCTACCAGTTCTTCGAGGGCAACTACGCGCTGCTCCACCCCTCGAACGAACGTGGCAGTGGTGTCGCGTTCTTCGCACACGTCGGTGGGTTCATCTTCGGCGCGATCGTGGCGAGAATTCTCCTAGCCGCAGGCCGAATCACGCCGACGGAGACGCAACGGGCCGCCTACAGATGATGTCTGGTCGTCGGCGCTGGCCGATACTGCAGCGTTGACTTTGGAGCCCGACCCCCCAGCGCCGACCGCCAATCTCATTCGCGCACCAGTCACCCGCACCTAAAGCCAACTATCAATGGGCGGCGGACCTCGTCGCGGCACTCGTAGGCCAGGTACAAGTCGGGTCGCCGCGTCGCGGAATCCAAACGGAACATTCTTGGTTACCACCACCAACTCGACAGAAAGCCAGCCAATGACCAGCCCAGAACAGCCCACGGCGACGACGCCACCGCACACTGACGCCGAGGCCGTCAAGGCAGTGGTGAGGCTCAACACGGAACAAGTTCAGGGCCAGGGTGACTTCGCCCTGTTCGACGAATTGTTCGCCGACGATTTCGTCGACCACACCCCCCAGCCGGGCACTACGCCCGACAAAGCCGGCGTTCGCGTCCTCTACAACCGGCTGCGACAAGCGTTTCCCGATTTTCGACCCGAGATCCATTGGCAAACGGTCGATGCCGACATCGTCACCACGTTCAAGACCTACCACGGTACCCACCTAGGCGACTTTCTCGGCATCGCTCCCACGGGCAAGGCGGTTCATTTCGAAACGGTCGACGCCATGCGTGTTCGCGATGGAAAGATCACCGACCACTGGGGCGTAGCGAATTTGTACTCCGCGCTACAACAACTTGGACAACTACCGCCCACCTGACAGCCGCTTAATGGACAGCGCTGATCGGATGAACCGTCCGGCGATGTGCGGGTCTGCGTCATCTCGCCGGGAATCACCGAATCCGAACTCGCGGAATCGATCTCAGATGAACAGGCCCGCGACGCCATGCAGGGATACCGCGCATTCGCGATCGCACAGCCGCCCGAGGTCGACGTCAACGAGATGATCGTGCGACCTGCCGCCAGCACGCACTAACCAGGGGGCAGCCGTTACAACCTGAGTCTTAGGACAGGATCTGTCCGCTATAAGCGGCAGGTTGGAGGCATGACCACTACAGAACCCATCACGGCATTTCGCATGGCGATTCCGGACGCGCAGCTCGACGATCTGCACGACCGGCTGCGCCGCACGCGCTTCCCCGCGCCGTTGCCCGGCGACGGGTGGGATACCGGCGTTCCGGTGTCCTACTTGAAAGAACTCGTCACATACTGGGACCGCGCGTATGACTGGCGGGCGGCCGAAACCGAACTGAACCAGCTGCCCCAATTCACGACCGAGATCGACGGTACGACCATCCACTTCCTGCACTTGCGTTCACCCGAGCCTGACGCGCTGCCACTCATACTCACCCATGGGTGGCCGGGCTCATTTGTGGAGTTCCTCGACGTACTCGGGCCACTGACTGACCCGCGAAGCCATGGTGGGGACCCCGCCGACGCGTTTGACCTAGTCATTCCCAGCCTGCCCGGCTTCGGATTCTCTGGCCCGGTACCCGACGCGGGTTGGGATGTCGACCGGATTGCGCGAGCCTGGCTCGAGCTGATGAGTCGGTTGGGCTACGACCGGTTTGGGGTGCAAGGGGGCGACATCGGTGCCAGCGTGTCGCCCGCGGCCGGGCGCGCAGCACCGGAGCGGGTCATTGGGGTGCACGTCAACGGCAGCATCGGCATGCCGGCCGGCGAGCTTAGCGAGGATGAACTCGCGTCGATGACCCATCTTGAACGCGACCGGGCGGAACGTGTCCAGAAGTTCATGCAGGACGAGTTCGGTTACATCGCGATTCAATCCACGCGACCGCAGACGATCGGCGCGGCGCTGGTTGACTCACCTGTCGGCCAGCTCGCCTGGATCGTGGACAAATTCCGCGCCTGGACACACCCGCTGGACAGCCTGCCGGATGCGATCGTCGATCGCGATCGGCTGCTGACCAACGTCATGATCTATTGGCTCACCGCCTCCGCTGGGTCGGCGGCCTATGTCGGTTATGCCCAGGCCTCGTGGGGGCCACCCGCTCAATTCTCGGGCGTGCCGACCGGCGCCATCATGTTCGCTCACGACGTTGGTATCCGTCGCCTCGCCGAACAGACCAACAACATCACCACCTGGACCGATATCCCCACTCGGGGAGGACATTTCGCCGCTCTCGAAGAGCCGCAGCTGCTCACCGACCACATCCGCGCCTTCTTTCGCGATCTGCGATAAGCCCCAACCCGTTTCCCTACACCAGATCGCATAGCGGCCAAACGCACTCGGTGACAAATCTGTTCACCAACTGCTGTAAACGTCCATGTCGCCGCGGCTGTGTGCGTCCTAGTCACCACCGCGGTGCGAATGTGCGCGGTGCGGTTCGGCTGGTCACTTCCCGAGCAACGTTCGTGGACAGTGAGTCAACGAGGAAGTTGGAGGTGACTCGCCGGCACGACGTGGTCGACGAGGTCACCATCCCAGGTTTACCCGGCACAATGCCTGAGGTGCCGTTGTGGTGTCCGGTCCCGTATCGTACCGTCAACCTAGTTGATACGCGGGCCGTCCATCACCGAGATCTTCTACCGTCCGGACGTCGCCGCTCGTCGAAAGGGTCACGGATGCCGCGGTTTTCGATCGGAAGCCGATTGTTGCCGCGGTGGATGCTTCTGGTGGCGGTGTTCGTCAACGTCTCCGCTCAGGGCAATTCCGACTCGATCGGCTGCCGGATCAAGATCGATGACGTCCTCAAGGACACGCGAACGGCCAACACCCTGAACGCCTTCACCTACTGCCTGGACAAGTCCGGATGAGCACCCATCAGGCCGAACGCCAGTCGAGGACAGACCGGGTCGCGGACGCGATCCGGCGTTTCTCGCCGCTGATCGCATTCTTCTGGCTGGGCCTGGCGGTGCTCACGAACGTTTTCGTGCCGCAGTTGGAGACGGTTGCCCAAGCGCACAACGTCTCGCTGAGTCCGCAAGATGCGCCGTCGCTGCAGGCCAGTAAACGGATCGGCAAGGTGTTTCACGAGTTCGACTCCGACAGTGCGGCGATGATCGTGCTGGAGGGCGACCAGCCCCTCGGTGCCGACGCGCACCATTACTACGACGGCTTGATAAAGAAGCTCTCCCAGGACACCAAGCACGTGGAGCACGTTCAGGATTTCTGGGGTGATCCGCTGACGGCGGCCGGCTCGCAGAGCACCGACGGCAAGGCGGCGTTGGTGCAGGTGTATCTGGCCGGTAATCAGGGCGAGTCGCTATCCAATGAGTCCGTCGATTCCATTCGCAACATCGTCGACCAGACGCCGCCGCCGCCCGGGGTGAAGGCCTATGTCACCGGCGCCGCACCGCTGGTCACCGATCAGTTCGAGGTGGGCCGCAAGGGCACCCTCAAGACCACCCTGATCACCATCGGGGTGATCATGGTGATGCTGTTCTCGCTCTACCGCCGGTTCACCACGGTGCTTCTCGTGATCTTCACGGTGATGATCGAGTTGACCGCGTCGCGCGGGGTCGTCGCCCTGCTGGCGAACGCCGGAATCATCGGACTGTCGACGTATTCGACGAACCTACTCACCTTGCTGGTCATCGCCGCCGGGACGGACTACGCGATCTTCATCCTGGGCCGCTACCACGAAGCACGCCACGCCGGGCAGGATCGGGTATCAGCGTTCGGGACGATGTACCGGGGGACCTCGCACATCATCCTGGGTTCGGGCCTGACGATTGCCGGCGCCGTGTTCTGTCTGACCTTCTGCCGGCTCCCGTATTTCCAGAGCCTGGGCATTCCCGCTGCGATTGGGGTCCTCGTCGCGCTGCTGGCCGCGCTGACCCTGGCGCCGGCGGTGCTGAGCATCGGCCGCCATTTCGGTCTGTTCGAGCCGGCCCGCGCGATGCGCACCCGGGGCTGGCGGCGCATCGGGACAGCCGTCGTGCGTTGGCCCGGCCCCATCCTGGTGGTGACTATCGCCGTGGCTCTCATCGGTCTGCTCGCCCTGCCGGGGTACACGACCAGTTACGACGCCCGCCCCTATCTGCCTGCCAGCGCCCCGGCCAACGTCGGCTACGCGGCGGCCGAGCGCCACTTCTCCCAGGCCCGGCTCAATCCCGAATTGCTGATGATCGAGGCCGACCACGACCTGCGCAATTCCACGGACATGATCCTGTTGGAGCGGGTAGCCAAGGCCGTCTTCCACACCGACGGCATCGCGCAGGTGCAGTCGATCACGCGACCGTTGGGCACGCCACTGGATCACACGTCGATCCCGTTCCAGATCAGCGCGGGCAGTTCGGCGCAGATCAACAACCTGCCCTATCAGCAGGCCCGCGCCGCCGATCTGCTCAAACAGGTCAAGGTGATCAACGACTCCATCGACGTTCTGCGCCAGCAGTATGCGCTGCAACAACAGTCAAGCGCCGTCACCGACGAGCAGACCGAGGCGTTCAAGCAGACGGTCGCCACGGCGCAGGACCTGCGCGACAAGATCGCCAACTTCGACGACTTCTTCCGGCCGCTGCGTAACTACTTCTATTGGGAGCCACACTGTTTCGACATCCCGGCGTGCTGGGCGTTGAGGTCCCTCTTCGACGCGCTGGACGGCATCGACGCGCTGACCGACCAGTTGAGCAACGTCTCGGCGAGCATCACCAAGCTGGATGAGCTGCAGCCGAAACTGCTGGCGCTGATCCCCCCGCAGCTCGCCAATCAGCAGACCAACCGCGACCTGACGATGACGAACTACGCCACCACCTCGGGCATCGACGACCAGACGGCAGCGGCACTGCAGAACGCCACCGCCCTGGGCCAGGCATACGACGCGTCGAAAACCGATGACTCCTTCTATCTACCACCGGAGGCGTTCACCAACCCCGAGTTCCTCCGCGGCCTGAAGCTGTTCCTCTCGCCCGACGGTCACGCCGCACGCATGATCATCACCCACGACGTCGATCCTGCTACCCCCGAAGGCATTTCGCACATCGACGCGATCAGACACGCCGCGCAGGAGGCCATCAAGGGCACGCCATTAGCGGGATCCAGGATCTACATCGCCGGGACTGCAGCGACCTACAAGGACATCCGCGACGGCGCCAAGTACGACCTGGTGATCGCCGGAATCGCCGCACTGAGCCTGATTCTGCTCATCATGTTGTTCATCACCCGAAGCCTGGTGGCCGCATTCGTCATCGTGGGCACCGTGGCGTTGTCGTTGGGCGCCTCTTTCGGGCTTTCGGTGCTGATCTGGCAGGACATCTTCGGTGTCGAGTTGTTCTGGATCGTGCTGGCGCTGGCCGTCATCCTGCTGTTGGCCGTGGGGTCGGACTACAACCTGTTGCTGATCTCGCGGTTCAAGGAAGAGATCGGCGCCGGCTTGAAGACGGGCATCATTCGTGCGATGGCCGGCTCCGGCGCGGTGGTGACCGCCGCCGGTCTGGTGTTCGCGGCCACCATGGCCTCATTCATGTTCTCCGATTTGCGGATTCTCGGTCAGATCGGGACCACGATCGCCCTTGGTCTGCTGTTCGACACACTGATCGTGCGTTCGTTCATGACGCCGTCCATCGCAGCACTGATCGGGCGCTGGTTCTGGTGGCCGGAAAAGGTTCGCACCCGCCCCGCCCGCAGAATGCTTCAGGCACGCCAAGCAGATCGTCAACTGCCTCTGTGGGAAGACGGGGACCCGGCGCACACTTCCGAATCACCGGCACGCTAGGCGGTGGAGAGCTCCCCGGATGACTCGGGCACCGACAAGGGAGCGTTCTGCAGACGCCCCTTCAACCGTGCGACCCTGCGCAGCTGCGCGACGATGTTCATGGAGGTCAACATGGGGATGCCCCCGATGAACGTTCGAAAGGAGGGGTTGCCGCCATCTTCGTGGAGCATGAAGAGACAGCCAACGACGTAAAAGAACCCCATAGTGAAGAGGACGGCGGGCATCGCGTACGCGAGCGGTGATCGAGCGTCAGAAATTAGTTCGCCCGCATAATCTACTTCTTCCTGCGACATCGATTCGCGCTTGCGCAGTTTGGCGAGAACCGCTTTATGGGCACCAACTTCTTCGCCCAGCGCAGCGGGTGTGCGATCCTCCATCCGCCTTACGAACACGAGTACGCAAGCGGCGAAGAAAAATGCCATCACCGCAGCAAATATCGTGAGACAACCCCAGAGGCCGAGATCCACCTGCCGCTCCCTGCTCCCCCGTCGAACGCCTCTGAAAACGCTATCGCAACCACGTGGTTCTCTTGGTAGCAGTGAAGCGAGTTCTCAGGCAACCGACTGGTCGTGCCCCAATGTCCCTCTGACAACTCACGACCGCTACTGCTGGAGCGACTCCTGCTTGGGATTGCCAGACCGGTCAGCGTCAGCGCGTGGTCGGCGGCGTCGGCTTGTCAGGAGCTCGACCGGCTGGCTGGCCGATAAACGGCCTAGGCTCCGGAAGCGGCCGGAAAGGCTGGCGACGTTGCCGACCTCAAGACCGACGCCGCCGAACTGCGGTCAAGAAAGCGTCCCTCGAGGACCAGTTCGCCGAGGTCAAAGACCTCCTGATTTGGGCCCTGGGCGAGTAGGACCGGCCGCGCGCGGGCGCCTCCCCGATGCCGGCCGGCGGAGCAGTCGCCGGCGCGACATCGTCACCCTGTCGCGGCTAGATGCAGCGCCGCGGGTGGATGAGGTTGAACAGAGGACCGCGGCACGGTCCTCGCCAGCTCGCAGGCGGGGCGTAGCCCGGGGGTGGGGCCCAGCCAACCGGTGGCATCCAGTCGACCGGCGGGGCCCACCCCATCGGTGGAACCCAGCCCGGTGCGGGGTAGCCGTTGTTCCACCCCGAGCCCCACTCGGGGTGATACCAGTCGGTCCTCCAGCCCCAGTCCTGGGCCCAGCCCGCTCCCCCGGCCGCCAACCCGGCCTCGATCGGGCGCTGCTGGGCGGCAGGCCCGGCGGCGGAAGCGGCCGCCGGAAACGCCAGCGCCGCGGCCACCCCGGCCGTGCCCGCAACCATCGCGAGGGCACGCAGCGACGTCCGCAGCCCGGTCGTGTCGTCCCGCCGATCGCCGGTCGTGCTGACCGGTCGGCGATCACCACGTGTGTTCATGGCTTCTCCAATCTCACCGACCCCGGCCGGTCCGAGATCGTGTAAGACAGTATTACAAGATAAGTGTACTAGATCAAGTATGTATTCTCAAATTACCTGATCACTGTCTGCTTACTCATGCTCGTGACATAGTCTGGTGTACTCTTGCAATACATCTCTGGGCGGAACTGGCCGGCCGTGCGCGGCGGGCCGGGAACGCCAGACTCGGAAGTGGACGGATGGCGGCACAAAAGGGCAAGACGCTGCAGCTGCGGGTGAACGCCGACTACGCGCGGCGGTTCGCGGCGGTGGCCAAGGCCCGGGGCCTGACGGAGTCCGGTCTGCTGAAGGTGGGCGCCGATAAGGTTCTCGCCGAGGCCGAGGGTGATATCGACGCTCTCAAGGCGCAGGTGCGGGAGCAATATGAGGCCGCCAAGCGGCAAGCGCTGGCCGAACTGGACGCACTGGTGCCCCGGCCGGCCGCCCAGGACTCCTCGGCCGGCGGAGCCGGTGCCGATCAGCCTGCCGGTTCGGGCGGCTGACCCGTCACCGGCAGCGCCAGCGGGCCTGGCTCAGCAGTCCTTGTCGCGCAGCACATACACCGGGTAGGTGGTGGTGGCCGCGCTGGCGTTGTCGCTGGTCGTCACCAATATCTGCACCGGTTTAGCGGTGTAGCCGCACCAGTAGCCCACCGTGGTCCGATCCGGTGGGGCGCTCAGCACGAACTGGTAGATCGTCGGCGACCCGCCCGTGTCGATGGTGTGGACCGGAATGAAGTCGCCGGCGTCCAGGTGCGGCTCGGGGGCGACCGGATGATCGGCGTCGGCCATCAGATGGGAATCGGTGACCACGGTCGGGGCGGTCCCGTACACCGACAGCGACAGCTGGTCAGGCGGCAGGTGCGGGTCGCGGATCGACAGCCACAGCTGAAAGACCATCCGGCCGTTGATCCGCAACACCGGAGCACTGACCTGGGGGAGCACCCCCGGCACGGTCTGCGCGCCCCGGGCCGGGCTCGGACTGTCGGCCAGGGCGAACAGCTGCACCTTCGTGTTCGGCAGCCGCTGGGCCAGCGACACGGTGGTCGGGGCGCCGGGCGGAAGCGGAATGGGGTCGGCCGGCGCTTGCCCGGCTGCGGTGCCGGTGCGGCCGCCCGGCAGGAATGCGTACGGGATGGTCGGAATCATCCACTGCAGCAGCCCGAGCACCGCCACCGTGGCCAGGGCGGTAATGCCGATCGGCCGCCACGGGATCGATCGCGGTCTGGACCGATCCGCGGGTGCCGGCATGGTCTCGGGCGGCGGCGCCGCAAGCTGCTCGTCGGCCTCCCGGAACTGGCGGAGGCAGTTCACCACCGAAGTGATCGCGGCGCGCGGGGGATAATCGGGATCGGCGACGATCTCGTCGACCAGGTCGAGGAAATGGTCCCGAACATCGGGCTGGGACCACACCGGCAAGATGACGTCCTGGAAGGCCTCGGTGACCGCCATCGCCAGGCTGAACGCCGCGCCGGCGAGGTAACCGCGGTAGGCGACGGTGCCAAGCGGCGGCCCCGGGTCGGGCATCCGCCCCGGAAAGACGGCGCCGGCGTCCTGGATCAGCATCACCGCGGCACACCCACCCAGCTGATAGCCGAACTTGTCCACCGGGTGGGTCCGGGCCTTGGCCTGCAGGTAGGCGGCATCCATCGCCTCGGCCAGGGCCTGCCCGTTCACCATGGCGTCGTACTGGCCCGGCGCCGCCGCGCCGCGCAACGCGTTGGTCGCCACCAGCAGCAGCAGGCTGCGCTGCAGCGCGTCATACGTGTCGCCCCCGGCGTCATGCCCACTCGTGGACCCCACGGCGCCATCGTAAGGGCCAAACGTGGGACCCCCGACCTGAGCGCCGGCACGCCATCGGCCGGGCGAGCCGGGCCGCCCGCCCGCGGTGTAATGATGTAGTTACGTCTTACGATAAGACGACGGAGAGTGGTACCCGCAGGACCGATAGGCAGGAGCGCGAGCGACGATGAGCACGGGCGGAGTCCGACGCCGGCGCACAGCCGCCGGGCTGCTGCTCGGCATCGCCGTGGCCGGCCTGGCCTGCTCGCCGGTGGCGTCGGCCTCGCCCGGCCAAATCGTCGACATGGCCGAGCAGTGCCGCGAGCAGTACCCCCGCGATGCCCAGTTCCTGCCCGCGGAGGCCTATCTGGTGGCACCCCGCGACGCCTTCTCCTGGCGGTGCAAGCGCGTGTCCATCTCGCCAAAAGGTGGAATCGTCGGCGATCTGGCGGTTGACCCCAACGCCTACTGCAGCCGCATCAACGCCGGACCTGCCGTCATCAGCATCACCCACCCACCCAACTGGGAATGCACCGGCTGAGCCCCGCGCATCGTTCGGCGCGAGTACACGCTCGGGGCCTCCGGCATCGTTCCTCGGGGAACTTGAGGTCCACCCCGTTGGCCATGCGGAGTGAAACTGCCGGTCGACAAGATGATGATCACTGGCAGCTCGGTCCACCACGCCGACCGGCATTACTAGCCCGGGGCTGACGCGGACAATAGTTAGGTCTGTGTGAACGAAGGCGTGACTGCCGATCACCTATGCGACCCGGCGACGCGGTGCGGGGTTGCTTCCGCGCCCAATGCCGAAGTTCACCCGCCGTTTGTGCCCGATTCGCCCCGCGTTGCGGCCGTTCGGGCGGGCATGGGCCACGATCCAATGGTGCTCATGAAGCCTCTGACGCCCGCAGGAGAGATCCCGGACACCGGCGTTCCGCCGGAAATCGCCGTCGGCATGACCATCGCCGAACAGTACGAGTGGCATCAGGCCTATCTGCGCCGCCACCGGGTGTCACGGCGCACCTTCCTGCGAGGCTCGGCAGCGGCGGCGGCGGTCGCCGCACTGGGCGTCTCACCGTTCGGTCACCGCGCGTACGCCGAGGACGCCCCGTTGGCCGTGGCCAACCGCCGTGTCGGGTACGGCGCCGACGCCGCCAGCCAATTGCGCTTCGCCGCGCAGTTATCACGAAATCCCGGCCGCACCAAGGTTTTTCTCGACCATGGCCCCACCCCTGCGCTGGGGGCGAGCGCCGAGGCCGAAGTCCGAAATCTGGTCACCCAGGTCCCGGCCAGCGGCGGCGGTGTGCTGGCGGCCGAGCAGTTCTACGTCCACGTTCCCCTCGACGACCTGCCCGCCAGGATGCCGCACTTCTACCGCTGGCGCACCGACGACGGCTTCACCGGCGACATCCTGCCCGCCACGACCGCGATGGCCAACGCGCGAAATACGTTGAGCCCGTTCCGGTTCACCATGATGGGCGACCAGGGCACCGACGAGACCCCGTTGCTGCCGCCCGGCGTTGCCCCCGGCATCTACGACGACCGCTATTACAAGGCCGACAACGATCCTGCGCCCGCGCACACCGCCAACGTGCTCAACCAAATCATCGCGTCGCGGCCCGACTTCCACGTGCTGGCCGGCGACATCGCCTACGCCGACCCGTCCGGACTGGGCAAGCCGGCAACCTTCATGGCGTCGGCTTCCGATCCCCCGGCCGGCTTCGACAAGTTCAACCCCTTCGTGTGGGACGTGTACCTCGGCTCCATCGAAGCCAGCGCCTCGACGACACCGTGGATGTTCGCCACCGGCAACCACGACATGGAGGCCGCCTACCCGACACACGGCTACGGCGGCCATCTGGCCCGGCTGGACTTTCCCCGCAACGGGCCCACCGCCTGCCCGTCCGTGTACTCCTTCGTCTACGGCAATGTCGCCGTGCTGTCCCTGGACGCCAACGACGTCAGCTACGAGATCAAGACAAACACCGGCTACTCGGGCGGTGCGCAGAACACCTGGGTGGCAAGGACACTGGCGGCACACCGCGCCAACCCCGACATCGACTTCATCGTGTGTTTCTTCCACCACTGCGCCTACTCCACCACCGCGGCGCACGCCAGCGACGGCGGCGTGCGGGCGGCCTGGTGCGACTTGTTCGACAGCCACCAGGTCGACCTAGTGCTCCAAGGGCATAACCACGTGTTCGAACGCACGGATCCCATCCGAGCCAACAGGCCGACCACGGCCGCCGCCGACAACGCGGTCGTCTACCCCGAGACCGACGGCACCGTGTACTACACCGTGGGCTGCGCAGGACGGCCGCGCTACACCTTCCAGCCCGGCGAGGGCGAAAGCTACCGCGGCAACGAACTCGCCGATACCTTCGTGCCCAACAGCTACGTCTGGACCGCACGGGGCGACAAGCACGAGGAGGCGGTCGGCTGGTCGCGGGTGCGGTTCGCCAACTACGCCTTCATTCGTGTCGATGTCCGCCCCGGGACCTTGATGAGCGAAATGGATGTGATGGCCGTCGATGAGTACGGTCGGGAATTCGACAAACTCACCTATCGCCGCCCGGTGCGCGCCTGAGGCTCAAAGCGGGATCCTCCGACGGCTACAGCGCCACCACGCGATTGGCCGTCGCAGCAGCGTGCTCTGAGCAGAACCGACCCACAGCGCCCGCGAATGCGAGCGGTGCACCGTCGCTGGCAGTCATCCCGGTCCCCGATCACACAGTCGGAAGCCCGATGCGCGGACGGCGATTCAGTTTGGCACACTGTGCGAATGGCACAGATAACGCTGCGTGGAAACCCTATTCATACGACCGGGGAGTTGCCCGCAGTCGGATCACCTGCTCCTCCGTTCACCCTGACGGGCACTGATCTTGCGGCCGTGACCAGTGCGGAGTTTGGCGGAAACCCCGTATTGCTCAACATCTTTCCGTCTGTGGACACACCCGTATGCGCGACGAGCATCCGCACGTTCAATGAGCGTGCCGCGGCAAGCGGTCTGTCCGTGCTATGCGTGTCGAAGGATCTGCCATTCGCACAGAAGCGCTTCTGTGGCGCCGAGGGCATCGACAATGTCATGACGGCGTCCGCGTTTCGTGACAGCTTCGGCGAGGACTACGGCGTCCTTATCGCAGACGGTCCGATGGCCGGGCTCCTCGCGAGGGCCATCGTGGTGATCGGCGCAGACGGCAACGTTACGTATACGGAATTGGTGCCGGAAATCGCCGTCGAGCCCGACTATGACGCGGGACTATCGGCGCTGAGCACCTCGGGCTAGCTCATATGGCTGACAAGCGGCGATGTCGGAGCCGGCCGGTTGCCCAGGCGTCATAACCCTCGGACGGCAGATTGGCGATGACGGCGTCAGCGCCGCTCGCGCCGGCCAGTGGCGCAGCCGCGACAGCCGCCGTGGCGCCCCCAACCAGCAACACCGCCGCCACGCCCACTGCCTTAAGTGACGTGACTCGATGATGCGCCTCGGCAAGTGAATACCGAAGCGAGGACCCGCGCCGACACCTCGGTAGAGCGTGGCCGTTTCCTCCTCAGCCGGGCTGGGTACGCCACCGGTAGCCGGCAATCGCAGGCTCTGCGAGCAGCGTCAACGCCAAATACCCAGTCCCACAACAGATGTGCAATCCAAGTTCGAAGCGCAGAAAGGAGTGCGTCGCTGTGCGCAAATGGGCTATCTCAACCGTCTCGTCAGCCGTCCTCATGACCGCGACCGCGATGACGGACTGCAGTGTCCTGTCGTCGCCGCACCGCCCGGAGGGCACGCAACCGCACACCACCGGCGCAGCAACATCGAAGACCTCGGCGGCTAGCGACTACTCCGGCTTGCTGATCAAGCCCAATGCCATCGGCGGACTCGACGAGACCGATACCGCGCAGCCGCCGACGTTGAACCCGCACGGTGTGCCCGGTGCGTCGGTCGTGTTCGTTAACAAGGCCAACACCCGCGCTGTCGGCAACACCATCTTCGTCCTCCCCGATCCGGACGCTGCGACAGCGGCGTTGAACGGAGCCAAGAAGGCGCTCGGAACGGTCATCGAAGGCGCAGTCGCGCAGCCGGCGCCGGTAGGCGCCAACGGCACCACGGCTGGTGGCCCCTCCCCGGACGGGTCCAAAGCGGTGACTGTAGGTGATGTTCACCGAAGGCGGGACTTTCGTCACGCTCAAGTTCGACGCTGCGATGACCGATGCGGTCGCGCCGCCACTGGCGAGCCAGGTCGCCCAGCGACAAGACGCGCTGATCAAGACGGCCCGCATCTGAACCTGTTCGGCCCGCGGTTAACCAGCGCCGACGCGGGGTATCAGCAGCGCAGAGGCGGTGTCGCCGCCGATGGCGTCATGGTGCGCTGGCTGGATCGCGTCGGACAAGCAGTGCAAACTGGGCGGTCCCTCGAAACGTCCGGCCCGACCCCGTGCGGTCCCGGTTGCGAAGCCTGGTGCTGCTGCTGGCACTCGGCAGCGCAGCCATCGCGGCCACCGTTTTGTCCGGCGTTGCGAATACCGCCGACTCGTTCGGGTTCATCAGCACCGCAGCCGTCATGACGGCGTCGGTCGCGATCAACACCGTTTTCGCGCTCGTACTGGGGATGCTGGCGTTTTTGTACCTGATCGCTGCGAGCCTGGTGCTGTGCGTGGAGATCAACGTCGTGCGCGTCGATAGGCTGCACCCGCGAGCGCTCCTGAGCCCGTTCACCGACAACGTCGAGCTCACCGACGGCGACCGAAAAACCTACACCGGGCGGGCAAAGGCCGAGCGCGCCAAGGGTTTTCAGCGTGTCGAGGTGTCATTTGATCAGCGTGAAAGCCAGCAGCGGCGCGCCGCGGACACACCCCGACCGACAACAGCCCACGGGTAAATTGCGTCCGACAAACCTGGCAGACTCGCGATCCGACGCCCTGGTGGACGCCACGCGACAGCCAGCGTGCGTAGTGTCCTGTGGCAAGCCAATGTGAACGTGGTGAGCGTCATCTTCGAGCGAGCTCAACGCCGCAGTTGACGCGACCACATCGTCGCGTGCCCGGCGGACAACTCTGACAAGCCGACGTGAAGAAAAAATCCGAAAAGACACTCGGAATATCCGAAAAACGAAGCGCTGCAATCATTCCATTTACTGAGACTTTCCTGAGACTGGGCTCGCCGCAGCGCATCGGTAGTACCCTCAATATTGGTTGAGCTTACAGCCGGTTACGGCACACCACTGGAATGCCGTTGTTCCGGCCTTCAGACTGCAGGGCCATTCGAGATCCTTCATGGGTGCATCGAGAAGGAGTTCACCATGTCTGATGCCCGCACCGTCTGGTTGAATCGCCCAGATTCTGCATCGTCCGTCGAAACACAACGATGCGGCCGCGCCGCTTGCGAAGTCCGCCAACTTACCGCCGCATGCCTGTGCGTGACCGTCGTCGGCGAGGTCGACGCGACCAATCGCCAGGCTTTCGGTCGTTTCGTAGAGCGCCACACCCGCGTCTCAAAACAACTCGTGCTGGATCTGAGCAGGGTCGACTTTTTCGGCAGCCAGGGCTTCACTGCTCTGTATTACGTCGGCGTGCAGTGTGCGCGACGAGACGTCGACTGGATGATTGTCGGCAACCGAATTGTGCGGCGAATTGTCCGCATCTGCGATACCGACGACGAGCTGCCAGTTGTCGACAACCTGGATGCTGCGCAACGCAGGCTCGATCACCTGATCAAGGACCGCAGACCAACAGCACCAAAATCGGCCGCGAGCACGGCGGGCCGCCGCGGACGCCCTAGCGGGGTATCGTCGCCGAAGGTTTCCACCTCGGGCGCTGGCTTTGTCGTCGACGCAATGAGCAGTGTCCCCCTATCCGTCCCGGCGCCGCGCCGTTGACCCCAATGCCATTGTCTCCCAACAACTGAGCTAAACCGGCCGACCGATTGGCATGAGCAGCCTCAGAGGCGGCGCACGCCCGAGACGGTCTCGTCGAGCAATGACGCCTCAGACCGGAGACCGAGGCGGGTAAACCGTGATGAGTAGGTCCTCGAATGCGAAAAGATGACGTGATGGGTGACGGTCGAACAAGGGTGTTGATCATCGGGGGCGGATTCGGAGGGTTGTTCTGCGCGCGCAGGCTCGGGCGTGTCGATGTCGAGGTCACGCTGCTTGATCGCGCTGCGTGCCACGTGTTCCAGCCGCTGCTCTACCAGTGCGCCACCGGGACGCTGAGCATTGGGCAGATCAGCCATTCACTGCGCGAGGAGCTCGCGCGGCACCGCAACGTCACCACCCTGCTCGGCGAAGCGGTCGACCTTGACGCCGATGCGCGCCAGGTCACCGCCCGCCGCCCCGACGAGTCCACGTTCACGCTTGACTACGACATGCTGATAGTCGCCGTCGGAATGCGGCAGTCGTATTTCGGTCACGAGGAATTCGCGCAGTGGGCGCCGGGGATGAAGACTCTCGACGACGCACTGAGTGTGCGCCGCAGGCTGTTCGGCGCATTCGAGATGGCCGAAACTCTGCCCCCAGGACCTGAGCGCGACGCATGGCTGACCTTCGCGATAGCCGGTGGCGGACCCACCGGTGTCGAGCTCGCCGGGCAGATCCGGGAAATGGCTACTCGAGCCCTGGCCAATGAGTTCCACAGCATCGAGCCCCAAGACGCGCGTGTACTGCTCTTCGACGGGGGAAGCTGCGTTCTGGGCAGCTTCGCGCCAGCCCTCACCGACAAAGCCACCAAGATCCTGCAGAATCTGGGCGTCGAACTGCACATGGGTGTGCACGTCACCGACGTGCGACACGACGGTGTGACCGTCACACCGAAGGCGGGCGGCCCGCCCGAGGAGTTCGCGGCCAGAACCGTCCTGTGGACGGCGGGCGTGGAGGCTGTGCCATTCGCGCGGCGTATCGCAAAGGTGCTCGAGGCCGAGTCCGACCATGCCGGACGCATCGCAGTGGCAGCCGACCTGTCCATGCCCGGGCACCCGGAGATCTTCGTCATCGGTGACCTCGTCGGCCGTGACAACCTGCCGGGCGTGGCTGAGAACGCTATGCAGGGTGGAATCCATGTTGCCGCCTGCGTTCGTCACGATCTCGCCGGTAAGGCTCGTCCCCACTACCGTTACCGCGATGTCGGCTCTGCGGCCTACATCAGCCGTGGACACGCCCTGCTGCAAGCCGGCCCGGTCAAGCTCTCCGGGTTCATCGGCTGGCTGGGCTGGGGACTTATCCACATCGCATTTCTCACTGGCGTAGAGAACCGCATCAGCACCGTCGCCACATGGCTGGCCACGATCGCGCGCGCCCGCCGCATCGACCGGACGTTCATCCTTGGTAGCACGACTTCACCCGAGCACCCCTACACCTGGTTGAAGTTCATGCACCCCAACATGATTGACCCGACGCATCATTCCGGCGAGGCGACGACTTAGGCACTTATGGTGTTCAAGGGCCGCCGCGCCAATGCTCGATGCGATGATGATCAGGGGTGAAACCATGCTTCACACCCCATAAGACCGCCTGGGTCCGACTGCCGACTCCGATCTTGCGATAGATCGTACGGATGTAGGACTTCACAGTGTTGGGGCTGAGATATGTCAGCTTCGCGACCTCGGCATTGCTCTTGCCCTGGGTAATGAGCGCCAGGATCTCCGACTCACGATCGCTGAGCCCTTCGCCGCGGCCGGGCCAGTCGAGCCCGACGGCGCTGCGCGCCCGCGGCGGGACATCGCTGATCACCGTCTCCCCGGCATGCACCGCCTCCAGCGCGGCGACCAACTCTCGTGCCGGCAGCGTCTTCGATAAGTAGCCGTGTGCCCCGTGCTGCTGCGCGCTGGCGATGAGGTCTGGGTGAAAGTTCCAGGTATAGACCACCACGCGGCGTGCGCGCGGATTAGCCACCAGATGGGCAATCTCTTCGTGGTCGGATTCTGGTTGGGCGAACGAGTCGTACAGGACAATGTCGACTGCGTCATCGACGGGCATCGTGGAGTCGAGTTCGGCGACGATCACCCGGTCGCGGTACCGGTCGAACATATTGGCCACACCCATTACGACCACGTCGTAGTCGTCGACGAGCGCCACTGTGATCGGACGGCTCGAGGGCGAGGGCATGCCGGGGAGATTACCTCCCTAAGGGTGTATTTCAACCCCCCTTAAGGGTGGTCGACTGAAGCAGCGTCGAGCAACGGCCCGACCGATCCGATCTCCAACTACAGAAAGGCTCACGATGATCGTTCTCGGAATTATCCTGCTCATCGCGGGATTACTGCTCAAGATTTCGATTCTGTGGACCATCGGAATCATCCTGCTCGTCATTGGCGCGATTCTGGCGATCCTGGGATCAACGGGACGCGCTGTCGGCGGCCGTCGGCACTACTTCTAACCGTCAACCACTGTCCTGCCTAGGCTCCTCGCGCGCACAAATTGACGTTTGCAGACCGCGCATTAGGTATTCCCCCGCACGCACGAAAGGACTATGAAATGCCTCTTTGGGGATGGATTTTGATCGCGGCAGGGGTCGTGGTCGTCATCGGGTTGATCGTCGCCGCAGTCGCGGCGACCCGTCGCAAAAGAACAGCGCGACTGCAAGAGCGGTTTGGTCCCGAGTACGAGCACACCGTACTCGAGGCCGGCGAGCACAAGACGGCGGAAAAGGAGCTGGCCGCCCGTCAGCGAAGGCGAGACAAGCTCGACATTGTGCCGTTGACGCCCGAGGCGTTAGCGAAGTACGCCAACCGCTGGCAGATGGTGCAGACCGCATTCGTCGACAATCCGTCGAGCGCAGTGGGCGACGCGGACCGGCTCGTGACCGAGGCCATGCGCGAGCGGGGCTACCCAGTCGACGATTTCGACCAGCAGGCGGCCGACATCTCGGTGGACGCCCCGACGGTTGTTGAGAACTACCGAGCCGCTCACAGCATTCATCTGTCGCAGCAGAACGGCGATGTCGGCACCGAGGCGCAGCGTCAGGCGTTCGTTCATTACCGCGCGCTCTTCGAGAAGTTGCTCGAGACACAGAAGGACAAAGACACGTCACAGGAGGCAAGCGCATGACAACCCACGACCAAAATATCGAGGCCACCCCTTCGCCGGAGAAGGTCGGGCCCGCTACAGCGAGGACCGAACATCGGACCGAGCACGCAGCGTCGTCCGCGGTAGCCGCGGAGCCCTCGACCGCGCAGACCGAATCGACCTTCTCGGCGGGTGAACCTTCGGCCGTGGCGACCGACGCGGTGACAAACCAAACCCCACCACCGGCCGCGCATTCCGAACCCTCAACTCCTCCGTCCGAATCGGCGATCGCGGATACCGACGCGCCGGCTGGGATGACGGAAACTAGGACGGCACAGACCGAATCAACAACTGAGAGATCGCTGTTCGCCGACGATGAGCTCGCCGGTCTTCGTGCGCGCTGGGACAACGTGCAGGCGGGATTCGTCGACGATCCCAAAGAATGCGTCCACAAAGCGGA